>ERZ773169.2715-NODE-2715-length-12335-cov-3.086156_pt1 | contig 12335 bp, 9 predicted proteins | sample MGYA00580536_ERZ773169 | MGnify/ENA primary metagenome ERZ773169 (study PRJEB29015, sample SAMEA2737814) | human gut metagenome | biome: human gut; feature: human-associated habitat; material: faeces | place: China | collected 2012 ...
GTCAGCCGGGAGAACCGGCGGACGGCAGCTTTTTTGTTATGATTTATTTTTTTGCTTTCAAAGCAGCTTCCACAAATCCTTTGAACAGCGGATGTGGGCGGTTCGGTCTGGATTTCAGTTCCGGATGAGCCTGGGTTGCGATGAAGAACGGATGATCCTTCAGCTCGATCATCTCCACGATACGTCCATCCGGGGACAGGCCGGAGAGGGTCATGCCATGCTCGGTCAGGATTGCACGATAATCGTTGTTGACCTCGTAGCGATGGCGGTGACGTTCATGGATCAGTTCCTCGCCATACAGTTCGTAAGCTTTGGAAGTCTTATCCAGCACACATGGGAAGGAACCAAGACGTAAGGTTCCGCCGATATCCTCCACACCGTTCTGATCCGGCATCAGTGCGATCACCGGGTACTGGGTATTCGGGTCCAGCTCGATGCTGTGGGCACCGTCCAGTCCGGCGACATTTCTTGCATATTCCACGATTGTCAGCTGCATTCCCAGACACAGTCCCAGGAAGGGAATCCCATGGGTTCTTGCATACTGGATCGCCAGGATCTTGCCTTCGATACCCCGGGAACCGAAGCCGCCGGGTACCAGGACACCGTTGCAGTCACCTAACAGTTCTTCCACATTTTCAGGCGTTACCGTCTCAGAGTCGATCCATTTGATGTGTACGGTCGCATGATTGGTGATACCGCCATGCTTTAAAGCCTCTACGACACTGATATAGGCATCATGCAGAGAGACATATTTTCCGACCAGAGCCACCTGCACTTCATCGGTGGGATGACGCAGATCCTCTACCATCTTCTTCCAGTCTGTCAGATCCGGTTCCGGACAATCCAGATGCAGACATTCACAGGCTACCTGTGCCAGATGCTCTTTTTCCATAGCTAACGGAGCCTCATACAGATATTCCACATCCAGATTCTGCAATACATGGCTCTGAGGTACGTTACAGAACAGAGCAATCTTGTCCTTGATGGACTGATCCAGAGGATGCTCACTTCTGCAGACGATGATATCCGGCTGGATGCCCATGCCCTGCAGATCCTTAACACTGGCCTGGGTAGGCTTGGTCTTCAGTTCCTGAGAAGCACTCAGATAAGGAATCAGCGTTACATGGATCAGAATGGCGTTATCATGGCCCACCTCATGCTGGAACTGACGAATGGACTCCAGAAAAGGCTGGCTCTCGATGTCACCTACGGTACCGCCGACCTCGATGATGGCGATACGGGTCTCATCATCCGTAAAATTGCGGTAGAAACGGCTCTTGATCTCATTGGTGATATGAGGGATGACCTGTACCGTACCTCCGCCGTAATCACCACGACGCTCTTTCTGCAATACGGACCAGTATACTTTACCGGTGGTGACATTGGAATTCTTATCCAGGTTCTCATCGATGAAACGCTCATAATGTCCCAGATCCAGATCGGTCTCTGTACCATCTTCTGTGACGAATACCTCGCCATGCTGGATCGGGTTCATGGTGCCGGGATCAATATTGATATAAGGATCGAATTTCTGCATGGTTACCTTATAACCTCTTGCCTTTAACAGTCTTCCCAGGGAAGCTGCGGTAATTCCTTTTCCGAGGCCGGATACGACTCCTCCGGTCACAAATACGTACTTTACTGCCATAATTTTCTCCTCCTTTTGATATAGTAACTATTCAGTCTCCATTCGCAAAATCGCTCTTTCAGAGCTTTCCTGAATAACATGCTTGCATGTTATTTGCTCATGGTGGTTACTTCGCTTTTTTAATAGTTATGCATATAAAAAGAGCGAAGAACTCCCCTTGGGGAGCGCCTTCGCTCAATAACTGCCATAATTTATAGTAGAATGACAAAATGTTTAGTTGTGATAAAGCTTCTGGTTCTGGTAATGAGGTTCGCATGTCAGATTCACACCTAATTTGCGGAAGGTATTCATGTCAATCTGGGACAGGATCACGCTGGAGTGCACTTCGGAACCTTTCAGGTTCTTCAACTGCTCCACAGCAGCCTTCGCGGTATCATCCGAAGCTGCACAGATGGAAAGGGCGATCAGCGTCTCATCTGTATGAAGTCTGGGATTGCGGTTCCCCAGATAGTTCGTCTTCAGATCCTGGATGGGACCGATGGCGGTAGGTGAGATCAGCTGTACTTCGTCCGGAATGCCTGCCAGAGCTTTCAGGGCATTTAATAATAATGCGGAAGAAGCACCCAGCAGAGTACTGGTCCGTCCGGTGAGGACTCTGCCGTCCGGAAGCTGGATCGCAGCTGCCGGTTCCCCGGTGGTCTCTGCTTTAATATTGGCTGCGCTGACTACTGCACGATCGTCGATGGTGACACCTGCCTGCTTCATCAGAAGCTCAAGCTTTAAGATCTGGTCGTCACTGGCGGTACCCTGGCGCTTCTGGCACAGAGTGTGGTAGTAGCGGCGGATGATTTCCTGTTTGGCGGCGTCGCGGACAGCTTCGTCATCAACAATACCGAAGCCTGCCATATTGACACCCATGTCAGTAGGAGACTTGTAAGGGCAGCTGCCCATGATCTTCTCAAACATAGCGCTGACTACGGGGAAAATCTCCACGTCACGATTGTAATTGATCGTGGTCTCACCATAAGCTTCCAGGTGGAAGGGATCGATCATATTGACATCGTTCAAGTCTGCGGTAGCGGCTTCATAAGCCAGGTTTACCGGATGCTTTAACGGAATATTCCAGATTGGAAAGGTCTCATATTTGGCATAACCGGCCTTGATGCCTCTCTTGTATTCATGATATAGCTGGGAGAGACAGGTAGCCATCTTGCCGCTTCCGGGTCCGGGAGCAGTCACCACCACCAGAGAACGGGTGGTTTCAATATAATCGTTCTTACCGTAACCTTCATCACTTACGATGAACGGAATATTGGAAGGATATCCGGGAATGGAATAATGACGATACACCTTCATTCCCAGGGACTCCAGTTTTTTCTGATAAGCAATGGCACTGGGCTGTCCGGCAAAGCGGGTCAGACACACACTGCCTACATACAGACCGTAGCCGCGGAACGCATCGATCAGACGTAACACGTCCAGATCATAGGTGATGCCTAAGTCGGAACGAACCTTGTTTTTCTCAATGTCTGCTGCATTGATGACGATGACGATCTCAGCCTCGTCCTTCAGCTGTGCCAGCATGTTGATTTTACTGTCCGGATGGAAACCGGGCAATACGCGGGATGCATGATAATCGTCGAACAGCTTGCCGCCGAACTCCAGATACAGCTTACCGCCGAATTTTGCGATACGCTCCTTGATCTTCTCAGACTGCATGCTGAGGTATTTGTCATTGTCAAAACCTATCTTGTACATTGCTGACACCTTTCTCTGCGGATCTTTGCAACTAAAATCCCATGATGTTCTATTATAGTTTAGTGTTTCCCAAAAATCTACTGGAAAGTAAAATTTTTTTTGGAAATCATTATTATATCTAACAATTTTAAGCAAATAATCACATAATGAGCAATTTTCAACAAAGAGATCCTTTTTTATAATGAAATTGTAACTATTCAGAACCCCATTCGCAAAACCGCTACTTCGTAGCTTCCTTTTGCTCATGTGGTTACTTCGCCATATAAAATTGCTTATCTGCCTGAATGCAAGCATTCGCAGAACGCAGTTTTGCATGGCTCTGAATAGTTACATGAAATTACAATAAATACAGAACAAAAAAGTTCTGAAAAAGCAAAAAACTATATACGGGAGGGACGCGTTTTGCAATACGGCTATTTCGATAATGAAAAAAGAGAATACGTCATCGACAACGTGGCTCTGCCCTGTTCCTGGACGAACTATTTGGGTGTCGAGGACATGGCGGCGTTCATCAACCATACGGCGGGAGGTTATCTGTTTTACAAAACACCGGAGTATCACAGGATCAGCCGGTTCCGTGGGAATGGGGTACCCATGGACCGCCCGGGATTCTATGTATATATCAGGGATAATGAAAAGAAGGATTACCATTCCATCTCCTGGCAGCCGGTAGCCAAGGATTTATCCAAGGCAAAACACCGTTGCCGCCACGGACTGTCTTACACCGTCTACGAGAGCGAATATGACGGACTGGCATCCTCACAGACCATGGTTATTCCCCGCGGGGAAAATGTACTGTTGTAGGATGTAAAGGTGAAAAATACCACCGATGCAGTCAGAAATCTTTCCTTATTTTTTTACATGGAATTTTCGTTCCATCACATTATGATAGACAACCAGAATTTTCAGATGAGTCTGTATTGTGCCGGTTCTTCCTATGAAGACGGCATCATCGAGGAGGTCTTGTTCTACGAAGAAAAAGGGTATCAGTATCTTACCGCCAACTTCACACCGGACGGCTATGACTGCGTCAGAGAGGAATTCCTGGGAGTTTATGGTACCGAAGATCATCCGGCAGGCCTGGAGAGAGGAACTCTGGAAGGTTCCACAGAACTTGGTGGCAATCACTGCGGCAGCTTGCAGAAGAACTTCAAATTACAGTCCGGCGAAGAAGCCCGTTTTGTGATTATGCTGGGCGAGGGCAATCGTGAAGAGGGCAGACGGATCCGGGTAAAATACAGCGATCTGAAAAGAGTGGACGCAGTCTACACCGATCTGGCAGCCTACTGGAAACAGAAATACGCTGCACTGCAGATCCAGACACCCAACGAAGGTATGAATACCCTGATCAATACCTGGACTTTGTATCAATCGGAGATCAACGTTATGTTTGAAGGGCGTTAGTATATAATTGGTTGTTGTGAGTTGTTTGTTGCTGGCGAATGCCCGGAAACTGTAGAAAAACATGGTTTCCGGGTATTCGTTATTTCCGGGAATAGTTCAGAGTTTTTTCATATTTGAGCTATTGATTTATCCACAGGTTATCTCTATAATAGATATGATTGCTCAGATTTCAACTGTGCAGTTGAAATAACGGAAGTGCAATAGCGTATAAAATAGAAAATGGAGATGACATGAGAAAATTAATTGAGTCATATAATAACGGCTATGGCCCCGGCAACGGAGGCAATGGCAACGGAGCTCCCGGCAGCGGTAACAATGGCGGGAACGGCAATAACAGTAACGGAGGCAACGGCAATGGTTCACCGAAGCGCCCCAGCATCCTGATGCTGATCCTGTCGGGACTGATGACAGTGATCGTTGTACTGATGCTGTATAATGCGTTCTTCGGCACCAATACCGGAACGGAAGTATCTTATACCGATTTCCTGAAGGATCTGGAAGCGGACAAGGTTGCTGCGGTGGAGGTAAATAAGGAAAGCGGCATGGTGACGGTACAGCTGAAGCAGGAAGCTGCAGCCACCCCGGCACCGGGCAGTTATGTCAGCTTCTATGGAATTACCCAGAAGGTGACACAGTCCCAGACTGTATATTATACAATGCTGATGGAGGATCTGGATACCCTGACAGCCAGATTGCAGGAGCATGATGTACAGGGGAATCGCGTGACCAGCAATACTTCCAATTTCCTGATGGAGATTCTGGTAACCGTGGTGTTGCCGGTGGTACTGATCTGGATCGTGGCAGGTTTTCTGTTCCGCAGAATGGGCGGAAGCGGCGGACCCATGGGCGTGGGCAAGAGCAATGCCAAGGTATATGTACAGAAGGAGACCGGCGTTACATTCAAGGATGTGGCCGGTGAAGACGAAGCAAAGGAATCTCTGGTGGAAGTCGTGGACTTCCTGCATAATCCACAGAAATATTCCAAGATCGGTGCAAAACTGCCCAAGGGAGCATTGCTGGTGGGCCCTCCCGGAACCGGTAAGACTTTGCTGGCCAAGGCAGTGGCAGGAGAAGCACATGTACCGTTCTTCTCTCTGACGGGTTCTGATTTTATTGAGCTGTATGTAGGTGTGGGCGCCAGCCGTGTCCGTGACCTGTTCAAGGAAGCGACCAAGAACGCGCCCTGTATCGTATTTATTGATGAGATCGATGCCATCGGACGAAGCCGTGATTCCAAGTACGGTGGAGGCAATGAAGAGAGAGAGCAGACGCTGAATCAGTTATTATCCGAAATGGATGGCTTCGACAGTTCCAAAGGTATCCTGATCCTGGGGGCAACGAATCGTCCGGAGATCCTGGACAAGGCGCTCTTACGTCCCGGACGTTTTGACCGCCGTATCATCGTAGACAAGCCGGATCTCAAGGGCCGTGTGGAAATCCTGAAAGTACATTCCAAGGATGTGAAGATGGACGAGACCGTAGATCTGGATGCGATTGCACTGGCTACCAGCGGAGCGGTCGGTTCCGATCTGGCCAATATGATCAACGAGGCAGCTATCAATGCTGTCAAGGAAGGCAGAGAATTTGTAAGCCAAAAGGATCTGTTCGCGGCTGTGGAACAGGTGCTGGTAGGTAAGGAAAAGAAAGACCGCATCATGAGCAAAGAGGAACGTCGCATCGTATCCTATCATGAAGTGGGACATGCACTGATCAGCGCTTTACAGAAAAACTCCGAGCCGGTACAGAAAATTACCATTGTCCCCCGTACCATGGGTGCGTTGGGCTATGTGATGCAGGTGCCGGAGGAGGAAAAATACCTCAATACCGAGGCAGAACTTCGGGATATGCTGGTAGGTCTGGTGGGTGGACGTGCCGCTGAGGAAGTAGTATTCGACACTGTGACCACCGGTGCAGCCAATGATATTGAGAAGGCTACATCCATTGCCCGCAACATGATCACCCGCTACGGTATGAGCAAACGTTTCGGTCTTGTGGGTCTGGCTACCGTAGAGAGCCAATATCTGGAGGGAAGAACCGCGCTGAACTGTAGTGATGAAACGGCAGCAGCCATTGACGAAGAAGTCGTTGCCATGATCAAGGAGAGCTACGATCAGGCATTGCAGATGCTTCGCGAGAACAGAGAACTGATGGATAAGCTGGCAGCGTTCCTGATCGAGCGTGAGACCATTACCGGTAAGGAATTCATGGAGATCTTCCGTCGGGAGAAAGGACTGCCCGATCCAGAGGAAGAGAAGAAAGATGTGACAGAAACAAATGCTGCGGGCAGTGCAGTAAAGGGCAACAGCGTGGATGTGACCATTGGGGAACAGGTCATGACTTCCACCGATTCAACTTTCCAACCCCTGACTTTCGAAGACAGCCTGCAGGAAGCAAAGGAGCAGACTGCACCGGCGCAGGATACCGCAAAGCAGCCTGCAGAATCCGCAAAAGAAGAGACTTCCGCACAGGAGAAGCATGAACAGGAATCCACAGAGCAGAAAAGCGATGCTGCCGAGGAGTCGAAGGATCCTAAGGATCCTCCTCAGGGACCGGTAGGACTGTTCTCCCATGGAACATTATAGATGTCGAGAACTTTTGAACCCGACACCTATAAAATAGAGTAATTAGCAAAGAGCATTAGTCAAATGCGAACTCCGAGTTGATTATTTTGTAATAATGCTTTATCATATTAAAGTGTCGGAAGTTTCCGACAGACTGCATAACAGTCAGATTGCAATGAGGAGGTAATACCGAAATGTTAAAACAGTTATCTATTTATGCTGAGAATAAAAAAGGAGCCCTGCAGACTATGACCAATGCGTTGTATGAAGCAGGCATCAATATCTGGGGTTCTGTTACCAACGACGGTGCGGAGTACGGCATCAACCGTATGGTTGTCTCCGATCCTGACAAGGCAAAAGAGGTCCTCACAGAGAAGGGCTACCTCTGCCGTTTCGTGGATGTCCTGGCTGTAGAGATCGAGGATAAGCCCGGTGCACTGAATACCCTGCTGACAGCTCTCTTAGACAGCAATGTCAATGTGGACTATACCTACTTGTCCTTCAACCGTGATTCTTCCACCCCCGTCATGATCCTGCATACCGCAGATCCTGAGGAAGTGGAAATCTGTCTGAGGGCAAAGGGATTCAAGATGGTATAGCACATGAGTCCATGCAAAATCAAAAATAAGAGTCATTTGAGGAAGCTTGCTTACGACAAATGACTCTTATTTTTGATTTTATACGGCGAAAGCCGCTACTGTCTTTTTATATTTGCTTTTTTGAAAAATTCATCTATTGTATCAACTTTTATGGCAAGTTTGAACCATTCCGTCTGTTTTTCCGGACGGGTTTCGCGCCGAATGCTATTTATTTGGTCTTCAGAGAGTCTTCCTTTTTCTTCTAAAAGCGATATTACGCCGTCAGCCAGTCCCATGGCTTTTCCATAATCGAATTCAGCTTTGCGAATTAATTTTTCTTCTTTTTCCTTGTCATATTCAAAAATGCTCACCTTCAACACCTCCGCGCGGTTATGCGATAGGAACTCTGTCAAAATTCCCTCCTGAATACATTCTGTTATAGCCAAATTTACTGCATCATTAAGAGACATCATAGTAGCATATTTACGAACTCTGGTTACATATTGAGAATATTCCCATAAGACATGGCAGTTTTTCAAAAGCTCGAAGTTGTGATCGGAATTAATGTTCAACATAGTAACTTTTAATTCCAGATCCGGATTTTCGGAGTAGTTTTCATAAGCATCTGATAAACGTAACTCTAAACGATCCGGAATATTTTCGTCAGTACCATTATAAAATACAAGAAATTTTGGAGTCGGTATGGTCTGTAAGGTAGATGAATACAGGGTTCTCTGATTTATAAGAGACTGATATTCGCTTGCAATATAAAAGAGATCACGCAAGGGAATATTGGGGTTGTAAGTAGACTGATGTTCATACAAATAGAGACCGGTTTCCAACACAAAGGCAAGGTCGTTTTTCATGCCCATATAGACGGCATTTTCCAACGTTACAATGTTAAGAGCTTCCGGATTCTGATAATGTGCTCCTGCTATTGCATTATACAGTGAAAGCAGATTATTTTTGTCGGAAAAAAGCCATCGGAAAATAGTATCCTTATAGTTCCGGTTTGCCGGGAGAGAGCGATTGCCATGTTTATTTTTCATAGGGACCTCCTGTTCGTATGGTTAGTACATGAAAACAAGAGGAATGATCCTACTCCATATCCGCTATCCTTCAATGTACTATGCGCGTGAAAGTGGTGTAAAAGCATAGAATCCATTGAAACGATAATAGATAGGAAGAACAGCTTTTGCTGTCTGAATTGTAGAATATATGCTTTGAATTGATTATAACAAACGATTTTGGAATTTACAAGGTATAATAAAACAATAAATGTTGTCTGTAAATTTTGTGAGAAAGAATATTGACAAAGTAATAGCTACATGATGATATCAAATCATAGTTAATGCAAACGTTTGCATTATTTTTTTACAAGGTTATGCAAACGTTTGCATAACAAGTGACAATCATAGAAAACGGGTGAGGATAAAATGCCAGCAACGATTAAGGATATCGCGAAAAAAGTAGGAGTAAATCCGTCAACAGTATCAAGAGTAATTAATGGAACAGCCAGTATTTCAGAGGAAACGAGGCAGAAAATTAAAGATGCCATGAAAGAACTGGATTATCATCCCAACAGCCTGGCAAGAAGCCTTGTAAATGGGAGTACTTTTACGATAGGGCTGGTAATCGATGCCGGTAACAGTGATGCATTCTCAAATGCTTTTTTTATCCGAAGTGTTTCGGCAATAGAAGCGGTAACGCAGCAGAGAGGGTTTAACCTGTTGATTACCAGTGATTCGGATAAAGAGGATAATAGTGCCGTCAAAAATCTTTAGAGAAAAAGATAGATGGTATTATACTTCCTGTTTCTGCGGCAACAGAGGAACTGATAGACCTACTGCTGGGTAATCATTTTCCGTTTATTGTGTTAGGCGAACCGGATAACGTAAGAGATGGTATTCACTGGATTGATATGGATAATAAACAGGGGGCAGAAGATGCTGTAAATTATCTACACCGGATGGGATATGAAAAGACGATTTTACTTGTTGAAAATCGCATAACAATGTTTGAAAGAAAGAGAATCCAGGGATTTCAGGCAGCGATAGGACTAAATGGGAAAGATGTGGCTGAGAATTTAATTGTTGAATGTGGGGTGGAGAGTAATCAGATCGGTGAAGCGATACAAAGGGCACTCAACAAGTATCCAGATATTGACAGTATTATATGTACCAATAATGTGGTTGCTTACGAGACTTTGAAGTTTTTAAAAAAGAAAAATATAGCTATTCCCGGATCAATTGGAATCATCACATTTGATAATTATCCATTGGCAGAATATATGGATCCGCCACTTACGGTAGTGGATATTGACACGTATAAGCTGGGAGAAGAAGCTGCCAATACGTTGTTTTCCATTATTCAGAATCCGGGACAGCACAGAAAGGAGGTATTGCTTTCGACGAGAATTATTGAGAGGGAATCTACAATGAAAGGAGAAAAACGGAAGAAGTGAAAAAAGAAGCAATACAGCATTTCAATACGGAAGAGTACATATATCCGGTAAAGAGAAATGAATTAGTATTTAAGATTCGCTGTGCAAAAAAGGATATATCGAAATGTATTTTGGTTTACTGGGACAGAACAAAACCGGAGAACCAAAAGAGACAGGAACTGAAATGCTGCTACAGAGATGGGTTGTTTGATTATTTTCAGGGGAAAATAATATTTCATCAGATTGCGCGTTATCAAAAATATTATTTTGAACTGACGGACAGTAGTGGAAATATGATGTATTATACGGCAAATGGATTGCAGCAGGTAATTCCCAAGTCTGGTTTCTTTGAATATTTGTATGTCAATGGGACGGATGTCATTACTTTTCCGGAGTGGGCAAAAGGAGTGATCTATTATCAGATATTTCCGGAGAGATTTTGTAATGGCAATCGTGGAAATGATCCGGAAGGATGTAAACCATGGGGAACTTTGCCTGACAGAGAACATCATATGGGTGGAGACCTGCAGGGAATCATTCAAAAGATTCCTTATCTGAAGGAACTGGGAATAGAGTGCATCTACCTGAATCCTATATTTGAGGCAGACTTTAATCATAAGTATGCAACCACAGATTACTTTAAGATAGATTCCCAGTTTGGAACCGAAGAGACATTCAGAGAACTTGTGGATACGTGTCACAGTTACGGAATCCGGATTGTGTTGGACGGCGTATTTAACCATACGGGAGTGCATTTTAAACCATTTCAGGATGTACTGGAAAAACAGGAAAAATCCCGTTATGTAAAATGGTTTCATATCAATCATTATCCGGTGGAACCCAGTCACCATAATTATGAATGTGTGGGAGCGTATAAATGGATGCCAAAACTGGATACCTCCAATCCGGAGGTCAGGGAATTCATACTAAAAGTAATGTTTTACTGGATTGATCATTATGGAATTGATGGCTGGAGACTGGATGTTGCAGATGAAGTAGACCCTTCTGTATGGGAAGAGGCGAGAATACAGATCAAGGAAAAATATCCGGATAAGATTCTGTTGGGTGAGACCTGGGGATATGCCGGAAAGATGCTGCGAGGCAATCAGATGGACTCTGTAATGAATTATGTATTTAGGGATGCTCTCCGAGATTACATAGCAGAAAAGTCAATTTCCGTAACAGAGTTTGACAGTAGACTAAATCATATGCTGGCTTATTACAAGGACGAGACAAATTGTCTTTTGTATAACCTGATCGACAGTCATGATACAGAACGTTTCCTGTATCTGTGCCGGGAAGATAAAACACTTCTGAAACTGGCAGTAGCATTTCAAATACTATTTCCGGGTTCCCCTGCAATTTACTACGGCGATGAGGTTGGAATGACAGGAGACAATGATCCTGATTGCCGAAGGTGTATGGAATGGGAAGAAAATGCGGATAAAGATGTGAAGAACTGGTACCAAAAAATGATACAGTTGCGAAAAAATTATAGTTGCATTCGATCCGGAAGCTTCAGAACTGTTATTGCAGACGAAACAACCGATACTTATGGATTTGTTCGTAAAGATGAGACTGGAAGCTGTTATGTGATTCTGCATAGAGGAACAAAAAACTGTAAAATAGAATGTCCGGTTTTGGAAAGAGGCGTTTTTGCAGAAGTGCTTTCAGGGGAACTGTTACGAGAGGAAGATATCGGAGAAGCGGAATTGTTGAATGAGGACATAACAGAATACAAGGGCAAAGTTACGTTGCAAATGGAGCCGTATTCTGTAAAAGTCATAATGAGTTCATCGAACTCGAGCAAAAAACAATAGGAGGATGTTTACAATGATGAAGGTAAAGAAAAACAAAAAATTACTGGCAATTCTACTCACAACCGTAATGAGCCTGGCAGCCTTAACAGGATGTGGAGAATCACCAGTAGAATCTGAAACTGGCTCAGAGAGTCAGGTATCAGCAACAGCAGAGGCTCCTGCAGCTACAGAAAGTGCTTCGCA
>ERZ773169.2720-NODE-2720-length-12314-cov-2.939147_pt1 | contig 12314 bp, 8 predicted proteins | sample MGYA00580536_ERZ773169 | MGnify/ENA primary metagenome ERZ773169 (study PRJEB29015, sample SAMEA2737814) | human gut metagenome | biome: human gut; feature: human-associated habitat; material: faeces | place: China | collected 2012 ...
TGTAGAACTGGTGGAACAGCGACGCCAGATCCTGCGCGTAGTGGGTCAGGCGGAACGGCGCGCGGTCGCGGGCCGCCAGGGCGATGAGGTTGCCGAAGTCGGCCATCTTGCGCATGAGCGCCAGCTCGGAGGGATGGGTGAGCGGCGTCAGGTCGCAATCCTCGGGAATGATCTTCTCGGCGAGCTCGCCCATCGTCATCTCCCCCGCCTCGACGGCGGCGGCGTCGGCCTCATCGGCCGCCTTGCGCAGGATGGAGCAGATGCGCGCGTGGGCGTACTGCACGTAGTACACCGGGTTGGAGGCGTCCTTCTTCTTCGCCACCTCGATGTCGAAGTCGATGGGCTGGTCGGCCGAGCGGGAGAGCATGAGGTAGCGGGTGGCATCCACGCCCACCTCGTCGATGAGCTCCTCGAAGGTGACCATCTCGCCGGTGCGCTTGGACATGCGCACGGCCTTGCCATCGCGGAACAGGTTCACGAGCTGCCCCAGCTGCACCTCGAGCGCCCCGGGCCAGCCCCAAGCCTCGAGCATGCACTCGCAGCGCTTGATGTAGCCGTGATGGTCGGCACCCCACAGATCGATCAGGTGGTCGAAGCCGCGCATCATCTTGTCGTAGTGGTAGGCCACGTCGCTCATGAAATAGGTGGCCTCGCCGTCGCCCTTGATGAGCACGCGGTCCTTGTCGTCGCCCAAATCGGTCGAGCGGAACCACAGGGCACCGTCCTTTTCGTAAAGGTAGCCCTTCTCGCGCATGGCGTCCAGGGAGCGGGACACGGCGCTCTCGCCGTTCTCGTCCTCAACGTACAGCGAGCGCTCGGAGAACCACTTGTCGAAGGTGGTGCCGAAGTTGGCCAGCACCTCGCGCTGGTTCTTGAGCGTCATGTCGTAAGCCATCTCGCGGAAGGCCTCAACGCGCTCCTCGTCGGAGACGTTCAGCCACTTGTCGCCGTCGCGGTCGATGATGTCCTGGGCGATGTCCTTCACGTAGGCTCCGCCGTAGCACGCCTCGGGCATCTCAACATCGCGGCCGAGCAGCTGCTGGTAACGCACGTTCACGGAGTTACCGAACACGTCCATCTGGTTGCCGTGGTCGTTGATGTAGTACTCCTCGTACACATCGTAGCCGCCGTGGCGCATGACGCGCGCCATGGCATCGCCCAAGGACGCCCAACGGCCGTGGCCCACGTGGAAGGGGCCGGTGGGGTTGGCGGACACGTACTCGAGGTTCACGTAGCGCTCGCCCTCGGGAATGGTGCCGCGACCGAAGTTGTCGCCCTCTTCGCGCACCTCGCGCACCACGCCCTGCAGCACGGCGTCGGACAGGCGGATGTTGATGAAGCCGGGGCCCGCGATCTCCACGGCGGCGATCATATCGTTTGCAGGAATGTGATCCACGATGATCTGGGCGATCTCGCGGGGGTTCTTGTGAGCGAGCTTCGCGGTGCGCATGGCGACGGTGCTCGCCCAGTCGCCGTTGGCCTCGTCGCGAGGTCGCTCAAGAGCTGCCTGCGGGGCCTCCGCCAGCTCAAGTGAGCCGTCGGCACGGGCCGCATCGATCGCGGCATCGATGATCGCTTCGAGGGATTCGCGAATTTCCATTGATCTAACTTCCTCTTCTGTACGTCTTCAGTACGTCGGCGTTACCACGCGCGCGGGCTGTGCCGTACCCAATCGCGCCTATAAGCGGCCATAATAGCATGAACGGCCCGAGAAAAACAGGAGCGCCCGAGCACTGTGCCCGGGCGCTCCCGCTAACGGTCTCCGCAGGTCAGAACTGTGCAAGTGCACAAAACCGACCACAAGTCCGAGAAGCTACGACAGGATCACCATGGCCGCCGTGAGGATCACGATGCAAACCACACCGAGAACCACGAACAGCTTGGCGCCGAACTTGAGCCACGTGGAGTACTCCACCTTGGCAAGGGCCAGACCGCCCATGATGGCACCGGAGGTCGGCGTGAACAGGTTCACAAGGCCGTTGCCGGCGGAGTAGATCATGACCATGGTCTCGACCGAGAAGTTCAGCTGGCTGGCCAGACCGCCCATGATGGGCATGGACACGGTGGCCATGCCGGAGGAGGACGGGATCAGGAAGGACAGGACGATGTAGAGCAGGAAGGACAGCGGTGCGAAGATGATCGCCGACATGCCCGCGAGCGCGTTGGCCGCATTGTTCAGGATCCACATGTCCAGACCGGTGGAGGCCATGAGCACGGTGATGGAGCGGGCCAGCGCGATGATGAGTACGACCGACATCATGTCGGCGGCGCCGTTGATGAACGCCTTCACGAAGCGGCTCTCGGACACGCCTCCGATGACGCCGATGATGAGCGCCATGAGCAGGAACCACGTGGAGGCCTCGTCGAAGTACCAGCTGCCCAGCGGCACGCCAGTCAGGAAGCTCGACCAGGCCGGGGTGACCTCCTCCTCGGCAACGGAGGTGGCCTCGAAGGGAGCGGCAACCTCGGTGGTGGTGCCGTTGGCCTCGTCGTAGGCGGCAATGACCTCATCGCCCGCAACCGTCGTCGTCACTTCCTCGTAGGACTGGCCGGCCACAAAGCCGTCGAAGCCCAGATCCTCCCAAGGAATGAACGAGACGATCATGATGACGAAGGTGAGCGCGAACACGATGAGGGTGGCCTTCTGGCGACCGGTCATCTTCGGAGCCATATCCTGACCGTCAGTAGCCTCGGCCTCGGAGTCGGTCATGCCCCACTCGTTCATCATGTCCTGCTGCTCCTGCAGCGACAGGAAGGTGGAGCCCTTGTCGGCCTTCACCTTCTTGGCGTAGCGCATCACGAAGACGATGGCGATGGCGAGCGACACGAGCCAAATGATCACGCCGAGCGCGATGATGATGCCCTGGTTCACGGACACGCCGATGCCGTTCAAAGCGTCGACGGCCACGCCGACGGCGAACGGGTTCACGGTGGAGCCCATGACGCCGACGCCGGCGCCGAGCAGCACCACGGCCGCGCCGGTCAGGCTGTCGAAGCCGGCGGCCACCATGGTGGCGGCGAGCAGCAGGTAGAAGGGCACCGTCTCCTCGCACATGCCGTAGGTGGTGCCGCCGATGGAGAAGATCGCCATCAAAATCGGGATGAGCACGAGCTCGTTGCCCTTCAGCTTGTGCACGAGGGCCGCGATGCCGGCGTCAAGGGCGCCGGTCTCGGTGACGATGCCCAGAAAGCCGCCCAGGATCATGACGAACAGGCACACGCCGATGGCGTCCTGGAAGCCGAACACGGGCGCGGTGAGCACCTGGGAAAGCGTCGCGCCCTGGACACCCTCGACGCCCGACGCGGACATGATAACAGTGACAATCGCCAGAACCACCAAGATGATGAGCAAGATGGTGAACGAGGACAGAGGCGCCCTCTTTTTCTTGCCTTTCTCTGCAGCTGCCATGGTTATCCCTCCTTAATCGAATGACTGACAAAACACGGGGGCCGTGCGGTTCCCCTCCCGACTCCGCACGGCCCCGAGGTGTCGAACTATGTGCCAGCTACCGTAGCGGTACGAAAGCTACTGCAGCGTGGCGTACATGACGGCCTTGATGGTGTGCATGCGGTTCTCGGCCTCGTCGAAGACCTTCGACTGCTTCGACTCGAACACGTCGTCTTCCACTTCCATCTCCGTCACGCCGAAGCGCTTCGCGATGTCGGCGCCGGTGGTGGTGTTGGTGTCGTGGAAGGCCGGCAGGCAGTGCAGGAAGATGGCCGTCGGCTTCGCCATGGCCATGATCTCCTTGGTCACGCGATAGGGCTGCAGCTGCTCGATGCGCTGCTGCCACACCTCGTCGGGCTCGCCCATGGACACCCACACGTCGGTGTAGATGACGTCGGCGTCCGTGGCAGCTTCCTTCACGTCCTCGGTGCACTTCACGGTGCAGCCGTTCTCGGCAGCGATACCCTCGCAGGTCTTGATGAGCTCATCGTCCATCCAGCAGTCCTTCGGGCCGCAGCCGACGAAGTTCATGCCGAGCTTGGCGCACATCACCATGAGCGAGCGGCCCATGTTGTTCTTAAGGTCGCCGAAGAAGACGAACTTCAGACCCTTGATGTCGTAGTTGAAGTTCTCCTGCACGGTGAGCGCGTCGGCGAGCATCTGGGTGGGATGCCACTCGGTGGTCAGACCGTTCCACACGGGCACGCCGGCGTTCTCGGCCAGATCCTCCACGTCGGTCTGGGCGAAGCCGCGGAACTCGATGCCGTCGTAGAAGCGGCCGAGCACGCGGGCGGTGTCCTCGATGGACTCCTTCTTGCCCATCTGGGAGCTGCCCGGATCAAGGTAGGTCACGCCCATGCCGAGGTCCATGGCGCCGACCTCGAAGGCGCAGCGGGTGCGCGTGGAGGTCTTCTGGAACAGCAGCACGATGTTCTTGCCCTCGAGGTAGCGGTGCGGGGTGCCGGTGCGCTTCAAGTCCTTGAAGTTCTTGGAGAGCTTCAGCAGGTACTCGATCTCCTCGGTGGAGAAGTCGAGCAGGCGGAGGAACGGACGACCGCTGAGATTGATAGGCATGTTCTGTTTCCTTTCCCTTGAAAGAGACATTTGTATCGCGCGGGGCCCCCGAGAACCGGGGAACCCGCGCCTCTTTTACGGCCCAGCGCTGGCTGGCTAGACTGGGCCGGAAAAGACGGACGTAAGAGTGCTCCTTGACGGAGCGGGCGCCTTGCGGCTTACAGAGCCTCGCGCCAGGCCGGCATGGACATGCAGCGCGGGCCGCCACGGCCGCGGGAGAGCTCGGCGGACGGCATGACCAGGCAGTTGATGCCGTTCTTGTACAGCACGTCGTTGGTGACGTTGTTGCGCTGGTACACCACCACGGTGCCGGGGCGGATGCACAGGGTGTTGGAGCCGTCGTTCCACTGCTCGCGCTCGGCCGCGATGCGGTCGCCGCCGCCGCAGGGGATGAGCTTCACCGGCTGGCCGACGTACTCGGAGAGCACCTTCTCGAGATCCTCGTTGCGCTCGCGGATCTTCGTGCCGCCCTTGCCGTCCGGGGTGATCTCGAACACCGTGAGCGGGCCCATGATGCCGGGATGGATGGTGAACTTGTCGTAGTCGATCTGGGTGAACACCGTGTCCAGGTGCATGAAGGCGCGGGACACCGGGATGTTGAACGCCAGGATGGTGTCGATGGTCGAGGTCTCGTCGCTGAACACGTTGTGGGCCAGCTGATCGATGGCGTCGGGCTCGGTGCGCTGGGAGATGCCGATGGCCAGCACGTGCTCGTTGATGTTCAGGATGTCGCCGCCCTCGATGTGGAAGGTGTCGTTGCGATCGTAGTAGGTCGGCGTGCCGGCGAAATCCGGATGATACTTGAAGATGTAGTCGCCGTAGATGGTCTCGCGGTTGCGCGTCACCGAGTACATGCGGTTGATGGACACGCCGTTGCCGATCATCGCGAACGGGTCGCGGGTGAAGTACAGGTTCGGCATCGGGGCGCACACGAGCTTGCAGCGATCGGACACCATGTCGACGAGCAGGTGCGTGTCCTTCTGCGGCAGCTCCTGCAGGTTGATGCCGGCCATGGTCTTCATGACCATGTCCTTGGTGCCCGCGTAATTGGAGTTGATGTAGTCGGTGATGATGTCGTGGTACATGTCGGTGCGGATGCCGGCCTCATAGATCCACTGATCGAGGAACTGCTGGCGCAGCTCGGGCTTGGCGTCCAGAACCTCGGCCATGAGGTCCTCCAAATAAACCACTTCCACGCCCTCGCCGCGAAGGATGTTCGCGAAGGCGTCGTGCTCCTCCTGGGCCACGGGGAGGAACGGGATGTCGTCGAACAAGAGCTCCTCAAGCGTATTGGGGGTGAGGTTCAGCAGCTCGTCGCCGGGGCGGTGAAGGATGACCTTCTTGAGGTTGCCGATTTCGCTCTTGACGTTTACTCCTTGCATGTGACTCTCCAATCCGGCGGCTTGAAGTCCGCCATCATAGTTGAGAAGCTGCGGGCGAATGCCACCCTCAGCCCATCGCGGTCGGCGCGATGGATGCATCTAATGTCTCAGAATCCGGGCCAGGGGGAAGAGGTAAAGTGGTATTAGATGAGGGTTTAACTTGTCATTACCAACCCTCTGCCAGCCTTACACCCTTAGTAAACGCCCCTTGCTACGTCTCCTTCGCCCCAGGTCAAGCGTGCGACCCGAAGCTTTTGCATCGGATGCCTTCCTTGCGCATCGACGGTGCTTTGCTTTTCGGCCCCCTAATAATTACAGCCGAGGTCGCAATTCGTCGATGAAACTAAAGTATCATCATTTTTGTTCACATGCAATAAAAAAGTTCCAATCGTTTAGGGATTCAATCAAATTTCACGAATGCATAAGATGGCTGAGCCTTCCCTTAGAGCGCGCTCGAGCTTAAAAGGTGATTAATTTGCATCGTTTTACCAGGTAGATTGCGTGTTCCAAAATCCCTTCTTTCCTTTTGCACCCTTATTGACGATATAGTTCAACTTGTCAGTTATCAGAGCATGCATCATCTCGAAGCTCTTGCCCTCATCTTTTTCCAGTCCACAGCTATAAATTTCGTAGTGCAGATGAACAATTTTACTTCATGGCGTATACTGCATCTGAAAACCAGGCTGCCCTTCGCGGGTCGGCCGGCCGCTCCGTCGCTCGCCTTCGGAAGGAGACGCACCATGGCAACTTCCTGCCCTGCCGATCGAATCCTCGTTACCACAGCCTTGTTCACCGGTGCCGACGACGAGCCCTCACCCGGAGCCGTGGCCATCGGAGACGACCGCGTTCTCTGGGCCGGCCCCCTCGAAGCTATGCCCGAAGCTCTGCGCGACGACGCTACTGAAATCACCGATTACGGCGACGCCCTTATCATGCCGGGCTTCCACGACGCCCATCTTCATTACTTCCACTCCGCGCTGTACCTCTCCCCTCTGGCTGAGCGCTTCGTGGGCGAGAACGAGGCCGACGCGGTAGCGCGCCTGGCGCCCTTGGCCGCACGGCGACCGGCCGGCTCGTGGCTGCTCACCCAGGGCTGGCGCGACTACTTGTGGAACCCGGCCGGCATGCCGAGCCGCGCGTCACTTGACGCTGCCTACCCCGACCGACCCGTGGCCATGTACTCCGGCGACGCCCACACCCTGTGGCTGAACAGCTGCGCGCTGGAACGCTTGGGCATCACGGAGGAAAGCGAGCCGCCCGCAGGCGGGAGCTACGACAAAGACGCCGACGGGCACCTTACGGGCATTGTGCGCGAGGCGGCAGCCATGGAGCTCATGCCGCGCATCGTGGCGGAATTCTCGCGCGAGGAGCTGCTGGACGCCTACCGCTCCTTCGAGCGCTATCTGAACGAGCACGGCATCACGGGCGTGTGCGACGTGTCGCTCATGGCGATGCCGGGCCTCGATTTCGTGCGCGACGACCTGTTCGGCGCCTTGGGAGAGACCGGCGAGCTCACCGTGCGCGTGTCCATGTTCCCCACGCTCTTGGAAGACCGCAGCCGTCTGGCCGCCTTGCAGGCCGCCCACACCGGCCCGCTTCTTTCAGCCCGGGGCTTCAAGCAGTTCTTCGACGGCGTTTCCAGCCAGCACACCGCCTGGGTTCACGACCCCTACACCAACGCTCGCTTCGAGGGCGACTGCGGGCGCCCCACCGTGGCGGCTGAGGTGATGGAGGCGCTCATGGCCCCGGCGGCGGCCGAGGGCTCGCCCGTGCGCATCCACGCCATCGGCGACGAGGCCATCCACCGCTGCCTCGATATCTTCGAAGCCCACCCGGTGGCCTCCCCCGCCCATCACACCATCGAGCATTTGGAGAACTTCCAGCCCGACGACATCGCGCGCATCGCGCGGGCGGACGTCATCGCCAGCGTGCAGCCACGCCACATCACCCTGGATCCCGGCGGCCCGGAGCGTGATTTGGGCCCCGAGCGCGTCCCTTGTGGCCCTTCCGCACCCTGCTCGATTCCGGCGCCACGCTGGCCTTCGGCACCGACTCCCCCGTTACCGACATCGACCCCATCGACGCCGTCTACACCGCTGTCACTCGCCGCGATGCCGACACCCACGAACCGCTTGGAGGCTGGCTGCCCGAAGAGCGCATCACCCTGGCCGAGGCCCTGCGCGCCTACACCGCCGGCAGCGCCGCCGCCGCCCAGCGCGCCGACGAGCTGGGGCAGCTAGCCCCGGGCATGTTCGCCGATATCGTCGTGCTGGACCCGAACCCCTTCGAGCTGGCTCCCGACGACCTGCAGCAGGCAAAGGTACAAGCCACCTACGTCGCCGGCAAGAAGGTGTACGAGCGATGAGATTGGCCCTCTTTAGGCTAAAATGCGCCGATTCCGTATTTTAGCCTAGGCTATCGCCCTCAAGCACTTTCGAAAGCTGCCAGAGCTCTTCCATTTCCTCCATGGAGATGTCTTCCACGCGGCGGCCACCTCCGGCGGCGGCGCCTTCCATGAAGGCCCAGCGGACGCGGAACTTGCCGCAGGTGGCGCGCAGAGCCTCCTCGGCCTGGACGCCCATCTTGCGGGCTACGTTCACGAGCGAGAACAGCACGTCGCCCATCTCCAGTTCCACCGCCGCGGCAGCCGCGGGATCGGCGGCGGCATCCACTTTGCCGTTCGCGGACTTCGGCGCGGCGGCGTAGGCGGCCTTAAGCTCGGCGACCTCCTCGTCCACCTTGGCCCACACGTCGTCCACCGTTTCCCACTCGAAACCGGCCGAGGCCGCCTTCCGCGAGATCTTCTGCGCCTGTTTCAGCGCCGGGAAGCTCTTCGGCACGCCGTCGAGCAGCCCCTGGGGCGCGTCGGCCGCAGCGTCGGCGGACTCCTTCTCGGCCATCTTTATCTGATCCCATACGTCCAGCACCTCGTTGGCGTCGCCTGCCACCACGTCACCGAACACATGAGGATGCCGGCGCACGATCTTCGCGTTCACGTCGCGGCACACGTCGTCGATGGTGAACTCGCCGGCATCCGCGGCAATCTGCGACTGCAGCACCACCTGAAGCAGCACGTCGCCGAGCTCTTCGCGCATGTGCGGCACGTCGTCGGCCTCGATGGCATCCACGGCCTCGTAGGCCTCCTCCACCATGTTGCCGGAAATGCTCTTGTGGGTCTGCTCCTTGTCCCAGGGGCACCCGTCCGGCGAGCGCAGCGCCTCGATGGTGGCCACGAACTCGTTGAAGGCCGGGTGCTCGGTCGGCTGCACCTCGGCTACCAGCTTCTCAGTCACAGTGTTGCTCCCTTCGATTGCAGGTTTTCGCAGCATTATAGCGCTCCTGCTTTCACGCGCCCGTCCAACGTCTTCGAGCAGCGCCTTCCCTCCCCTTTTTCGCAGTTTCTCAAGAAGCTTGAGCAGCCGCATTCGAGCTATTTCGTCACCAAATCCCCATTTCGGAGCCTTAAAAGCGCACATTTTTCTGCAAAAACGCGACATTAGCGGGAAAAGGGGTGTACAACCTGCGGTTTTCTATTATGATCGTGTAGCTAAAAACGGAGAAACGCTGGTACCGAAGCCTTCTGGTACCAGCGTTCTTCGAGTGAAGGCCCTGTTAGAAGGGCACCGACTAGAGAAAGAGAAGTGATATGCCCGCACCTACCATGACCCCTGAGCAGCGCGCCGCCGCCCTCGAGAAGGCTCGCGTCGTTCGCGCCAAGCGCTCCGAGATCACCAACAAGCTCGCCATGGGTCTCACCACCCCGGCCGAGGTTCTCGATCAGATCGACGACCCGATCATCGGCCGCATGAAGGTCAAGGCTTTCGTGAACGCCCTGCCCGGCTTCGGCAAGGTGAAGACCGAGAAGCTCATGGAGGAACTGGGCATTCCGGCCGAGCGTCGTCTGCAGGGCCTCGGCTCCAACCAGATGGCCGCCCTGAAGGCCGCCCTTTCCTAAGTCTCAACCGAGGCAATCTTGCAAGCGCCCGCCTATAATAGACGGGCGCTTTTGTTTTGGAAGGAACCGGCATGCCCCTTATCTATGTAGACACATTGGAAGACCCACGGCTCGATGCGTTCGCGCGGCTGACCGAGGCTCAGCTGCGCAGTAAGCTGGAGCCGGAGCGTGCGCTGTTCATCGCCGAGTCGCAGAAGGTGATCGAACGGGCCTTCGAGGGCGGCATGGAGCCGATCTCGCTTCTTATGGAAGAGAAGTGGCTGCCTTCCATGGCACCGCTCATCGAGCGCATGGAAGAGCGGGCGGACGGCCGGGCGGGCGCGCCCGAGATGCCGGTGTTCGTCGCGCCTCATGACGAACTTGAGCGACTCACCGGCTTCGAGCTGACGCGCGGCGCCCTCGGGGCCTTCCGTCGCCCCGCCCTGCCCACCGTGGCCGACGTGCTGCACGAGGCGCGGCTGGTGGCGGTGCTTGAAGACATCACGAACCACACCAATGTGGGGGCCATCTTCCGCAGCGCAGCGGCCCTCGGGGTGGACGCCGTGCTCGTCAGCCCCGCCTGCTACGACCCGTTGTACCGCCGCGCCGTGCGCGTGTCCATGGGCACCGTTTTCCAAGTGCCGTGGACCCGCATCGGCGACGCAGACGTACCGAATCGCCCCGGCTGCGGGACCTGGAGCGACGAGGGCATCGCCGAACTGCACGAGCACGGCTTCACCTGCGCCGCCATGGCACTCTCCGACGACTCGATGACCCCCGACGAGCTGAACGCGCTTTTGGCCGCGCGCGAGGCCGCCAGCGGCACCCCGGCGAAGCTTGCGCTGCTGTTCGGCACCGAAGGCGAGGGGCTCTCCCCCGCCACCATCGCCCGCTGCGACCACACCGTGCGCATCCCCATGGCCCACGGCGTCGATTCCTTGAACGTCGCCGCCTCCAGCGCCGTGGCCTTCTACGCCTTCCGGCAGCTGAGCCAGCTGGAGAGGTAGGGCACAATGAGATCCTTCAATCCCCGTTCTACGGCCCTCCCCCAAGATGACGCCGAGGCATCCCCTCGCAGCGTCAAGATAGCCATCTGGGTCGTGCGCCTCTGCTTCGCCTTCGTGTTCGTTGTGAACGTGCAGTGCGCCCTGGGGTTCGCACTCGCGCCCGAGGCCTACATGGGCGCCTACGAGCTCGGTGGCGTGCCAGGTCGCGTGGCCACTCAGGGCATCGGTATCGCCTTCCTCATGTGGAACTGCACCTACCCTCTCGTCATTTGGCGCCCCGAGCGCCACCGCGCCCTCGCCAGCGTCGTACTGGCTCAGCAAGTCGTAGGGCTCGTCGGAGAGTCGCTCATCCGCGCCACCCTGCCCGCCGGCCACGACCTGCTGGCCAGCAGCATCGACCTGTTCATCGCCTTCGACGCCATCGGCCTCGTTCTCATGGCTGCCTCATGGGGCATCTTTTTTCTGCTTGAAAAGCGCACATGCGCTAGGATCCACGCCTAGGCGATTTGCCTTCCTGTTTTTTGCCAAATATTTCGATTGTTAGCACCTCGAGGAACTAAATTCCTGCGCTGCTCCCACTCTTCTTACTCGCAAGGTAAGAGAATTATATAATATTCATTATTTTATTGTCATTTTATCCCTTTACCCTGCTGAGCGAACCTCTCGGGCACTGCCCTTTCTGCTAACAATCGCAATATTTGCCGAAAAACACTGGAAAGGATCGCGCTTGGCGATCCTTTCCAGGAGAGAGAAGGGGTTCTCGGGTTTGCTTAATTCGGCGGCTCGAGGGCACTTCCGCGCCGGCGTGCACCACTGGTTGGCAGGCTGGGCCTACTTCATCAGCTCAGCGACAGCCTGGGCGAAGGCGAGCGGGTTGTCGGGCAGAATGCCCTCCACAAGCAGCGCCTGGTCGAACAGAAGGCCCGCGTAGGTGCGCACCTTTTCGTCGTCGTCGGCCTCATGAGCCGCTTGCAGCGTGGCGAACACCGGGTGCTTGGCGTTCACTTCCAGCACCAGGTGCATCTCGGGCAACTCGTCAGTGCCCGGCTGGCTCTTCAGCACCTGCACCATGGCCAGCGACATGCCGCCCTCGCTCGTGACCACGGCCGGCGCATCGGTGAGGCGGGTGGAAACGACGACGCGCTCCACCTTGCCGTCAAGCGCCTCCTGCATAATGCCGAACAGCTCGGCATTGGACTCGGTGGCCTCCTCGGCCTCCTTCTTCTCCTCATCGGTGGCAAGGCCCAGGTCCTCGGAGCCCACGTTCTTGATGAAGTAGGGCTGCTTGTTCTCCTCGTCGCCGTCCACCGCGTGCTCGCCGTAGGTGCCCATGGCCATCATGCAGAACTCGTCGACGTCCTGGTCGCACAAAAGCACGTCGTAGCCCTTCGCGAGCACCGTGGTCACCAGCGGCATGTTCGCCAAGCGATCGAGCGAGTCGCCCGCCGCGAAGAAGATGGAGTCGGCTC
>ERZ773169.2721-NODE-2721-length-12310-cov-3.109098_pt1 | contig 12310 bp, 14 predicted proteins | sample MGYA00580536_ERZ773169 | MGnify/ENA primary metagenome ERZ773169 (study PRJEB29015, sample SAMEA2737814) | human gut metagenome | biome: human gut; feature: human-associated habitat; material: faeces | place: China | collected 2012 ...
TGAAAATGACTACTATATGGAGCTGTTTTTTGGTACAACCTTCCTGTCAATTTGTCTTTTTATTTCTTTCGCTTGGTCCACAATTGCATCTCTTACCTTTTTCAGTTGTGCAATATTACGTTTTTCTTCTATGGAAAGTAAACAATATGTACTAGATCTAAAAAATGCATCTATATTATCTTCATAGTATTTTTCTGATGCATTCTCTATATCCTGTTTTGTAATTTTCTTTCCATATATGATAACGCTCTGATAAAGATAAGCCAACAAATATCCCATAATACGTGGTACATTCATAGATGTTCTGAAAAACATAGTATATACATCTGTCATCGTCATCTTATCATCAAAAAAACTGGTCCATACTCCCCACATAATATTGGAATCTATTTTCCAATAACCTTCTTGTAAAATTATATGGAATATCCATGGATTAGCTGCTCTGAAGTGGCCGGCATTAAAATTGATAAAAAGCGCTGGCGGGAACTTATCGAACTTCAAAAAGAAGAATTCCCAGATACCGCGCAGGAATGGGAGAGGGAGGAATAATCTACTCGTATGGGCAGAACATCCTCCGCAGAAGAAGCGAGTTTGCATACACGATAAGCGAAACGCCAATCATACTCCATACAACCGCCCCTATCATAATAGTTGTCCTGTTCAGCAAAGTCACACACACACACATACCACTCAATCCCAAGACAAACACTGCATATGGGAGTCTGGATATCGGGATCAAAACTGCATTTTTCAACATATTGATCGTTGTATTATCAAATCTGGCAATCAAAGAAAATACAAAAACCACTTCATATATATATACTAATACAATCATTCCAAGCAATACCATTCCTATCGTTCGCATCACTCCCGAAATGTTCTGCACAAACTGATAATCCGCAAAAAGAGCAACGCCAATTCCTAGAAGAATGCACCATACTGTAGTGCTCTGTCTGAAATTTCGTTTAAATGCCTTCAAGAAATCCCATATAATATACCCTTCTTCATTTTCTACTATTTTTAACATCACAGAATAAAGAGCTGTTGTAGATGCTCCAAGCGAAATAACCGGGATACTACAAAGAACCCACAGTACATTTAGTAATAAAAAATCAAAAATTCTTGTAAGCAGACGTACAATAATATGTTCCTGCATCGTATCCCTCCCTTATTTATATCAGCACTGAGTTTATCTTTTCCCTATATGCATCTCCAACCAGCCTAAACTCCTTTTGATCGCACTCTCTGGATTCAGATGATAGCGATCGCTAATGATCTCCATAGAAATGTATTCTCCATAGTTTATATCTGCTAATTCCTGCAAAAATCTTTCCAATGGAAGGACTCCGTCTCCATAAGCCAAATGGCCCCCCGGCATTCCATCAACCAAATGGACATGTCCGATACCTCCTTGAAGAGTCTCTGCATAATCTTTGATAGTTTCTCCATACCTGCTCATCATATCCGTATCTGCCATTCCTATGATATTATCACATTCCGTCTCTTCACACAACTTTTCCAACTCTTTCGCGCGCGTTGCAAGATTCGTCGTTTCCTCTGTCAAATGCTCTAGTAAAAGTGTAACTCCATACTTCTCTGCTTTTCCAGCTAAATATCTGAGACTCTCAACTGTATATTTTCTGGTTTCTTCCGAGTCTTTATCCCTGTACCCGTCCCCAGGTGTCACAATCATTCGATCAATCCCCAGAACATCTGCTGCATGCAATCCCTTTTCAAAATACGCTATTGATCGCTTTCTCGTTCTATTGTCTTCTGATCCGATATTAATCGGATACATACACTGCTCCGGTGTTAAACAGATTGCATGAAGTCCACGCGTTCGAATTCCTTTATCCATCTTTTTTAACATCTGGAGTGTCATATCCTCCAGATAGAGGTGCGGGCCGGCAGCCCACACCTCTATATTGTTTACACCAAGACGTAACATGGATTCCAAAAAATATTCAAATGAATAAAGCGGATATGTGTAGTTGCCAACTGCAATCTGGTTCCATTTAATCTTGTTTATCATACTCTTTAATACTCCATTTTCCACATGTAGCGACGAACTTCCTTCGGATGCTTTCTCTCAATTGCCAGTGCTGTTAAATACTCTCTCCATGCGCAATCCAGAAATACATGATTAAAATATTCTTTTACATTATCTCCGAGAATATCTATTCCCAGTTCTTTTGCATCAATTGTTGTCACCTTCTCTCCAAACTTCTCCATAAATCTCTGGCATCTCAAATCTTCTTCACGGCTTCTTCCATCACTGACAAGATGAACCATCGGAAGATTTCTATCCAGTGTTTCGAATGGACCATGGAAAAATTCTGCTGAATTTACTGTTGGTGAATGAATCCACTGAATTTCCATCAAGCTGCAGATGGATGTCGCATAAGAGACTCCCATTGCCGGAGCTCCTCCCATTACATAAATGACATCTTCATTCTTATGTGTCTCTGCGAATCTCTGGGCAGGACCATTATTTACATATTTACGGATCTTTTCAGCCATATCTTCCAGAACGTCATATGCTTTTAATGCATCCTCATAGTACTCATAATCTTCATATTGCTTTAATAATTCAAAGGATAATGCAATAGACTGCGTAACATTTGTTTCCAGCATCGGTGTTGTCACCTCTCCAATTGACTTAAAACGAATAATTCCATCCGCATATTTTGTACTGTTTTCATTTCCTTCCCCTACCAGAGCAATTGTATATGCTCCATGTTCTTTGCAAAACACAAAAGCTTCCTCAACTTCCGGAGTTCCTTTCAAAGTAGAAAGAATACAAAGCGTATCTTCACCAAATGCTTTTGGTGTAGTCTGAATAAATTCACTTGCGTTATATAATCCTACACGAAATTTCTCAGTCTCTCTTTCCAGTAAATACCATCCTGCATAGATCCCTGCCAGAGATCCTCCGCAAGCGATAAAGTATACATTTTTAATTCCACCCTTTTTGTCGCTCTTCGCTTTAATGTCTGCCACCATTCTCTGCATGTTTTTGATGTCCATAAGTTACCTCCTTTTAACTTAATACGTCTTATGTTATCTTATTTTATGATACCATTTATAAAACTATTGTCAATATAATCGTAAAAAAATAAAACAACAAACGCAACTCGTATTATACTTGTACTAGTTTATATAGTATTTAAATATGTCCGGTCTATCTACCCTGACAACCTGACTCACTTCATGTACTGGATTATCCTTACTGTCATATACCTGCACATAGCTGGTCAGTACGGATATGCCTTCCTTCATTTCCAATAATCTTGCTTCCTTCTCCCCGGCATTGATAATCCCCACTTCATTCAATCCCCGTTTAACCGGATATATGTGGTATTTTTTTGTCAGCAGATCATATATTGATCCTGTTAAATCTTCACCTGTCAGAAATTCACAAAAGGGATGAAAGTAATTCGTTTCTAAGACCATCGGAACCCCATCTACTTTACGCACTCTTTCAACGCACGTAATCCATGAGCCTTCTTTAATATTAAAAAACTTACATTGTTCTTCTGTTGCGACAATCATCTCAGCCCGAAGAACCTTTGCAATTGTCGCTTTGCCTTGAAGTCTGCAAAGCTGCGTAAAGCTTGACATACTTTTTTTCTGTGCAAACTCCTGTACCTGTGACACATATGTCCCTTTTCCCTGCAACTTGATCAGGTAATTATTCCGAACTAATTCTTCAATTGCTTTACGCACCGTAACTCGGCTGACATTGAATGATTTCTGCAGGGCAGTTTCCGATGGCACTTTATCTCCCGGCTTCAAAATTCCACTTTCAATCTGCCCTTTGATCATATCTCGTAATTGAATATATAACGGCTGATTCTCAGCCTCTGCCATAAAAATCATCCTTACCCCTCCGTGTGTTCAGAAAAACGCGCAGCTTATACTACGCGTCTTACTGTTCACTTATATTCTAATATTCTACCTTCCACATATAGCGGCGGGTTGTATAATCTACTCCGGTTGCTTTTGAAAGTGCCTTCATATATACATTGTTCAAAATCGGTGTAAATAAAAGATGTGTAAAATACTCTGATACACAGTCTTTTAATTTATCAATCCCGATTTCTTTTGCATCAAGAATATACACCTTATCACCGGCATATTTATTCATAAATGTCACAACCCTCTCATCAGCCTTTCTGGTTCTTCCGTCCGCTACCAATACAAAAAATGCCTGATTCTTATCTGTGATTTCAAACGGTCCATGGAAAAAGTCACAGCTATTAAATGTCGGAGAATGTATCTGAAGCATCTCAAGAATATTACAGGTTGAAAAAATATGCCCTGAACCATATGCCGGACCGCTTGCCAAAACCGTGATAATTTTTTCGTCTTTCATCTGCTCAGCCCATTTTTCTGCCAAAGGTATACAATATTCCTTTGCCTTCACATACGCTGGCTGTACCTTCGTAAATGCATCCATTGCTTCATCATAATGCTCATAGCCCTCTACAATGTCTACAATCGCCATAGCAATACGAAGAGCGTTACCTGCATTTGTCTTTCCCTGGTCCTCATCATCTTCCCATATACTTCCATACTTCACATTATAGTCGCATACTTCCGTCAATTCAGATTCTTCTACATACTGGCTGATCGTAACTGCTCCTAGTGACTTGGCAACTTTTGCTGCTTCGATCGTCTCCTTCGTTCCTCTCATAGATGTAATAACAACAATTGAATTTTTTCCTACGCGTTTCGGAGGTGCATATACGAATTCACTGCTCGTGATTTGCTGTGAATGTACAGTTGTTGATTCTCTGTCCATAAAATACTGCGCTGCATAATGACCGTCATGTGACCCTCCTGCTGCCACCCAGACAACGCATTTAATTCCTCCTACAGCTTCTCTATCTTTTATGATTTTTTCAATAAGTTCTCTAATTTCCATCACACATTCTCTCCTTCATATTTAATTTGCCGCCTGCTGCTTAATGCATAAACGCTTAACCTTTTACTCCTCCTGCCGAAAGGCCTCTGATAAACTGCTTTTTCAAAACAATAAAAATAAGAATTAACGGCACAGACGCTATTACCATGCCAGCCATCAGCATTGTCCAGTTTGTTGTCGTTGTCCCCTGTAAGTTGACCAGTCCGACTGGAACCGTCTTTTTTGATGTAGATTCCAAAAGAACATTAGCAAACATCAATTCATTCCACACCGCACGAAAACTTACAATTGCACAGGATGCAATAATCGGTTTACTCAATGGCATTATAATCTTCCAAAACACTTGTCGGGTCTTCGCCCCATCAATAAATGCTGATTCATCAAGACTAACACTAATGTCCCTGTAAAATGTCATAATCAAAAACGTTGCAAACGGAATACGGAATGCACCCGTAATGATAATCATACCCGCATATGTATTGTAAAGTCCGATCACATTCGCCATCTTAAATAACGAGATGACCGCTGACTGTGGCGCAAGCATCAATCCACCAAGAATAATAAACACCCACAACTTCTTTGTCTTGAATTTGATTCTCGAAAGCGGATACGCCGCCAGACAAGCCAGCAGTGTTGAAAATACGGTTGATCCTACCGTTGTGATCACACTGTTTTTCAAAAATACGCCGATTCCGGCATTCCATGCATCAATATAATTCTGAAACTGCCATACTTCCGGAAGCTTCCACGGTTCAAGAAATAATTCTTTATTTGTCTTAAATCCTGTCAATACAACCCAAATGAGCGGAAGGATAATGAGTAGAGCAAATGTTACTAATAACACTACGGCAATAACATGTCCGATTTTCTTTTTTGTCATATGCTTTCTCCTTCCTAATCATCACTTAAATCATAGCCTTTCATCTGGAAAAGCCCCAGAATAAAGGTGATAATAAATACAAAAAATGCAATTGCCGATGCGTATCCCATCTGGTCATTCTTAAAGCCTATCTGATACAAATATGTTGCAAGTGTTTGTGTAGATGTTCCGGGACCTCCTCCGGTCATAACATACACCTCATCATATACACGAAACGCACCTGTAATAACAATAATCATATTGATCATAATCGTATTTTTCATAAGAGGCGCTGTAATCAGGAAAAATCTCTGGATCCCGGTTGCTCCGTCAATGGCTGCGGATTCGTACAGTTCTTCCGGAATGAGTTGTTGGCTTCCGGGAATATATCGATAAAAAGCACTACCGTATATCCTATAAACTGCCATTGCGACATTGCCGCCACTCCCCATATTGCAGTTTCAGCATCTGCGAGAATCGCAATATTCGACACATCAATTCCTAACTTTGCTAAAACCGGATTGAGAAGCCCTATTGTGGGACTATATAACATTTTAAATGTAATTCCTGTAACTGTGATCATCAGCAAAGACGGAATAAAATAAATCGTATAGAAAACAGACTGCCATCTTCTCATAAACTTACTTTCCAGTAATGCTGCAATAACCAGCGATACCCCTATCTGGCATATAACTGATGTAACGGCAAATATAACATTATTTTTCAGTGCAGTATGGATAACCCTATCATGCAGCAGCTCTTTATAATATTCAAACCCAACCCAGGTTACTTCCTTGGATATCGCACCCCATTTATATAAACTGTTCATAAAGTTTAATATAATAGGAAGATACAGAAATATAAGTATAACAACCATAGCTGGTGCAAGATAAATAAAAGCTGTTTTCTTACTACCTTTTCTGTTCATAAGCTGCTCCTTCTTAGCTGCTGTGGTCAAAGGAATGCACCCTCACACATAGTGAAGCCATCCCTCCCCCCTCTATTTACTACTGTCTTTTACATCTTTTGCTACCTTCTGAACATCGGACATAATATCTTCGGCTGATTTTCCGTCAAATCCTTCCTGAACACTAACCATATACTGATCGGCAATCGATGCATCTACTGCACAATCAAGCCAGTCTGCAATATTCGTATATCCTTCTGCCTCTTCGTAGGCCTTTACTTGTGCCTCTGTAGCATTATCCTTTGTGATTCCTCCTATAATAGCGTTTGGAAGTCCAGATTCTTTTGTCTGCTTTTGAGCCTGCTCTTTACTTGTCATGAATTTAAGAAACTTCACAGCTTCATCCGGATGTTTGCATGATTTTGATACCATCCAGACTTCTCCGCCGCCGCCAATTGTACCCGGATCTCCGGCAGCACCTTCCATAACCGGAACTTTAAAGTAGCCCCAGTTTTCAGCTCCCATTCCATCATCATATTGTGTAAACTGAGCTGTAGCATCTAACATCATTGCATATTTTCCAGCACAAAAACCTTCACGTACCTCATAATAATCTTTTGCATTAACATTATCTCCAAAGTATCCCTTTTTGTTCAAGTCAAGTAATGTCTGAACTGCTTCTGTATAGGATGCATCCGTAAACTCCCCTGTTTCAGGAGTATAATCCGTATTCATAACGTCAACTGGAACCATCATTGCATTTAAAAGACCGATCCACCATGAAGAATACCACGTTGCTGAATTACCAAATGCAACAGGCGTTACATCTGTTCCTTTTAACTTATCGCAAACCGCAATAAATTCATCCCATGTTTTAGGAATCTCCAAATTCTTTTCTTCAAAAACCGCCTTATTATATACAAAACACATGATGCTGCTTCTAAATGGGACTGCATAAGTTTTTCCTTCATATGTTGCATTGTTCAGGAATGCAGGCATAAAGCTTTCTGCCCATTCTTTATCTTCTTCAAAATAAGGTGTCAGATCAAGTGCCAGATCATTACGGGAAAATCTCTTTACACGTTCTCCCGTCCATGAAAAGAAGATGTCCGGCATCTGTTCTCCAGAAGCCATTACACTCAGCTTATCTTTCATAGCTTCATCAGACACATTTTCCATCTCAATATCAATATCCGGATTTTCTTTTTCAAATGCTTCCACAGCATCTTTAAAATACTGTGCATACGGATCTTCCGGATACTTATTTAAAAACGACAGTTTCACTTTGTCTCCGTCTTCTGCATTTTTATCATCTCCTCCAGAGGAACTTCCCGATGCTGCACATCCCGATAACATTCCAATAACCATTGCCGCTGATAATAACGCTGCCAAAATTCTCTTTTTCATGCTACTAATCCTTCCTTTCTTGTTTTAATTCAAATATTTAATATGTCAGACAGTCGGTCAGGGTCGACGTCATACCCCACACCTAAAGAGCCATCTTTCACTACTACTGTTGCAGCGTATGCATTGGCCGCCTTCAGTGATGTAGTGATCTTACTATCGGCAGACATTGACTCGTCAGCCTCCGCCAATAAATAATTCGTTAGAAATGCACTAATAAATGAATCTCCTGCACCCATAGTATCTGTTGCCTTTACATTTACAATGTCTTCGTAAAAATACTTTTCCCCATTATAGGCAATCGCAGATTCTTTTCCTCTCGTTCCAATAACAATTTTACATCCAAGAGAAACTGCTTTTTTTAACACTAGTTTAATTTCTACTTCTCCTAGATGGCTGCAGGAAAAGAAGCCTACACTTATACACGGGGCTATACGCTCTATATCTTCTTCTGTAAAGTTATCATTAAAATCATAACTAAGTACCACTCCGGCATCTGCAAGTTTTTCGAACTTTTCATAAGTGATTCTGGAATTCTTGCTTGTACTGGCTATATCAAAAGTTTTGACATATTCTATCTCTTCATCAGTAAAATCAAACGGGTACAAATCCGTAACGCCCTGTCTGTTCCAATCTATAAAAACACGGTCTCCATCTACAATGTTTACAAGCGCATAACCACTTGATCCTTTTTCATGATGTGAATAACTGGTATCTATTCCCGCTTTCTTTAGAGTATCCTCTAAAATACTTCCAACCTTATCATCTGCAAATACTCCCATAAAAGCTGCGTCGGCCCCTTGAATTCCCGCGTTATAAGCAACATTATACTCGTTACCGCCTGGATACATTCTCTTGTGATGCTGATAAATATCTACAACAGCTATTCCTATTCCTACAATTCTTGGTCGTTTTTTCATTTTATCCCTCTTTTGTCAAAATGTATTAACACGTCTTATATTTATAATACTTATTCTTTACTTTTTTGTCAATATTTCATTCCAATATACATCTTATTTTGTATTTTTGCACAATTAGATCTTTTCATATATACTTTATTCAACAAAAAAATGTGCATTTTGAATAATTTCAAAATGCACACAACTTGTATCTGCTTGTATTTATTTTCTATGTATACCATGTGATAAAACGATCGTTATCTCCCCTCACCCAATCTCTGACGGTATGAATCGGTTCCCCGTTCACATCAAATACACACATCTCGCCAGTAATAACCGGTGTTCCTATTGACAAGTCCAATAGTTCTGCAACCTCTTCATCTGCAAATACTATCTTTACACTTCTTCGTCCTTTATTTGCAGGAATCATATGGTACTTATTCATAAAAAGTTCATAAAGAGAACCCTCAAGATTCTCATCCTTAAGTGAAATCATCTCTGGGAACAAATGATTTTCTTCAATTGTCACCGGAACACCATTGGCGATGCGCACTCTCTTAATTACAAGCACCTTTCCGCCCGCTTTGCTTCCGAAAAACTCCCTGTCAAGATCTGACTGAATATCTTCGAGCCCCACCTTTATTACCTTAGATGTCAGATTAACGCCTTGCATTTTAGCGTCTTCAGTAAAACTGGTTACTCCAGCCGGCAATCTCAACATATCTGACTGTGCAACAAAACTGCCTTTGCCCTGTACCTTTATAATATACCCATCTACGGCAAGCTCTTCCATTGCATTTCTAACTGTAACACGACTCATTCCATATTCCTTTTGTAACTGTGCTTCTGATGGAAGCTTATCTCCAGGTTTAAATATCCCTGTACGAATATCTCTTCTAATCTTGCTCTTTAACTGTAAATACAGTGGAGTTGAATTTGATTTCTCAATCATTGCACTAAAACCTCGTATTTTCCTTATACATCTTGAAACATCTTGTATCATACATATTTCGATACAAGTTTATAATATACCTTATGTTCTTTAAATGCAATATTTAATCCTCTTGACCAGATGCGAAAGGTAAACTTTCATATCTGTGTTTTATTTTCGATTTTCAGATAAAACTTTTATTAATCCACTTTTCCCTACTCTTTTTGGTAATTATCCACATTGATGTTGTCAAGATTGGTTGACACATTTTTCTCAAGGACATCTTGGACTATGCTGCTATACGTAAAGAATCATAGTATCTCTGTCGCTTGATCATAGGAGGAAGACCACCGTTGGTGGTACAAATCCTCCGATTGTTCCAATAGCTGATAAAGTATCTACAGATTAAAGACTTCAGCTCGGATACCGTCAGTTTTTCGCTGTCGTATCGGTCATATAATAGTTCTGTCTTTAAACGTGCCCACATGCTTTCACAATGGGCATTGTCATGACATCGTCCACCTGCACTGTTCATGCTTTGAATGATGTCATATTTTCTCAGAGTCTTACGATAAAGCTCACTGGTGTACTGAGTGCCACGATCGGAGTGGATTACGGCACCCCGGATGTCAGGATATGCTATAAAAGCATTCTCCACCGTATGCTGGCAAAGAGTGTTGCCTTCATCGTGGTTTCCATTGCCAGTCCAAGTACTGCTGAGTCAAAACAATCGAAGATTGCTATAGTGGTTCAGTTGTCAAGACAAAAATCTAAGATTTTTATAATGAACTGATATTGTGGATAAGTTACAAGAGAACACAGGGAGGATAGTGTAACTCTCCCCTGAACCATTTATGCTAAGCTACATATGGCAGCAGCATTGCTGGATAGTAGCATTCAGCCGGTGTCTGATAGTCAAGTGCGGAATGACGCCGCTCAAAGTTGTAAGTATGAATATACTGTCCGATGGCAGCTCTGACTTCCTTGATATTATTATATTGTGTCAGATAGGCTTCCTCATACTTGAAGCTTCGAAACCAGCGCTCAATCATGATATTGTCCGCCCAGCGGATTTTTCCATCCATGCTTTGGCGGATGCCGTTTTCTTTTACGAAATCAATGTATTGCTGACTGGTAAACTGACATCACTGGTCAGAATTCAGTATCTGTGGTTTGGCTACCTTAAATGCTTTTTTCAAAGCATTGATGACCATTCTGGTATCAAGCGTATCATCAACTTCCCAGCCGACAATACAGCGGCTGTGCCAGTCGATAACAGCTGTCAGATATAAAAAGCCGCGTTTGATTGGAATATATGTAATATCAATAGACCATGCCTGATTTGGCTTGTCTATGACGGCATTTCTAAGGAGATAAGGACATACCTTAGCCTGTTGCATCCGTTTGGAAAGATTCATCTTCGGATAGATTGGATAAATATCCATTTCATTCATGTAACGTCTGGTCTTACGTCGACCGACATGATAACCACGTGCTTTCGGTTGTGCGGACATCTGTCTTGCACCCCATGCCGAGTTATCGGTATGAAGATGATCAATAATCTCTTTGCAGGCAAGTTCGGCTTCTGATACAGGCGTCCCCTTGTAGTAAATGCTTGTACGGTTGATATCAAGCAGCTTTGCTCCGACAGAAACGGGTAATTCCTTAGTCGTCAAAAGGTTTGGGACTAAATTTACTCTCGTAGTCAGGTCCGCAAATTTCTTCAGATTTTTTTGAGCCAGTCAACCTGCATGGTTAACTGACCAACCTTTTTGGCATATGTTTTTTGCAGAGGCAAAATGTAGGTTGTTGCAAAATATCATGTATGTAGTTTGTTGCAAACAGTTCTTGGGGGCTACTCCCCCACCCCCCTGTAAAAGCAACGGATGCGGCAAATTAAGACCTACATTCACCCCATCCATTGCTCCTGCAATCACCTACAAATGCGGTCTGCAACTTTCTGCATTTTACTTTTGCAATAAACAGGCATACTCGATTTTTCCTTGCACTCTTCGGCAAGCTTTTCTTTAAGCTTTTCCTCACGCTTGTCATCAAACACAACGGACGCATTATCGAGGAACTCTTTCTTCCAATTTCGGAGCATATTTGGCTGAATATTATTTTCAATTGCCAGGGTATTGAGATCCTTCTCACCCTTTAACAGTTCGATAACAAGGTCTGATTTGAATTTTGCACTAAAATTTCTTCTTTGTCTGGACATGATTTTGAATCCTCTCTTTCATACTGATTGTAGTATATCAGATTCATTCATTAAAATCTGTCCGAAAAAGTGTCTTAATTTATGAGACCATTATACTCTCCCGGCAACCGTTTTTCTATACTGTTCGTTATTCTTTTCTACCCTTTTACATATTTTCGAGCA
>ERZ773169.2725-NODE-2725-length-12298-cov-9.814261_pt1 | contig 12298 bp, 9 predicted proteins | sample MGYA00580536_ERZ773169 | MGnify/ENA primary metagenome ERZ773169 (study PRJEB29015, sample SAMEA2737814) | human gut metagenome | biome: human gut; feature: human-associated habitat; material: faeces | place: China | collected 2012 ...
GCGGGGCGTCGAGGACGCCGCCCCCTACATCCTTGGCCGCGAACCTTCCGCCAACCGTAGGGGCGGGCTGCCGCCCTCCCTTGCCCCTCTCGTCGGCACCCCATTTGGGGCAGTCCGTAGGGGCCGGGCATGCCCGGCCCGCAGCCTTGCGTCAGCTCCCGGTTTCGTTTTGCATCCCCTTTATCTTTTACATCGTAGGGAGGGGTTGCGGGGTTGCGAACAGGGGCCACGGTTGAGCGGAGCGAAACCGGGGTGTGAGCAATGTTTGCCCCTGCGGGGCAAACAACCGCACGAGCGTGTTTGCGAAGCAAACTGGCGGCGCTCGTTGTGCGCCGCCAAGCGTTGACCCCTCCGCCGCTTCACGTTAAATCCCGTCAATGTTCCGCCCGCAGAGAGAAAATTCATCCCCCGCCGTCCACCTCCCGCCGCCGCGCTCCTACCCACAAAACAGCCAGCCCCTTCCGAATCCCACTTCGGAAGGGGCTGGCTTACTGACCTTTATACCTTATTATAATAGGGAGATGTTTACTCTACGTCCTGCAGCGCGGCGTAATCCTGTTCGCCGGTGCGGACCTTTACGACCTTTGCCACATTGTAGACAAAGATCTTGCCGTCGCCGATGTGGCCGGTGTACAGGGCCTTCGTGGCCGTGTCGATGATCTTATCCACGGGTATCTTGCTCACGACGACCTCGACCTTGACCTTCGGCAGGAGCGTGGCGTCAACCTCGGCGCCGCGGTACTTCTCGCCGCTGCCCTTCTGCAGGCCGCAGCCCATGACCTGGGTCACGGTCATGCCGGTAACGCCAATGTCGTTCAGCGCCTTCTTCAGGGTCTCAAACTTGGCCAGCTGCACGATGATGGAAACCTTGTGCATGCCGGAATCCAGCTCGGCGGGCAGCGGGGTGTCCTTGACGACCTTGACCGCAGCGGAGATCTTCTCGGGGCTGGCCTTGGTGATGTCGTCCTCGCCCAGATCGGTGTTCTCGTTCACGTCCAGCTCGGCGTAGGTCGGATCATTGATGGCGAAGCCTGCATAGGCGCTGGCCAGGCCGTGCTCGTGGTAATCCAGGCCGTCGATCTCCTCCTTCTCGGAGACGCGCAGGCCGATGGTCTTTTTGATGACCGTGAAGATGATGAACATCGTGGCCAGCACCCAGGCCGCTACGCTGACAATGCCCAGCAGCTGGATGCCCAGCTTGGAAAAGCCGCCGCCGTAGAACAGGCCGCCCTCGGTGGCAAACAGGCCGACGGCGATGGTGCCCCACGCACCGTTCATGCAGTGCACCGAGACAGCGCCGACGGGGTCATCGATCTTGGCAACGTTGTCGAAGAACTCAACCGAGAAGATGCAGAGCACACCGGCGACGATGCCGATGATGGCCGCGCCGAACGGGTCAACGACGTCGCAGCCCGCGGTGATGGCGACCAGACCGGCCAGCGCACCGTTGAAGGTCAGGGAGACATCGGGCTTGCCGTAGCGCACCCAGGAGACGATCAGCGCCGCAACGGTAGCCAGCGCGGCGGCCAGGTTGGTGTTGAAGCAGATCAGACCTGCGGAAACCATCGTGTCATCGCCGGTCATGCTGACGGTGGAGCCGCCGTTGAAGCCGAACCAGCAGAACCACAGGATGAAAACGCCCAGAGCCATCGCGGTCAGGTTGTGGCCGGGGATCGCGCGGGCCTTACCGGCCTTGTTGTATTTGCCGATGCGGGGGCCGAGCATCCAGGCGCCCAGGCAGGCCGTGACGCCGCCGACGAAGTGAACTGCGGTGGAGCCGGCAAAATCATGGAAGCCGAGCTGTGCCAGCCAGCCGCCGCCCCAGATCCAGTGGCCGGAGATGGGGTAAACGATCAGGCTGATGGCGGCGGAGTAGCAGCAGTAGGCGCTGAACTTCGTGCGCTCGGCCATCGAGCCGGAGACGATGGTCGCGGCAGTGGCGCAGAACACAGTCTGGAACACCGCGTAGACCCAGACCGGCAGCGTGCCGAAGTCATAGCTGCCGCGGATGAACGGATCAAACCCGCCGATGAGCGCACCGGAACCGGCAAACATGATGCCGAAGCCGACGAGCCAGTAGCACGGCGTACCGATACAAAAGTCCATCATATTCTTCATCAGAATATTGCCGGTATTTTTTGCACGGGTCAGGCCAGCCTCGCACAAGGCAAAGCCCGCTTGCATGAAGAACACCAGAAACGCTCCAACCAGTGTCCATGTAACGTCTGCGGAATTGTACATAGAACAGAACCCCTCTCTTACTTTACAAAACAGAAAGGCGCCGGACAGAATCACACTGTCCGGCGCCTTTGCCGTTCTTTCATTGCGTTTATGCTATCACAGAGTTGCGGCCTAGTCAAGAGGGCGGGGACATGTTTTGTTCATATTTGTAGAAAATGCTGTACAACCAGCCGAAAATACCGCTGAGAAATTGTGCATTCTGTGGTGGCCGGGCATGCCCGGCCCGCAGCTTACCGGCATATCCCTTTCGCGGTTCAATTCGTAGGGGAGGGATTCATCCCTCCCGGGCACCCTCCCACCGCCGCAGACGGCCGCGGCGGCCAGAGGGCTGGCCGCCCTACACCCCCACATCAAACCCGTGCGTAGGGCGGGGTGCCCTCACCCCGCCGAAACCTACCGCCCCCTACATGCACCATCTGTACATTTCCCTAAATTTATTCATTTTTTTGTAAAAAAATCTACCCAAAAAATTTTCTTTGTGCTATAATATCATCAAATAGCCCTTTATCGGGGGCTGCTACCATTCAAAGGAGGATCATCCATGCCCAACCTAGCTCTTCTTGCCCTTGAAGCCAGTGACGGTACCGTTGTGCTGACCAGCATCACACTGGTTTTCGCGATGCTGGTGGCCCTGTGCCTCATCATCACGCTGGAAGGCAAGATCTTCGACAACATCAACAATAAGAAGAACGGCAAGCCTGCCGCGCCGAAGGCCCCCGCTGCCAAGGCTGCCCCTGCCGCCAAGCCCGCCGCCCCTGCGGCCAAGGCTGACAACGGCTCCATCCCCGGCGAGATCATCGCCGCGATCTCCGCTGCCGTGGCCACGGTCTGCGGCGGCAATGCCGTCATTCGCGGCATCAAGCGCGTTTCCAAGCCTGCCGCCGGTTCCCGCCGCGGTGCCTGGGGCGACGCCGGCGTGCGTGAGCACACGACGCCCTTTATGTAAGGAGGTACGGAAATGGGTGCGATTTTTACCAACATTGCAGAGATTTTTGCAAAGTCCGGCTGGGCACAGATCTTCTTCACCGAGGGCGGCTGGAAGTACGCCGTCATGCTGGCAGTGGCCTGCGTGCTGCTGTATCTGGCCATCGTCAAGCAGTTTGAGCCTCTGCTGCTGCTGCCCATCGGCTTCGGTATGCTGATGACCAACCTGCCCCTCGACGGCATCTTCCACATGGACATCTTCATCAACGAGACCAACCACATCGACTGGGCGCTGCTCGGCTCGTCCGGCGGCATGGTCGACTATATCTACTTAGGTGTTAAGCTGGGCATCTACCCGCCGCTGATTTTCCTCGGCATCGGCACGATGACCGACTTTGAGCCGCTGATCGCCCGCCCGTCCAGCCTGCTGCTGGGCGCTGCTGCGCAGCTGGGCATCTTCTTCACCTTCGTCGGCGCTAAGCTCCTGGGCTTTACGAACCAGGAGGCCGGTGCTATCGGCATCATCGGCGGCGCGGACGGCCCCACCGCCATCTACGTTACCACCAAGCTGGCCCCGCACCTGCTGGGCTCCATCGCGGTTGCCGCGTACTGCTACATGGCGCTGGTGCCGGTCATCCAGCCGCCCATCATGAAGGCCCTGACCACTGAAAAAGAGCGTCAGATCGTCATGACGGCCCCCCGCCGTGTCTCCAAGACCGAGAAGATCCTGTTCCCCATCATCGTCACCATCATCGTTGCCCTGACCCTGCCTGACGCCGCCATTCTGGTCGGCTGCCTGATGATGGGCAACCTGATGAAGGAGTCCGGCGTTGTTGAGCGTATCACCAAGACCGCCGGCAATGAGCTGATGAACATCATCACGATCTTCCTCGGCTTCTCCGTCGGCTGCACCACCAACGCCGCCACCTTCCTGAACATCCAGACCGTTGAGATCATCGTTCTGGGCATCGTCGCCTTCGGTGTCGGCACCGCCGGCGGTGTTCTCCTGGGCAAGGTCATGTGCGTTGTCACCCACGGCAAGATCAACCCGCTCATCGGCTCCGCCGGTGTTTCCGCCGTTCCCATGGCCGCCCGTGTTTCCCAGAAGGTCGGCCAGGAGTACAACCCCCGCAACTACCTGCTCATGCACGCCATGGGCCCCAACGTTGCCGGTGTTATCGGCTCCGCCGTTGCCGCTGGTATCCTGATCAATATGTTCGGCTGATACTGACATAAAAAGTAAGCACCCGCATGGTTCGCGCCATGCGAGTGCTTTTTTGGTTTTTGTTTCTGTGAGGGGGCTTGCCCCCGCCGGTTCGTAGGGGCCGGGCACGCCCGGCCCGCACGTTATAAGCAAACGGCTGCTGCCGGGCAGTTTCCCCCTCATCCGGCCCTGCGGGGCCACCTTCCCCCAAGGGGGAAGGCTTTTGGAGGCCTGTAGGGAGGGGTCTTGACCCCTCCGCGTTTGCCTCTGAATGCCGCAAATCATCCGCCGGTTCGTAGGGGCGGCATATATGCCGCCCGGGCATTTCCCGCAAGCGTCATTTGCCGGGCAACCGCCGCGGAGCGTCGGGGACGCCGCCCCCCTACGGAGGCGAACCGGGAACGGCATATGGCCGCACGCTCTCGGCGGGGTGGGGGCACCCCGCCCTACGGATTGGCCATCAGCGGTTGCCCTGTAGGGGCCGGGCACGCCCGGCCCGGTGGTTTCCTGTAACCGTCCTTTCCCACTTATTCCACCTCAAACCTCTCCCCGTCGATCTCGACCCATGCCACGGCCTCCGGGTCGAGGATGTCGTAGCTGTCAACGCGCAGCACCGTCGGACTGTATTGCCCTTGGAAGAAATTCCCGTCCCAGCCGTAGGTGATTTCGCTGCCGTCAGCTCGGTAGAGCTTCACGCGGCCTTGCACATTGTAGCGGCTCAAATTCCGGGGTTCGCTTTCGTAGTCACTACCCACAATGCTCACGGCCAGCGGCTCAATGCGTATCGCAGTGATGTTAAACGTCCCGTCCGGGAACGCCTTGCGCTCCTCGTCGGTCAAATCGTAGTGGAACCACGGGCCGCCCTTCATTGCAATGCTTGTGTCTGCCGCTATTGTGATAGGCTGGGCGGCGTCGGGCAGCTCCACCTTGAGGCTGGCTTTGGCGTCGTAGTTGTTCAGGTCGCCAATCCACAGCGTGCGCATCTTGGCGGGATTGCTGTGCAGTGGAATATCCACAAAGCAGGAGAGAATGCCGCTCTCGCTTGTGGCGTTGCGGGTTTCAAACGAGCCGACGGCATAGCCGCCGCAAAGCCCTGTGCCGAAGTTTGTTACTGTGTACATCCGTTTGTCAAGGGCGCTTTCCTCGGTCGGGATGAAGGTGAAGTTTGCGGTACTCCACACCAAATCCCACGGCTCAAGCCCTTGTGCATGATCAACATCGTACAGCACCCGCAGCGTGTTCTTGTCGCGCAGCAGCGCCTTTACACTGACCGTGTGGCCGTTGATTTCGGCGGTCAGCGGTTCGTCCAGCACCTCGCCGTATTTCTGCACCAGTGCGTTCGTCTCGTTGGCGGCGCTCATGGGGTGGAAAAGCCCCAGCACCACCGCGCCCGCGGCCACTAAGCAGAGCGCTGCCGCCGCGGCTGCCAGCCGCCAGCCGCGCAAAACCCGGGGCTTCGGGCGGCGCGCCAGCACTTTTTGGCGCAGTGCCGCGGTTTCTTCCGCCGTCAGGGCGTCTGCCAGCGGCGGGTGGTCGTTCATCCAGCGTTCCAGTTCGGTCATAGGTCAGCCCTCCTTCAATAGCTTTTGCAGCGCCAGCCGTGCGCGGTGCAGCCGGGTGCGCACCGTTGCGGCAGGCATGTTGAAATGTACGCCCAGCTGGGCCGCGGTCTCGCCATACACGTACCTGCGCAGAAAAAGCTCCCCGTCGGGCGGCGGCAGCGCCATGATCTGCGCCATCAGCTCGCAGGTTTCCAGCTCGCTTTCCAGCGCAACGGCCAGCTCGGCGTCGTCACGGTCATCCAGCGGCAGCGTCTCGCCCCGGCGCAGCAGCGCACGGTAGCGGTCAATGGCGCACTGCCGCGCCGTTTGCACCACCAGCCGCCGCCGGTGGGCCTCGTCTGCGGGCAGGTGTGCCCCGCGCCAGAGCTTGTAAAATGTGTCGGCCTCGGCCTCCTCGGCGTCCTGCGGGTGGCCGGGCAGAATGGCCCGGCAGACGGACCGCACTGCGCCGCCGTAGTCCCGCAGCAGGGTGTCCAACTCGTGCTCTGTCATGGGCGTCGCCCCCTTTCATAAAGATTATACGACAAAATTGGGGAAAGTGTTTCAACTTTTTTTGGCTTCCCCCTCGGGGGAAGCTGCCGCCCGCAGGCGGCTGATGAGGGCAAAGCTTCCGTCGCATCCCACAAACGGGAGACCACCGCAAACCCGCCCCTCATCCGCCCTCGGTCGGGGCCTCGGGCGCCTTTCCCCCTCGGGGGAAGGCTTCCGCACCGCCCCTTTACCGCCCGCCCGATTTGTGCTATAATACGCTTGATAATGGGGAAGTATTGGAAAAGAGGTGCATACATGCTGAAAGTAACCCTGCTGGGCACGGGCGGCACGCAGCCGCTGCCGGACCGCGCACTGGCCGCCGCCGCGGTCACGGTGGGCGGGCGCAGCGTGCTGTTGGACTGCGGCGAGGGCACGCAGGTCGGCCTGCGGCGGTACGGCGTCAGCGCGTATCGGCTTTCGGCGGTGCTGCTGACCCACTACCACGGCGACCACATTCTGGGCCTGCCCGGTCTTTTGCAGACCTTGGGCAGCCTGAACCGCACCGAGCCGCTGATGATCTACGGCCCCAAGGGCATCGAGCCTGTGGCGCAGGCCGTCACGGCACTGGCCGGGCCGCAGGCGTACCCGGTGCGCTGGCAGGTCGCAGACGGACCATTCAACATAGACACGCTGAAAATCATCCCGTTCCCACTGACCCACCGCGTACCCTGCTGCGGCTATGTGCTTGCGCTGCCCCGCGCCGGGCGGTTCGACCCCGCAAGGGCGCGGGCTGCGGGCATCCCGATGCCCTACTGGAAAACGCTGCAAAGGGGCGAGCCCGTCGGCGGCTGCACGCCGGAGCAGGTGCTGGGTGCGCCGCGCCGCGGGCTGAAGGTGGTCTACGCCACCGACACCCGCCCCTGCGCCGCGCTGGAGGCCGCCGCCCGGGACGCCGACCTGCTCTGCATGGACGCGACCTACGCCGACGACGCCGACCTGCCCAAGGCGGAGCTGTACGGCCACGCCACCTGCCGGGAGACCGGCGCACTGGCCGCCGCGGCCAACGTGCGCCGCCTATGGCTGACCCACTACAGCGCCGCCGTGACCGACCCCGCGCCGGGCCTGGCCGCCGCGCGCACCGCGTACCCCGCCGCCGTGGCCGGGTATGACGGCCTGACCGAAGAACTGGAATTTGACAGAGAGCCATGACCGAGAAACGAAAAAATCTGCTGTTTATCGCTGTAATTCTGGCGCTGGCCGCGGTGCTGTGGCTGGCCGCCCACCACGGCGGCACGGGCCGCACGGCGGTGCTGCGCTACGGCGACCCGCAGGTCGAGCAGCGCATTGATCTGCGTAAAAACGCCGAATATGACATTGACACCGGCCTGTACACGATCCACCTGCGGGTGGAAAACGGCGGCATCGCCTTTGTAGACAGCCCCTGCCCCGACCACCTGTGCGAGGGCTTCGGCACACTGAAAAACGAGGGCGACTGGGCCGCGTGCATGCCGGCGAAGGCAAGTTTGACGATAGAATAAGAAAAAATAAAAGATAATAGATAAAAACAAAATCCGTAGGGGCGGATTCCATATCCGCCCGTCAACAGGCAGACGACCAGCGGGCGCATATAGAATGCGCCCCTACGGCGGCAGAAAATTTTGAGCGACGCGAACCACCAATTTTATTATCTATCCTCTAAAAAAAGGAGCAGCCATGAATCCAACCTTCAAGCAAGTAACCAAGACCCGCTACGTCCAGCTGGTTTCCGAACTGGCGCAGGAGATTTTCGTCCAGCATTACACCAAGCTGACGCCCAAGGTCGCCGCTGCACTGGCCGATAAGTACCAGAGCGACATCCTGACCGACGACGAGATCCACAGCGGCGTCATCAACTACTTTTTGATTTACCTCGGCACCGAGCCGGTGGGCTATTTCGCGCTCGACCTCGGCCCCGCGGGCGCCATGTGCCTGAGCCGCCTTTTCTTAAAGGAAAAGGCGCGCGGGCAGGGCATTGGCCGCAGCATCGTGGCTTATGCGCAGAAGCTGGCCGAGGGCGATGGCCGCAGCCGCCTGTATATGCGGGTGTGGGCACGCGACCTGAAGGCCGAGGGCTTTGCCAAAAAGTGCCGCTTCCGCAAGGCAGAGACAGCCCCCGTGGAGGTCCTGCCCGGCACCACGCTGGACATCACGACCTGGGAGAAGCTGTGGCGGTAAACGCAAAATCTGGAGATACACCATGAAATTTCTGCACCTTGCAGACCTGCACCTGGGCAAACGGGTCAACGGGTTTGATATGCTGGAGGATCAGCGGTTCATCCTTGAACAAATTCTGACCCTCTGTGAAAAACACGGCGTCGAGGCCGTCGTCATCGCGGGCGACATCTACGACACGCCGGTGCCGCCCGCCGCGGCCTGCACGCTGCTGGACTGGTTCCTGACCCAGCTGGCCGCACGCCGCATCCCGGTGCTGGCCGTCTCCGGCAACCACGACAGCGCCGAGCGGCTCGACTTTGCCAGCAGTCTGCTGGCCGAACAAAACGTACACATTGCCGGGCGTTTCACCGGCTGCCCCAAGCAGGTCGTACTCAATGACCGCCACGGCCCCATCGAGTTTACGCTGCTGCCCTTTGTGCGGGCGGCCACGGTGCGCCACTACCTGCCCGACGCCGACATCACCGACTACGACTCCGCCGTCGGCGCGGCGCTGGCCGTCTGTGAGCCCGCCGCCCCGCGCCGGGTGCTCGTCGCCCACCAGATGGTGGTCTCCGGCGTCTGCCCGCCGCAGCTCTCCGGCAGCGAGACCGCGCCCCTGACTGTCGGCACGGTGGATTCCATCGATGCAGCGCGGTTTGCGGGCTTCTGCTATGCGGCGCTCGGTCATATACACCGCGCCCAGCGCGTCGGCATCGACGCCGTGCGCTACGCGGGTGCGCCGCTCTGCTACCATCTGGACGAGTGCGGGATGCAGAAATCCGTCACCCTCGTGCGGGTCGGCAAGCGCGGCGTGGAAAAAATCGAGCAGCTGCCGCTGACGCCCCGCCGCGCCATGCGCCACCTGACCGGCCCGCTGGCCCGGCTGACCGCCCGGCCAACCGACACCGAGGACTACATCTGGGCGACCCTGACCGACCCGACGCCGCTGCCCGACGCCATGGCGCAGCTGCGCGCCGCCTATCCCAACGCCATGCGGCTCGACTACCTGCCCCAAGGTGAGGTCGCGCACCCGCTGGACATGACCCAGGCCGTGCGCGGCAAACCCTTTGTCGAGCTGTTCCAGGACTTTTTCACCAAGATGAACGGACGCCCCCTGACAGTGGAGGAGACCGTGGCTGTGAAAAGATTGCGCGAGGAGGCGTCAAAAAGCGAATGAAACCCCAAAAGCTGATCCTGACCGCCTTCGGCCCCTACGCGGGCCGCACCGAGCTGGACTTCTCGGCGTTCGGCGGCAGCGGACTGTTTCTGATCGGCGGCGACACCGGCGCGGGCAAGACCGCCCTGTTTGACGCCATCACGTTTGCGCTCTACGGCGAGACCTCCGGAGAGAACAGAAAAACAACGATGCTGCGCAGTGATTTTGCCGCCCCCGACGCCGAGACGAGCGTCGAGCTGGCCTTTACCCACCGCGGGCGCAGCTACACCGTGCGCCGCTGGCCCGACCAGCAGCGCGCCGCCAAGCGCGGCACCGGCATGGTCAAGGTGCCCGCCAAGGCCGAGCTGATCCGTGAGCCGGACGAGCCGGTCAGCGGTGCGTCAGCTGTGACCGACGCCGTGGTCAAGCTGCTGGGCATCGACGCCAAACAGTTTGCCCAGGTGTCGATGCTGGCGCAGAACGACTTTACCCGCCTGCTCAACGCGCCGTCCGCGGACCGCGCCGCCATCCTGCGCCGCATTTTTGACACCGCCGACCACCAGCGCCTGGGTCAGGCCGCCGTCGAGCACGCCCGTAAGGCCGACGAGGAATGCAAGCGTCTGGACGATGTACTTTTGATGCACGTCGGCACGCTGATAGGCGCCGACGAGGAGACCGCCGCCGACCTGGCCGAAATGCAGGCCGAGCGCGACCCGTTTGCCGCAGGGGCTGCCGCCGAGCTGGGCAGGATGCTGCTGGAGGCCGACGACGCCAACGAAAAACGACAGACCAGCGTTATGAACGAGCTGGACGAGAAGATCGCCCGCGGTGACGCCGGCCTGAAAATTGCCGAGGAACGCGCCGCCCGTCGCCGCCAGCTGGCCGGGCTGGTGGCCGAGGAGCAGCGCGCCGCCGATGTGGAGCACCAGACCGACCTCATTATGACCGATCTGGAAAAGCGCACGGCGAACGTGAAGGAAAATATTGCTAAAAACGAGGCGGACCGCGCCGCGCTGAGCCAGGCCGAGGCCGACCTGCTCAAGACCGACCACCGCATTGAGCTGGCCGAGGGGCTTTCCGCCGACTGCAGGCAGCTCTTGCAAAATCTGACGGACGCCGACAAGGCCGACGAGGACGCCGCCGCGCGTCAGGCAGAGTATGTGGTCGCACAGGCTGCACTGGACAGCGCCGAGGAAGAATACAGCACGATGCAGCGCCAATTAAACGCCAACCGCGCGGGCCTGCTGGCCAAGGACCTGCAAAAGGGCAAGCCGTGCCCGGTCTGCGGCTCCACCAAGCACCCGAAGATCGCCGCGCTGCCCAAGGACCACATCACCGAAAAGCAGCTGGAGGAGCGGGAGAAGGCGCTGACGGCCCAGCGCCGCAGCACTGCCGCGGCCAGCCGCACCGCCGGTGACGCCGCCGCCCACGCGCATGAGCTGCGGGCGGCTTTGCAGCGGGACGCGGATGGATTTTTCGCGCGCCGCGGGGACCGCTACACCGGCAAGCCCGCCGCCGAGCTGACGCCCGACGAGCTGAAAATTGCGTTGACCGCCCAGCAGACCAGCCTGACCGAGGGTCTGCGCGGCCTGCAGGCCGACCACCTGAAGCTGAAGCAAAAGACGGACCGCGCCCGCAGCCTGGCCAAGCAGGCCGACCTTTTGAACGGCCAGCTGGCCGACCTGGAAAAGCAGCGCTTTGCGGCCACCCGCCGCGCCGCCAACGCCAAGGCCGGGCACGCTGCCGCCAGCGCCCGCGTGCAGCAGATGCGCGAGACGATGCCCAAGCGCGACAACCCCGACGCACTGACCCAGCTGCAGGATGCGCTGGCCCGCCTGCGCCGGGACCGCGCTGCCGCCATGGCCGCCCGGGACGCCGCCGTGCACCGTCTGCACACGAACCGCGCCGCCATCGACGCGCTGCAAAAGACGATGCGGGAGAGCGCCGCCGCCCGCGAGAAGCGTGCCATGTGGGACAATCTGTCCAAAACGATCAACGGCAATTTGACCGGAAAAATCAAACTGCCGTTTGAACAGTACGTACAGGCGTTCTATTTTGACGGCGTGGTCGAGGCCGCAAACCTGCGCTTCACCCGCATGACCGACGGCCAGTACCGATTGCTGCGCCGCAAGAGCGAGGCCGTCGGCGGCAAGACCGCGCTGGACCTCGACGTGTTCGACGCCTACACCGGCAAGACCCGCCCCGTGGGCAGCCTGTCCGGCGGCGAGAGCTTCATGGCCGCGCTGAGCCTGGCACTGGGCATCAGCGACACGATCCAGCAGAACGCGGGCGGCGTCGTCATCGAGACGCTGTTCATCGACGAGGGCTTCGGCTCGCTGGACTCCGACAGCCTGGAAAAGGCCGTGGACACGCTGGCCGGGCTGGCCGGGGGCGATAAGCTCATCGGCGTCATCTCCCACGTCGAGGCGCTGCAGGACCGCCTGACGAGACAGATCCACGTGACCAAAACGCGGGCGGGCAGTAAGGCGGAAATTGAGATTTCATAACCCCAAAGGCTTCTCCCCTTGGGGGAGAAGCTGCCGCCCG
>ERZ773169.2730-NODE-2730-length-12283-cov-3.758423_pt1 | contig 12283 bp, 10 predicted proteins | sample MGYA00580536_ERZ773169 | MGnify/ENA primary metagenome ERZ773169 (study PRJEB29015, sample SAMEA2737814) | human gut metagenome | biome: human gut; feature: human-associated habitat; material: faeces | place: China | collected 2012 ...
GAGAGCATCTGCCTTACAAGCAGAGGGTCATAGGTTCGAGCCCTATAGGCCCCATTTTTGAACAAATTAATTGAATATGCGGGTATGGTGGAATAGGCAGACACAAGAGACTTAAAATCTCTCGGGGGCAACTCCGTGCCGGTTCAAGTCCGGCTACCCGCAGTATCAGTAAGATTCCTTTTTAGGGATCTTTTTTTGTATCATAAAATTTATTGATGAAAACGGGAAAATATTCCTAGCTTATTGGTAGGGATATTGACAAGGCTATTTTCCCATGATAGAATCCTGACAGTTGTAAAACAAATCGGACAGATATAAAAAATATATCCGTTGTCAGTATAAATATACATGGAAAGAATATAAGGAGAAGTCAGAAAATGCTGAATCAGTTTTCAAGAACAGAATTATTAATCGGAAAAGAAGGAATGGAAAAGCTGAAAAATTCCAGAGTCGCAGTATTCGGAATTGGCGGTGTTGGCGGATATACGGTGGAAGCACTGGTCAGAAGTGGCGTAGGTACCCTGGATCTCATTGATGATGATAAAGTATGCCTCACCAATATCAATCGCCAGATTTACGCAACAAGAAAGACCGTAGGGAAATATAAAGTTGACGTGGCCAGAGAACGTATTCTTGAAATTAATCCGGATGCAGTTGTAAATATCCACAAAACATTTTATGTGCCGGAGACAGCAGATTCCTTTGATTTTTCCCAGTATGATTATGTAGTCGATGCAATCGACACTGTAACCGGAAAGCTGATGCTCGTAGAGCAGGCAAAGGCTTCAGGAACACCGATCATCAGCTCTATGGGGGCCGGAAATAAGATGGATCCAACAGGTTTTATAGTGACAGATATTTATAAAACGTCCGTCTGCCCCCTTGCAAAGGTCATGCGCCGGGAACTGAAAAAAAGAGGAATCAAAAAACTGAAGGTGGTTTACTCACAGGAGAAGCCAATGACTCCAATTGATGATATGGCGATCAGCTGCAAGTCTCATTGCATCTGTCCTCCGGGAACAGAAAGAAAATGTACTCAGAGACGTCAGGTACCGGGAAGTAATGCCTTCGTGCCTTCCGTAGTGGGACTGATCATTGCCGGTGAGGTTGTAAAGGATCTTATTAAATAAAAATTGGATCATTCTGTGCATCGTGAAGAGCATTACTGAGAACGGAGTGAACATTAACCATTCTGTAAGAACAGATATTGCATGTATACTTATATTGTGCAATATCTGTTTTTTTGTGATAAAATATTTTTTACAGATAGTTTTGTAAATAAAAGAGAAGGACAGATAAAGTATGGGGATCGTTGAAAAATTTATAAAAGAAGGACAGCTGACAAAGGAAGAATATCCGGAACTTCTGCACTTATACCAGGATCCGGATGCGGTTCGTCTGCTTCGGGAAGAGGCTGTCCGTATACAGAAAAAATATTTTGGAAATAAAATATATACAAGAGGTCTGATAGAATTTACCAATTACTGCAGAAATGACTGCTATTACTGCGGGATCCGCCGTTCTAACAGGAATGCCAGCCGTTACCGCCTTACAAAGGAAGAAATCCTGCAGTGCTGCGAGAATGGCTATGAGCTGGGATTTCGGACATTTGTGCTCCAGGGAGGGGAAGACCCATGGTTTAATGATGACCGGATGGTTGACATCATCCGGTCCATCAAACAGGGATATCCGGACTGCGCGATCACGCTGTCCATTGGGGAGAAATCAAAAGAAAGCTATCAGAGATTTAAAGATGCTGGAGCAGACCGCTATTTACTCCGTCATGAGACGGCCAGTGAGGAACATTATCGTTATCTTCATCCGGAGAGTTTAAGTCTTGCAAACCGTAAACAGTGTCTTTATACCCTGAAGGAACTGGGATATCAGATAGGTGCCGGATTTATGGTAGGTGCGCCGGGACAGACGCTGGAGTATCTGGCGGAAGACCTTGTTTTTCTTAAAGACCTGAATCCGCATATGGTGGGGATCGGACCATTTGTCCCGCACCATGATACGAAATTTGCAGAGGAACCGGCAGGAAGTGTGGATCTGACACTGTTTCTGCTGTCTGTCATCCGGATCCTGCTTCCACAGGTACTTCTTCCGGCAACCACAGCACTGGGGACCCTGGACCCCAGAGGCAGGGAAAAGGGTTTTCAGGCGGGTGCAAATGTAGTAATGCCCAATCTTTCTCCGGTGAAGAACCGTAAACAGTATGAACTTTATGATAACAAGATTTGTACAGGCGAGGAAGCAGCAGAGTGCAGAGGGTGTCTTACCAGACGTGTGGAGTCTGTAGGTTATGAAATCGTTACAGATCGTGGAGATTCCCCGATGACAGACTGACACTGGGCACAAAATACTTTCTTTTTTCAGCGATTTAAGGTAAAATACAAGTAAGACCAGATTGCTAAAATATTAACAACTAGTCAGAAATAAGCGGAATTTTCCTGCAAAGCGGAATGCAGGAAAAATGATGGAGTGCGTAAAATATGGAAAAATCAGAAAATGCTGTGCGGAGCAGACTTCTGGAAGCGGGGAAGGAAGAATTCAGAGACAGGGGATTTCTGAAGGCTTCTCTTCGTGCGATCTGCAAAAAAGCAGATGTGACTACGGGAGCGCTATATTTCTTTTTTGAAAGTAAAGCAGCTCTTTTTGAAGAAATCGTGGAAGAGACGGTAGAGGATCTGAAGCGGATCATGGGAGACTTTACGGATCAGGAAAAACAACTGCATCCGGAAGAATATGACAGGATACTTATGGAATTTATCTGGGAAAACAGGGACATCGCAAAAATCCTCATAGATGGAGCTGAAGGTACCAGATATGTGAATTTCCGTGAGGATGCCTGTACGAAAATGGAGCAGATCCTTAATGAACGTTTTCAAAAGGAATGTGGACAAGAAGTTGATCACGAACTGGTACATATCCTGGTACAGATGAAATTTCAGGGATATTGTGAACTGCTCCGGGGAAACTGCTCCAGGGAAAAACTCCTGAAAATTTCCAGAATTCTGCAGATATGTTCCAGCCAGTGCCTTCTGGCAATTGAGGCAGAACTAAACAGAAAGCAGTAAAAACCATTGCTCATTCTCCTAAAGTATGTTATGATTAACTTGGTTAGTTTTAACAAACCGAGGGAGGTGTAAATAACGTGAGATCAAATGAATCATCTGAAGATTATTTGGAAACGATCCTGATCCTTGGAAACAGGAGCTCTCTTGTAAGAGCTGTGGATATCGCGGCAGAGATGGGCTTTAAGAAACCGAGTGTCAGTGTTGCCATGAAGAATCTTCGCCAGAAAAATCTCATCACAGTAGCCGACAACGGAGATATCCGTCTGACAGAGGACGGACATAAGATTGCCGATAAGGTATATGAACGTCATCAGCTGATCTCTTCCTGGCTGATGATACTGGGAGTCCAGGAAAAAACAGCGATTCATGATGCCTGTAGGATCGAGCACATAATCAGTGAGGAGAGCTTTCAGGCATTGAAAAAGGCAGTTTATGAGCTGAGGGAGCAGCAGGCTGTGCTCCATGGAGAAACCGCGGATCAGGTTTGATCCCTGCAGCAGAAGCTATCAGGAATTGACAACTGAAAAAATAAGAATATAATGGAAATCCAGGTTATGAAATGGAGGATACCAAAAGATGAAATTACTTTTTATACGACATGGAGACCCGGATTACACAATAGATTCCCTGACCGAAAAGGGCTGGAAGGAAGCGGAATTTCTTTCTGAAAAGATCGCAGCTCTTGATGTCAGGGATTTTTATGTTTCTCCGCTTGGAAGAGCAAAGGATACCGCATCCTGCACACTGAAGAAAAACGGAAGAACAGCTACAGAATGCAAGTGGCTGAGAGAATTCGACGTAAAGATCAGAAGACCGGATCTTCATGGGGAAAAGATCATTCCCTGGGACTGGCTTCCCCAGGACTGGACGAAGATCGAAAATTTCTACAGCTTTGACCGCTGGTGGGATAATGACATCCTGCGAGAGGGAAAAATGAAAGAAGAGTATGACTGGGTCACACAGAATTTTGATAAAGTTCTGGCAGAGCATGGCTATGTGCGGGAAGGACATTATTACAGAGCAGAAAAAGCCAATGAAGATACGCTTGTGTTTTTCTGCCATTTCGGTGTAAGCTGTGTACTCATCAGCTATCTTCTCAGTATCTCTCCGCTGGTGATGCTGCAGAATTTCTGTGCGGCGCCGTCATCGGTGAGCACCATTGTTACAGAGGAGAGGCGAAAAGGGATCGCGTCCTTCCGTATGAGTTCTTTTGGAGACATTTCTCATCTGTATGCGCATCAGGAGCCACCGGCTTTTGCTGCCAGATTCTGTGAGACATATGATAACAAAGAGCAGAGACATGACTAAAAAGCGAAAGAAACGGCTGTAATATTTCGTGTTTTTCCGGAAGACCATGGTAAATAATGATCAGCAGGATTATTTTGGAAAATGATTAGACTTCGTTAATAAATTTTATAAATTTATTAGAAATTGTACAAATTTCTCTCACATTTATCCTGTATGATATAAACATCTTAAGAGAACAGAAGCTCTTAAGAAAAACTCTTTCCTTTCCCTAAAATATGTATGAAGATAAACCACCGTTCCATTGGCAAGACAGAGCCGACAGGACGGTGGTTTTGCATTGCAGAAAAAAACTGCCGAATGACAGAGGAGATAAAGATTTCCAATGTTTATCGGCAGCGTTTTTTTGTTGTTTGAGATTTATTGGATATACAGCTTCAGGCACAGCTACGGTCTACGATAGCGGTTAAAGCAGGAATATATTTCCTGGATCCTGGGCATGGCATAACCGCATGGAATATAAGAGCCTTCCGAGAAGAAGGACAATCCCTGCCTTTTCAGCTGAGTATCCAGATAAGTGATGATCTCCGGCAGAGTACGTTTTCCGTCAATGAGATGTTCGCATGCATATTTCAGAAGCAACGCCAGGGATGCAGTTTGCTCGGAGTCGATCAGCTGCTCCACATAGCGGAGATCCACTTCGGTTTTTCCAAGAGAAAAGCCATCTTTGCCGTGAACCTTGGTTTTCAGTCTTTCCGGCTGTCCGGGACGGCTGTGGCGGGATGGAGCCACTTGGGCCCTGGTCATGATGCGATGGCTTTCCGGAAGGCGGAATGCAGGGGCCTCAATGTCTGAGAGAGGATATTCCTGACAGAGCTTTTTGGTGACTGCTGTGATGTCCACCGGATGATAATTATCCATCTGGATCACAGTATCCGCAATATGGAAAAAAGCTCCGGAGCTTCCGGCAACCAGGATAGTGGAGATCCCTGCCTTTTCATAGAGATCCCGCGCACGTTCCAGAAATGGAGTGATGGGCTCCTTTTCCCGGCAGATCACCCGCTGCATGAAGGAATCACGGACCATAAAGTTGGTGGCAGAGGTATCCTCGTCAAGGAGAAAGACTTTACTTCCGGCCTCCATACTTTCCACGATACCGGCAGCCTGTGAAGTGCTGCCGCTGGCATCCTCTGTAGAAAAGCAGAGGGTGTCTTTTTTATTTGGAAGATCGTTGATAAAAAGAGAAATGTCCACATCTTTGATAAAACGGCCGTCCTCAGAGCGAAGCTTCTGAGCAGAAGGATCGGTAATGACATACTCCCGGCCATCGTCGGAAATGTGATCGTAAATTCCCAGCTCCAGTGCGTTAAGTAAGGTGGATTTGCCATGGTAGCCGCCACCTACGATCAAAGTGATGCCGCAGGGAATGCCCATGCCTGTGATGGTTCCTCTGTGGGGCAGCTCCATGGAAACCCTCAGGCTTTCCGGAGAAACAAAAGGAACAGAGTTTTTCATCGGGCGTGAAGAGATGCCGCTTTCCCTGGGGAGGATAGCGCCGTCACTGACAAAGGCAGCCAGAGAACGTTTTTTCAGTTCCTGACGGATAAATGCCTGATCTTCGGCAAGGCAGATGGCTTTTCTCAGCGCTTCCGGGTCAAGATTCCGGTAAAAAAATGCCTTGTGAATACAGACCGGAAGAAAATCGAAGAGGATTTTTTCCAGTTCGGGGGAATTGATGGTTCTGCCATTGGCCGGGAAACCGATGAAGAAACGGGCAGTGATGCCTTTTTCCGTTATTTCACAGGCGGTACGTGCAAGAACCTCCTGACCACAGTGGCTTACTGAGATCAGGCCGCTTTTTCCGGAGCCCTTTGCACGGAAGGTATAACGGTTTACCTGCTGTTCAAACTGGCGGTTCAGAAAGTCTCCCAGTGTGATGCGGGTCAGGGAATCCTTATAATATTCTGCCGGAAATCCGGTGTCTCGGTGGGAAAGCTTCACACTGATGTGAGAGGGAGAGGCAAAAGGATCCCCCTGCACGTGGTCAATGGACAAAATATAACGGTCAAACTGGTATGCACCCCGCAGAGACTTGTATGCAGGATAGCTTTTGCGGTTGATGCTGTGAAGAAGCTCTTTTAGCTGAGCAGATGATTGCATGTTGTTTCCTCCTTTGCCCTGTTGGAGCATACAGGTAAAGTCTACGGTGAAACAGAAAGCTTTCCGTGTGTGAGATACCTGAAAATTTTGGATACAGGGCCAATTCTTAAGAACTACTATAACGAATCATAAAGATTTTGTAAAGAATGGGAATTGCGGTGGAAATTCGTAAATGTTTGACCTATAATAGTAGACAGATTGCAGATAATATGATGAGAAACGGCAGCTGCCGGAAGCTATAAAGAAAGGTGGACCACTAAAATGGAAAGAAGAAATGCGTGGCTTTCTTATAAGGAAGCAGAAGAGACAGAAATGGAGAAGCTTGCGAAGGCTTACAGAGAATTTTTGGATAAAGGAAAAACAGAACGTGAATGTGTTGCAGAAATCGTGAAGGAAGCAGAGGCTGCCGGATATGAATCTCTTGAGTCGAAGCTTGAAAAAGGCGAGAAGATTAAGGCCGGTGACAAGGTTTATGCGGTAGGGATGAAGAAGATCGTTGCTCTGTTTCATGTAGGAACGGAAGAGCTTTCCGGAGGTATGAGCATTCTCTGTGCACATATCGACTCTCCGCGACTGGATGTCAAGCAGAATCCTCTGTACGAGGATACGGATCTGGCTTATCTGGATACCCATTATTATGGTGGTGTAAAGAAATACCAGTGGGTGACACTGCCTCTTGCCATGCATGGTGTTGTTGCAAAGAAGGACGGAAGCATTGTGGAGATCAGCATTGGTGAGGATGCGGAAGATCCGGTACTTTACATCACAGATCTTCTGATCCATCTTTCCGGAAAACAGCTCCAGAAAAAGGCAGCAGAGGTTATTGAGGGTGAGATGCTGGATATCCTGATCGGCAGCAGACCTCTTGCAGAGCTTCCGGATGATTCCAAAAAGGATGCGGTAAAACAGAATGTGCTGAAGATTTTAAATGAGAAGTATGGTATTGAGGAAGAGGACTTTCTTTCAGCAGAGCTGGAGATCGTTCCGGCAGGAAAGGCAAGAGACTGTGGACTTGACCGCAGCATGATCGCAGCATATGGACAGGATGACCGTGTATGCGCTTACACATCCCTTGCGGCAATGCTAGAGATGGAGGAGACACCGAAGCGTACCGGCTGCTGTCTCCTTGTAGATAAGGAAGAGATCGGAAGCGTTGGTGCCACAGGCATGCAGTCCAGATTTTTTGAGAACAGTGTGGCAGAGCTTCTGGATGGAATGGGCTGCTATTCCGAGCTTGCATTAAGAAGAGCTCTCCGTAATTCCAGCATGCTTTCTTCTGATGTAAGTGCCGGCTATGATCCGGCCTATGGTGAGGCTTTTGAGAAAAAGAATGCAGCATATCTTGGACGCGGTATCGTTCTTAACAAGTTCACCGGAGCAAGAGGAAAATCCGGTTCCAACGATGCCAATGCAGAGTACGTTGCAAGAGTTCGCAGGATTTTTGATGATCACAATGTTGCTTTCCAGACAGCAGAGCTTGGAAAGGTTGATTTTGGCGGAGGCGGAACTATCGCTTATATTGCGGCACTTTACGGAATGGAGGTTATCGACAGTGGCGTGGCAGTGCTGAGTATGCATGCTCCGTGGGAGGTTACCAGCAAGGCGGATGTATATGAGGCATACAAGGCATATAAGGCGTTTTTACTTGATGCATAAACAGATATATAAATGTGCGTCAGTTTTGAAGACATTCAGGTGATCTTTTCGTTACAGATCAATGAGCGGGGTTTTCCCGGAAATGACAGAGCAGTCTGCCTGCTGCTGTTTTGGCTTGGAGCGTTCCGACAAGAAACAGCAGTATCCCCTGCAGACTTCGCTCTGTATTTTTAACCTGATCAGGGAAGCTCTCTGTTTCAATGGCGAAAAGCAATAAGCAGAGGAGGGGCTTGCCTGGGACTGATTTACTTTACAAGGAGTAATTTTATTATGGAAGATGCATTGGTACGGGTAGTAGATCTGTGCAAGGTTTACAATCCCGGAGAAAATGAGGTGCGGGCGCTGGATCATGTGGACCTGGAGATCCATAAGGGTGAATTTGTGGCTATTATCGGACAGTCCGGTTCCGGAAAATCCACCTTTATGAACATGCTGGGCTGTCTGGATGTCCCCACCTCCGGGAAATATTATCTGAATGGAACAGATGTATCCACAATGAAGGATAATGATCTCTCGGTGGTACGAAATAAGGAGATCGGTTTTATCTTTCAGGGTTTTAACCTGATTGCAAATCTTACTGCAATAGAAAATGTGGAGCTTCCTCTGATCTATCGTGGGATCGACCGGAAAACAAGAAGAAAGCTTGCTGTGGAATCTCTTAAAAAAGTCGGACTTGAGAAACGTATGGACCATAAGCCAAACGAAATGTCAGGGGGACAGCAGCAGCGTGTGGCTATTGCCAGAGCTATCGCAGCCAGGCCGCCGGTGATCCTGGCAGATGAACCAACGGGAAATCTGGACTCTGCATCCAGCAGGGAAATTATGGAAATCCTGAAGGGAATGCACAGATCAGGAGAAACTTTAATCCTGATCACTCATGATAATGGGATCGCGGCTCAGGCCAGACGTGTGGTCCGGATCATGGATGGAAAAATTGAATCAGATACGATCAATGAGGAATTTGTCGAGGAGGCTTAAGAATGAAAAAAGGGAAAAAGATTGTGATCGGTGTGGCAGCAGTGGCTGTTGTGGCAGGCGGTATTTATGCGGCATCAGGTGCAGGCCGCGGGGGATCACAGATTCCGCAGGTTGCTGTTACCAAAGCGGAGACAGGAGATGTGGAGGAGATCGTAGATGCAACCGGAACCGTTGTCAGTGATGAGCAGAAGACCTTTTATTCTCCTGTGAACGCACAGATCAAAAGTGTATCCTTCGCAGAAGGCGATACGGTTTCAAAGGGAACGAAGCTGATAGAGTTTGAAGTGAAGAATCTGGAGAGGGATAATCAGAAAGCAGAGCTGAATGTACAGTCCGGACAGTATGATTATAAAAATTCCATCAATAAATCCAATGAGGCCCAGAAGAAGCAGGACAGTGCAAAAGCAAAGGTTTCCAGTCTGGAACAGCAGGTAAGGGAGCAGCAGAATTATCTGGCTTCCCTGAGATCACAGCTGGCGTCTGTACAGGCTCAGGCTGCGGCAGATGCGCAGGCACAGGCCCAGGCGGAGACCCAGGCAAAGGCAGAGGCCCAGGCTGCCAGGGATGCAGAGACTCAGAGAGCGTATTCAGAAGCGCTGACTACATATCAGAATGAGACACTTCCGCAGTACCAGCAGGAGCTGGGACAGCTGAATTCCGATTATGTAACGGCACAGAATGCTTATAATCAGGCAGATACCAGTTATAAGATGGCTTTTGCACAGTGGCAGGCAGACCAGAGCGATGAGAATGCCCAGGCGCTGGATGAAGCGGAAGCAGCAAGAAGTCAGGCAGAGATCACCTGCCAGGAAGCAAAGGAAGCTTATGAGGATAAGAAGGTCAGCCAGCCAAAAATGCCGGAGTATTCCGATTACAGCAGTAGTGTAGCCGGTGATTTTGTTACCGATGGAGCTTCAGAGGAAACACCGGAGCTGACAGATCATGCATCTGCGGATGCTTCTTCTGCAGGAAGTACAGTGGATACTTCTGCCATTGAGAATGCGATCGAACAGGCAACCTCTGATCTGGCGGATCTGCAGTCGGACCTTGCTTCCCAGAAATCCATTGCAGAGGCGGATTCTGCCAGCCTTACAGAAGAAGAGAAAGAAAAAATGCGTGTCAGCAACAATCTTACTGAGCTGGATGCAAAATCTGCGAAAGAACTGGTAGAAGAAGGAAAGAAAGGCATTTCGGCGGATTTTAACGGCGTCATTTCCAAATCAGCAGTCCAGCAGGGCGCAGCGGCAACACAGGGAATGGAGCTTTTTACCCTGCAGAATACAGATAAGGTCAGCGTTGATATCAATGTGTCTAAGTATGACTACGATAAGGTAAAGGAAGGACAGAATGCGGACATCACCATTGGGGACAGGAAATATACCGGTAAGGTGACTAAGATCAGTCACATTGCCACAACCAACGAAAAAGGCTCCACACTGATCTCTGCCACAGTGGGCATCGACAAGCCGGACAAGGATATTTTTCTGGGAGTAGATGCGAAGGTAAAAATCTATGCAGAAAAGGCAGAGGATGTGGTAACGCTTCCGGCTGGAGTGGTAAATATCGGCAAGGATGGTTCCTTCTGTTATGTGCTGAAGGATGGTGTGATCACAAAACAGGATATCACTACAGGAATCAGTTCCGAAGATTCTGTTGAGATCACAGATGGAATTAAAGCCGGAGATGAGGTCATCGAGGATCTGGGCTCCCTGGAAGAGGGAATGAAGGCAGAGGCAGCAGCGGCAGACAGTGACAGTGCAGCAGAGACAGGGGAGACTGCCGATGAGTAATATTTATGAATATATCAAAATGGCGATCCATAATATCATGGCCAATAAGGGAAGATCCTTTCTCACCATGTTAGGGATCATTATCGGTATTGCATCAGTGATCGCTATTGTGTCCATCGGTGAGGGTACGAAGAATCAGATGAACAGTGAGATCAATGATATCGGCGGTGGCCAGATCGCTGTTTACTGCAGTGATGATGCCATAGCAGACCAGGTCTGGATCGAGTCGGAGGATATTGATGCAGTCCGGGAGCTGGATGGCGTGGAAGGTGTTAATGTTTCGGAGTCCTATACAGGCGAGACCGTAACCGGAAAGGGCGATTTTAATCTTACAGTGACCGGGGAGGCCCAGGATGCCAAGCTGGTGGATAATGCTTCTGTGAAGTACGGAAGCTATTTCGGGCAGAAGGAGGTCGAAGAGGGAAAAAACGTCTGCGTGATCTCCGATGCCGATGCGAAAAGGCTTTTCGGAACGGATGATGTAGTGGGAATGACACTGGACATTACCTGCTATGATCTGACCAAGACATTCCGCATCTGCGGAGTCACCACACAGAAAGAGAACGGAGCCTTTGTCAGCTATACTTACGATGGAATGCCGGTGACCATAAATGTGCCTTATACGGCCATGGACGACTTTACCGGAAGCAGCGGAGAATTTTATCAGATCATAGTTCAGGCGGATAAGAGTTTGGATTCCCAGGCGGTTGCAGACAAGATCATAAATCTTCTTGAGAGACGTCACCAGTGTGCCGGAGATGAATATTTCCAGGTACAGAGCTTCCAGGATGTCATGAAATCCATGAACCAGATGCTTGGCATGGTGACTGCGTTTATTTCTTTTGTTGCGGGAATTTCCCTTCTGGTAGGTGGTATCGGTGTTATGAACATCATGCTGGTGTCCGTCACAGAGCGTACCAGGGAGATCGGTATCCGGAAATCCCTTGGAGCAAAAACCTCGTCCATTATGTTACAGTTTCTTGCTGAGGCGGCGATCCTGACGATCATAGGCGGGCTGATCGGTATTGTGCTGGGGATTGCAGGCGGCTATGTGATCTGTGCGGTGATCAGCAGCAGTATGGGAATGACCATCACACCTGGGATCAGTGCGGGAACCATCCTGGCGGCTACGCTGTTCTCCTGTGCAGTAGGTGTGTTCTTCGGAATCTATCCGGCGAAAAAGGCAGCGAAACTGAGCCCGATCGAGGCACTTAGACGGAATTAAAAAACTGTTGCTTTTGCATCAAAAATAGCAATAAAAAATATTTTTAAAAAAAATCAAAAAAAGTTTCAAAAAACCCTTGACATTTTATAGGTCTTAGAGTATCATACATATTGTTGCAGCGGTGATACAAAATATCACAAAGGAAAAGCAAC
>ERZ773169.2733-NODE-2733-length-12280-cov-3.742822_pt1 | contig 12280 bp, 3 predicted proteins | sample MGYA00580536_ERZ773169 | MGnify/ENA primary metagenome ERZ773169 (study PRJEB29015, sample SAMEA2737814) | human gut metagenome | biome: human gut; feature: human-associated habitat; material: faeces | place: China | collected 2012 ...
GACGAATGCCCGTGATGATCTTGATGTCAGGAGTACCATTCAGTTCAATGATTCTGTCGAGATACTTTGCTCTTGTAATTGTTTTCATATCGTCACCCGCTTTCAAAAGTCGAAGATTTTTATTTTTTTGAAACTGCTTCGATGTATTTATTATACTGTCTGCTATTAGTATGTGCAAGACGTCGCTTTCAAAAACTCAATCAGAGTACTCAGACATTCTTTGCCATTGTTTTCTCCTTCTCTGTTCTGAATTGCCATGCGTATCATCCTCTCAAATGACTCGCTGAAATGTTCATCATCTTCTGGCGTCCGTTTCTTTGGCCCTTTATATGATTTTTTCCAGAAGCCACAATTTTAAATTTTTTCTTAATTTGTGGCGTTATGATAAATTAATATCCTTCTTACCCAAAAGAAAATCAACAATATTGATATGTGCAATTCCATTTCTTGAATAATCAAATCTATCTAATGAAAACACATATTTCGGTGATGCATCACTAATTGGCTTAAAAGCACCAAACTCTCTTTCAATCGTTTCCTTGCCAGCCAAATAATATGCCACCTGAATAAAACATTTCTTTCTTCCATTTATTGCAACAAAATCAATTTCACCCTTATATGTTTTTCCTGTAAAGACTTCATAATCTCTTGCTTTTAGCTCGTTATAAATTATATTTTCAAGAAAAAAGGTATCCTCAAAATTTACTAAGTTTGTATTTATCATGCGAAAACCAGTATCTACCGCATATTGCTTCTCTATATACGACATTGCCTGTTTTCCTACAATATTAAATCTTTTTACACGATCAATTAGACAAGCCTTTTCCATTTTATCAAGATATCTGTATATCGTCTTTTTATCCAAAGTATCTGCATTTTGATGTATAAAATAGTTCTCTATGTTTTTACTGGAAAATTCCTTTCCTGCATTTGCCATAATATATGTTGCTACTCTTTCAAAGTTTTGTCTATTAACCTTTGATCTGTCAGTAATAATATCCTTATCTAAGATACCTTCATATGTCTGCTCCAAATATCTCTTAATATCACTTTCTTTTGTAAACGAAAAACGCAAAGGGAAGCCACCCCAATTGATATAATCAATCATAAACTCATCCGGAGATATATTTCTTCCTATAGCTGTAGCATATTCGTAGCTTTCGGCAAAGGAAAATGGCATTATTCTAAATTCAACACATCTTCCAACCAACAATGTTGCCATCTTGCCGGATAGCAATTTCGAATTACTTCCAGTAATAAAAATTGAGCAATTTAATGTTGCCCGAAAGGAAGCTAAAACCTTTTCAAAGCTCCTGACATGCTGAATCTCATCTAAAAAAATCAAGTATTTGTCATGATCCTTGATTTGCTCATTCACATAGGAATTAAGTTTTTCTGCAGTTCTTATTTTTTCAAATTGCAAATCTTCAAAATTAATGGTAATAATATGCGCTCTATCAAACCCATTTTCAATAAATTCTTCTTTAATCTGCTCTAACAATATAGATTTTCCACATCTTCTAACACCTGTCAGAACCTTAATTAAATCCACATCATAAAATGGTCTTATTTTGCTTAGATATCTTTCACGCTTTATATACATAACATCATCTCCAAATCAAAATATATATTTATTATGCCACAAATCAAGATTTTTTCAAGATTTGTGGCACATATTTAGAAAATTTCCATTTCAATTTCTACCACTTTTTCATCCGTAACTCGTTCGTCTGTTTTTTTCTGCCATAGGCATTCTCTCCTCTTCCCTGAACTCACTCGCGTTACACGCTCGTTGTCGCGGCATTCGGTGCTCGTAAGCACCTATAAATAAAAAAAAGCAACAATGAATTGTGGTCATCATTGTTGCAAAATTTGACTGTTCCCAGGGGGAATCGAACCCTCAACTAGTGCTTAGGAGCTCGAGTCCACACTGGGAACAACGATTATTTTAAGTAAATATGAGTCAAGGAAAGCCTTGATTTTCCTGACTATTTTGTAAATCTCTGTCAAAATAAGAAAACGGAAAAACACCTGAGAAAAATGGTTTTCGCTGTCAAATCGCTGACATTGTCACCCTGAGGGTTCAGCCATTCCGTTCCAATGATTTTTTCATAAATATGGCTACCATTCCATCTGTAGCAGTAATGATAACACTGTTTTCTTATTAGATTATCTATATTATAGCGTGTAGAGCAAGGGATGTCGATGTTTTTTGATCAAATTATTTTGGCAACCTATTAAATGTAGGGACAGCAAAAACCACGGCTGCTCTGTACGGGGCGGCCGCCGTTTTCCCTATATCATACGCTGCTTTTCAGTACCGCAAGGATGGGTGTCCTGTTATCGTCGTATTCTGATTTCTTTTAGGGCATTTCAGGACTATCCACAAGGGATACGCTGAACTCCTGTGCGGTTGCGCCCTCCGGCAGCAGCTTTGCCATGACCACCAGCCGCTGATTACCGCTGTTGGCCTTGTCATACTTCCGGCAGCAGGTGGAGAGGGTCAGAACAGTATCTTCCTCGGAGAAAGTCACGCCATCAAAGTCAAGCCAGTTTTTCCGCGCAATCGTCTCAAAGAAGCTGGTCAGATCATCTCCCGCGGGATCAGGCGCAATATAGTCAAAGCCAATATCCGTGACGAACAGCGCGGTGATCTGGAAAATCATGTCCTCACCATCCACAGAGAGATAGATATACGGATGCTCCTTTACAAAGTCTACGTCCATATAACGATAGAGCTTGGTGAACCGCACACCGTCCGGGTCGCAGTTGCTGGCGGAGTGGCCGAAAATGGTGGTGTTTTTGTCCAGCTTATCCCTGCCGCCGATTTTGTTTTCACAATGGGCATAATAGCAGCCCCACATGGCGTACTCACCGTTTTCATCCAGCTTTAGGTAATAGCCGTTGTCCTCCGCCTGCATCACAGGGTCGTCCACCTCCGCACCGGGGATATACAGCCACGCCACGGTGTCGGGATTCTTCGCTCTGGCTTCCGCCAACTCTGTCTGCCTGTCCACCGAGGGGATAACTTCACCCGCGAGAGGCGCTGATGGCTGAGGCGCAGATGTGCCGGGAATGTCGATAGGCTCTGTCTCTCTCTGATAGTAGCCCCTGACTGCCGTGGTCATAGCAACGAGAAGGACAACTATGCAGATGATCGGACGAATGATTCTTGTGATTCTTTTCATAATGCTGTCTCCTTGCCGCGCTTGGATAGCGGCGCAGCTCAAAATGTCATTGATTTGTTTCTTGTAGCGAAAAGAGAACAGCCCAATCCACAGCGTCCTCATAATAGCTGCCGGTGGCTACATCCACAAACACGCCGGTCTGGGGGTTGCCGTTGGCTTTCATAAAGATGACCTCGATGGTATGGGTTCTGCTGACATTCTCAAAGGTATAAGACTTCGCCGCGCCAATGCTCTTGCCGTCAATCTTGACGTTGGCGACAGCATAGCCCTTATCCGGAGTGATGGTGAAGGTCTGATCTCTGCCCTCACGGACGCTGACATTGCCGGATGGAGAAATGGAGCCGCCAGCCCCGGCAGTTGCCTTGATGGTGTAGTAGCTGTAGCCGCTTCCGCCGTTGCCGCCGGTGCTGCCGCTTCCGCCACCGCCTTCATTACCGCTTCCGCCACCGCCTTCATTACCGCCTGTGCCGCTATTGCGCAGAATCGTCAGCGTGTAGGTTTTAGCACCGATTCTCACGACAATGTCGGTTGTGCCGCTGTTGGGGATGGCAACGGTTGCGCTGCCGCCGGTGGACAGAGCCTGTCCGTTGATGCTCACGGGCTCGCCGTTTCCAGACACCGCTGTGACTAGCGTAGATGTTGCTCCGCTATCATTTTGCAGCGTATAGGTATAGTTCGTTCCGTTGGCGGTAAAATCGCCGAGCCCCACTGCCAGACCTTCAAAGGTCAGAAGGTCTTTACCGGGCACTGCGGCTCGCACCACTACGCGGGTGCCAAGCCGGGAGAAGGTGACGGTTTCTGTCTGGAAGGTTTCCCCGGAGATGGCACCGCCAATACTGGTCTTTTTCGTTTCCAGAACGGTCCCGGCAGCATCCAGCAGCGTGGCCACCAGCTCTGCGCCAGTCTGAGACTGCAGGCAGTTGTTGCGCAGGGTAATGGCGGCGGTGCTGTGACCGTTGCCGTCGTTCCCCTGTGTCACATCCATCGTCAGCTGCTCTCCGGTGCGAGCCAGTGCGCCGGTCATATGGACGCTGGCCTCGCTGTCACTGCCGTTATACTCCGGCAGGCGCTGATTGCTTCCCGTTCCACCGACCTTGCCTTCCGCCCACGCCTCGGCGTACAGATAGGTACCCACATTGGGGATCTCGGTTTTGCCAATGGATTTCATATACTTGCCCAGATCATAGGTCAGGTCCAGTGTAAAGGTTCCCTGATCGATGCGGGCGAGGGCGCTGTCTTCGGAAATGGTGATTTCATTACCGCTAACCGATACGCCGTTTGTGGTGCAGGCTACCTCTGCAGGTTCGGTATGCAGATCATCCGCATAGAACGCAAGCTTCACCTCGCGGCTCTTTCCGCCGGCCAGCGTGGCGGCAGAGGAATTATAGAGAGTCATGCGCACCGTGCGCTTGCCGGCGCTCTCCGCAATCACTTCCATTTGCGAGATGCCAATGTCGGGATAATCCAGATACACTGTGCCTGTTTCGTTGATGCCGGTGGCGGTGATGGTATAGCTCGGATCGGTCACGAGGTCCCCCACATGGTGCCAGACGGTAAGGGTGGTGCTTTCATTGGGCAGCAGTTTTTCCGTAAGGGTGGCGGTTTCCCCGCTGCCAAGGCTGACCGTTAGGTTTGTCACATCGTTCAGCCCGGTGTTGCGGATGGTAAAGCGAATGGGTGTCAGGCTGTTCAGCGCCAGCGTTGCATAATCCACACCGATCTGTTCCACTGCCACCGCATCGGTGACAAAATCAGAGGTAGCGGTATAGAGGATCGTTTCCTCACCCGGAACGGTCACGCCGTTGATTACCTGCGGTTTTCTGTCGTCATACCGGGTGGCCTGAATGACAGCCTGCACCTGATTGCTGCCGCTGACATAGGCATCAAAGTGGTCAGCCAGCGTGCGATCCGGCAGCTCTGCCAGTTCCAATGGTGCGGACAGAGTGTAGGTATTTGTGGCATAGCGCAGCTTGGCCGCCTTCAAAATGCCGTGATCTACCGCGCCGTTGGCGTTATTGACAGTCTCATTCCAGACGATGGTAAGATCATTGCGGCTGCGATGATCCCCACTGAGGGAAGCGAAGCGGAAGTCTCCGCCCACGACGGCGTTGCCGCTGCTGGTCAGGGCAGACAGAGAGCCGGGGAAACTGTTGGACATGGTGCCGCTGCCGTCCACAGCCAACAGCTGAATATCGCTGCTGCCGTCTCGGACACTGTGCCAACCGATGACAAATCGGTCATCCCCGCTGCCGAAATTGGCTGCAACGACCTGGGGGTTTTCGTCAAGATTGCTGTCACAGGTCGCCAGCATGGCTGTACCGGGAGTTCCATCAGCAGCCACGGTACAATAGGCGATCTCGTAGGCGGAGGTATCTCCGGTTCCGCTGCGGTCCAGCGAGTAAACCGCCATAGCGGTTCCGTCGGGCAGCATGGCCGCCTGCAACGCCTTCACGCTGCCAGTAGCACCGTTATAAAGCATTTTGGCATTGCTCCAGTCGCCGTTCCTGCTGTCATAGCAACTGTACATGATACAATCTCTGGTCGTGAAGTTCAGCAGGTTGTTGCTGCCCTGCGTACCGGGATCGGGGGTGTAGACGTTGCGCCAGAACACGATGGCTTTGCCGTCGCCGCCCACTGCCGTGGCTGGGGCCAGATCCGGCGTGCCGTCGTTGGTTAGGCGGGTGGAAGTCCAGGTTGTGCCGTTATAGACGGACACTACGATCTCCGTGCTGTTCATCAGCAGGTTTTGCTCTTCCAATGTCACGGCATCACCGGCATTTTTACCCGGCAGGTCGGTGCCCATGCGAACCCAAGCCGCCGCCGCGAAGCTGCCAGTGCCGGACAAAGAAACGCTCGTGTCGCCGTAGCCGGGGAACTCTGTGGGAGCGTCAATTTCACTGGAGGGAGTATAGACGCCGCCATTGAGGGTGGAGAAATGCGCCCGGCTGTCGTAAATACTGCTGCTGTTGCCGTCGTTGATGTAGGCCAATACCTTCCCGTCATCGCTGAGCTGTGGATAGGATGTGGGGTTGGCATTGGTCTGGATGTTTTCCAGCCCACTGGTGGAGTTCAGAGAGAACAGCATCATCCGCTGCTGGGGCTGGCCCCAGGTACGGGCATATTGCTCCAGATAGTCCCGGCTTTGGAGCGTTGCACTGCCAGAAGCCACCTGCATTCCGCTCTGGGCCGCCGCCATCCGCAGCGAAGCAAGGCTCAGCCCACTGGTGGAGCTATTCCAGTAGTCGTCGATTGTTTTCCAGTCATTAAAAGTCCTGGTGGCTCCAAGGGTTCCGGAGGCGATCACCGCCTCGTAGGAGATAAACAGGAAGGTTGCCACAAATTTGATTCCCACTTCGCTTTGGATTCCCAGAGCCTGACCGTTGATCTGGCGCTTTGTCTCGTCGGCAAGATAGGTGCGGGAAAGGAACTTATTCTGACTGTCCACATCCAAATTGCCGAATAGGCCGATCTTCAGCGCCACGACCGAATAGTCAAAGCCAATACCGCCAAACGCGTGGACATAGGCGTTGATACGCAGCGTGGTCAAAAAGTCATTCACTGCCGTGGCCGTGGGATCGCTCCAGGCAAGCTCTGTACCCTCGCCCTGCCGGCCGTAGCGCACTGCGGTACGGAAATCCAGCTGAATGGCACCACCCAGCTCAAAGGTTGCTGTCAACGGCACGGGGCCAGCCATGGCGTTCACGCTGAAGGAGAAGCCCACACCAACGCCGGCGGTAAATCCTCCGCCTACGGTGAAAACCTCCCACTCCTTCTTTTCGGTGTTATAGCGGATTTCCGCTTCGTAAAAGCCCTCCAACTGCAAGTTGAGATCCGTGCTGGTGACATTGTCGGCTATGGAGTTGGTTTTGTAGTCCCCCTTGGGATCATAGGTGCCCTGGGCCATCTGGCTCAGGTCCCCGGTCCCGGGCACACCCACTTCCAGATTCTGCGTCAGCACATTCGCACCCAACGCCACGCCGTCCTCGGAATAGTCCATGTCCTCCATCTCCAGCGTATTGTACCCGGCCCAAATCATGGCACGGAACACGGAGGGATCTTCGCTGGGGGTGATAATCATTTTGAACACGGAAGTGTCCACCGGACCGCTCAGATCATCCAGCCGTCCGGTCAGCACCTTGAGAATGTTACTATCGCCCACTCCGCCAAAGTCGACTTGATTCACTCCACTGGAGGATCCCATCGTCGCCAGAATACCGGTGACGCGGTCATCCTCTGTCACCTTGGGCACTCGGGTCAGATCAACGACCCGGAAGGGCATTATTTTCTCCTGTAGCAGGCTGCCGTTCAGGCTCAGCTGCGTTTTCATACCCACATCCTTGCCGTCAGCGATCCATCCAGAGGTGGTCATGGTGGCCTCGGTGAGGGTCAGATCGTTTTCCGCTACGGGGATGGATGAGAAGGGATACTGCTTGGTACTGCTGCTCTGGGCGGCAGGAAGAACGCCGTATTCGTCCGCCAGCTTGAGACTGTAATTCTGCGCGTTGGCAATATCCTCGCCCCAGAGGAACATGGTGGTGTGCAGGCTTGCTGTTTTAAAGCTGCTGTTAGGGCCAATCTTCCCAGTCGAGCTGCGGACATCCACCTTCTGACCGTTGGCAAGACCGTAATCAACGCTTTGCGCCACAATGAAGGGTTTGTTTTCCTCCCCCGCCGGCACGCGCTCCAGAGAGACAACGCCCTCTGCGGTGCGCATTACATCGTCCACGCCCAGCTTGCCGTTGACGGTCAGCAGCAGCGGATAGTACTTGTCGCCGTCAATTGCGCTGATCTCCAGAATGTACTCCAGCTGATCCAGAGCAGAAAGCGCCGTGGTGTTGCTCTCGCCCTTTTCGGCCGACCAGAACTGGGTGGAATCCAGATAGACGGTTATATTTCCCGCCGCATCCGTGGTATAGGTGTCGCCGGTGATGCCGCTGACAAGTGCTCCTGCCCTGGAGCCCAGCAGTGCTGTCTCGCAGTAGCCTCCGTTTTTATAAACGCCGCCGCGAACGGTCACCGTCTTGTTCGCCAGCGGATCGCCGCCCGGCGTGATGAGCGTCACAGATGCCCGGGCGACTCGCCGAAGGCTGAAGGTATTCAAGGGATAAAGCTGCAGTTTTGTGGCATCCCGCTCGCCGGAACGCAGATTTTCTTTATAGATGGTGCCCAGATACATATCCGCGCCGGAGCCCGACCGCAGAGACACCTCACTGGCGATTCCGTTGGGTTCGTAAAGCGCCAGCACGCCTTCACTGTTGGTCGTGACCGTTTTGGGCACACCTTTGCCGTCGGTGTATTGCAGCGTAGTTTCCGCTGCAGGCGTCAGCTGGAAGAGATAGAACTTATTTTGCAGCGTTTTCGCTGTCACCTGTACGGCGGCATTCATGCCCGTGGCGGCATGGGTAGCCGTGACGGTTGCGGTGCCGTTGGCCAAGCCGGACAGCGCCATTTTGGTTTCGGGAAGGTAGGAATCAAAGGAGAAGTTTCTGATGTCCTCATACAGTCCGCCCTGCTTGTAGTTGACGGAAATGGCATTGTTGTTGCTGGAGAGCCACCGGATGCCGTCTTTAAAGGAGTTCCATCCGTACTTGTCATAGTTGATGCCGATGTACTCGATCAGCCCCAACTCCTGGCGCAGCTGCAAAATTTCAGCTGTATCGATGGGCAGGCTGCCGCTGACCTTGGAGGTATTGTCCATGGTCAGCTTAGAAATCGGCTTTCCTTTGTCGTCCTGCACCTTCAGTGCGTCGGCATCGTAGACATACAGGGGGAAGGAGTCGGTGCTGGGAGATTCCTCACCAGGATTCTCCACGCTCAAAACCACTTGATAGGTGTCCTTCAGATTGCCGGCTTTCACACTCTGTAATGACAGGGGGAAGCTCCCGGAGGTGCCGGATAGGCGCTCACTGTCCACCACTTTGGTGGTGGTGTTGTCCTCTGTGACCCGGGTAATGGTCAGCGTGGGCTGCAAAGGGGCGCCCTCAGTGGTGTTTTCCACCGACCAGTCGATATTGACGGCACCGTCGGTATCCTTGAGGTAAATGCTCTGGGGCGGTGTCAGCTTGGCTGTGGCAGGCGGTGCCTGCACGATGATCCAGGCAAGTACCGACAGGCGGACGTCCTCACCGCCGGCGTTGGGGTGCGGCATGGAGACCAATACCGTGTAGGCAGGGGTATTGCCGTTGGAGAGCTTGGAGAGCACATTCTCCCCGATCCGCACGCTGTTTTTATCCTTGCCGACGGTATAAGTCGCAACGGGCTTGCGGCCGCTCAGCGCCGCCTCATTCGCGTAGTTGCCCTCATACAGGTCGATCCTGTAATTGAACTCTTTGTTCGGCGCCATCAGCGCGGCGTTGGAGCTCCACAGCACGGTGGCGGGCTGATTTACCCGCGTCACGATGGACGCGCCGCCGGGAATCACCAGTGCCAGGGAATCGCCTGCCGTCACGGTATAGGGCTTTGACTTGCCCGTCACATCATCGGCAGTGTCCTCAGTCCCGTTGTCCGCCGTAAAGGTAAAGGTGACGGTTCCCACCTTGGTTCCTGTGGTGGCAACAACGCCGGTATCCTCGTTGATGGTGGCAATGAGCGTGTCACTGCTGCTCCATTTGCCGGTGGTGTAGCTGGCCGTCTCACCGCCTGCCCCCAAAACCTCTGCCTTAAGCGTGGGGCGGGTGGTTTTGCCGAGGGAAATCGTATAGTCGGCGTCATTCGCTTCCGGGACGACCTTCACCGTGTGCGCGGAAACTTTCTTTGCCACCGTAAACTGCCGGGTCAGGGGAAGAACATTCAACCAGTCAGGAGCGTCTTTCGTGCCCTCGTTGGCCTGCAGCGTCACCGTATAGGTGCGGTCGAAAGCAGAGGGTGCGATTGCATAGTCGCTAATGGTGAAGGCTTCCTTCTCTGTGTCCAGATAGACCTGCAGATAGATTGGTTCAACCGCGGAGTCGTACCTCAGCTCGAGGCGGAACGGGGCTTCCCTCGGCTCTGTGCCTGCCGGGGTGTGATAATTGCTGTATACGGTCTTGTAGGCCTGCTCCATGTTGGCGTTCATCGTGAACGATGCCTTGCCGTTGTCGTAGTCGGCGGTCAGTGCGGTGGGAGCGTTACGCATCAAGACGCTCTTCAGCGTAACGTCGGCAATCGAGTTGCTTGGATAGAGTGAGGTATCCAGCGTATGACCGAAAACATCTTCCACACCGGTCATACCATTGACGGTGACCGTGGTGTCATCCGCATCCTGCACTGGGTACCAGAGCATTGCCGTGATGCCGTAGTTGTTCATGGAAAGCTCAGCGGCGCTATACACTTTGCCATTGATGGTCACGGTGGCGTTGCTAAGATTCACGAACTCGTTAAAGGTAACTGTGATGGGCACGTGCTGTCCGCTGGCATAGGTTCCCGCCGGGGCCGTGACGCTTTGAATGGTGGGATTGTCCGTGTCCACCAGCATGGCTGTAACGTTGCTGTTCTTGGTGGTGGCCCAGGAATTTTGGATTTCGCCCTGTACACTTTTCATATACAGTCGGAAGGGCAGATAGTACCGCTGATCCCCTCTGTTTTGCGTGGTAGACTGCAGGGAGATGTTGACCGTTTCGCCCTTGTTAATCGTACAGTTCAGCGCTCTCGTTTTGTCGCTGCTGAGCTCCAGAGATGTTCCATTGAACATGTACTCCGTCAGATAGAACGGGGCATGGGGTTGTGTGTCACTATTATAGCCATACGGCGCAGGGCCATTATAGGCCTCTACATCGGTACTCCAGTTAAACTCGATACTGGCATCGATTTGGTATGGCTGATAAAATGGGTCGGAGCCGACGGGAAGCACCGAGTTGCGGGCACCCTCCAAAATTCTGATGGTATCGCTTAGCGCAACGAAGTCCTGATTGTTGGCACCTTCGCCGATATTGTATTCATTTGCCAGCAAAGGAATATACATATCCCCCTGTATTGTTTCTGTACTTTCGTATCTTTCCTCATAGTTCGGCGCGCTCACTGATGTTTGTATTGTGGGGGCGTCAACCGTCTTTTTTAGCTTGAGCTGACAGTGGTCGGCATAACTGGCACCGTCATAGAACACCAGATTTTCCGCATCGTAAAATTCAATCATCCCCAGCAGGTCGCCATAGGAATAAGTATCATTGTACAAGGCTCCTTTGGTTGTAACCTTGACAGTGATTTTACAACCACCTAAACTGGAAGTCGAGCCTACGTCATAGGTCAGCTTGTAGGACCCGTCGCTTTGCTCGACGACCTTACTCGTCTCGCCTATCAAGACCTCCACATCGGTGATATACTCGCTGAGCTGGCCTTTTTGAATGCGGTAGGAAAAGCCGACCGGTTTTCCGCCATATACAGTAAAAGTCCCGGAGCTCCAGCTGTTGGTTGCGAGTTCCCCCAGCGTTTGGCTCATCATGCCGCTCATATCCACCGTCTCAACGCCCTCAGGCTTTGTGGCAGAGGCGGAATACTGCAAACTGATGCCCTGCAGCTCCAGCTGCTCCATCAGGCTATTGAGATTCTCCAGAGCTTCCCCGGTAAACTCCCTGCCGGAGAAATAGGTGTCCTTGATCCGCTGCAGCTCCTGTTCGATTTGGATCATGGTCTTCAAATCGCCCAGCGCCACCGGAGTCCCATCCACGTCGGCTATACGGGTGAGATCCGTGGCGGGATTTTCCAGCAGCTCCATGACAGCCGCCAGTGTCAACACCTGGCCGTCCAGCGTGATGGTTTGATCCACCTTGAAATTGCCGTCTTCATCCAGCAGCCCCAAAGCGTTCAGCATGGAAAGCACCTGGTCGCTGCTATCGCCGGTCAGGGCAGAGACCTGCTCCAAAATCGCCTGATTTTCCTCGGGTGTGTTGCCCAGCGAATCGCTCACCGCTGCAAACGCCGTAGTTGGCAGCAGCGTGAGCGTCATGCACAGGCTCAGCAGCGCCGCTAAAAATCTTTTCTTCATGTTTCCTCATCCTCCTTGGTTTGTTCCTGCTGTTTATTGTTTTTTCTCAATCGTGTGCAAAACACGGTAACGACCACCGCCGCTGCAAAGGAGACGACGGCCACCAGCACATAGCCGCCTGCGTCCTCCCGCA
>ERZ773169.2739-NODE-2739-length-12258-cov-84.380234_pt1 | contig 12258 bp, 7 predicted proteins | sample MGYA00580536_ERZ773169 | MGnify/ENA primary metagenome ERZ773169 (study PRJEB29015, sample SAMEA2737814) | human gut metagenome | biome: human gut; feature: human-associated habitat; material: faeces | place: China | collected 2012 ...
CGGTAAGGATGGTACAAACGGAACAAATGGTACAAACGGCGCAAATGGTGCGAACGGAAAGAGTGCCTATGAACTTTGGAAAGAATACATCGCATCCGGTGAAGTGGATAATCCTCATAAACCCGACCAGAAATGGCCGGCAGACCGGAACAAGCAGACGGACTTCTGGGATTTCCTGACGGGTAGGTCTTCGGTGATTGAAATACAAGTAGGAAAATATAATGTCATTCCTGATTATTGGAACTCCCAGTTACGGGAATATGTGATTCCTACGGACGGTTCGGTGCTCTTTACCGTGTATGACAAAACGGGAAAGAAAGTAGCCGCAGGCGTGCAGGTAAGCGGATTGCCCGGAGTAGGAGCAACGGAAACCTTCACAACCGATGACAACGGACAGTTCAAGGTGACATGGGATAAGTTGCCGGACAACCAACCTTTGTCGCACCGGACAGGTAGTGTAACCGTAACGGTTGGCGGAGTGCAGGAAACAAGTGCCAATAATACGCTGGTTCCGAATAGGGTAAATGTGAGGGCTACGGTGAGTACGGTATATTTGAGCAACGCTTCGTCTGATATAAATTCTACCAGATATGCAAATATATCTTTTAAATTTGAACGTCAGATAGATGGAGAATGGGGCGATTATCCAAGTAGTCTCAACTCTTATATGATGAAGGCTGCTAAAATCAAGGACATAAACCTACCTGTAAATGAACAGAATTTGGATAAAGATAAGAGTCAAACTTATGATTACGGTTATTCATATCTCCGTATACGGCGTCCTTTGGTACTGACTCCTACGGAAAAAGCTAACGTGGCAAAGAATGATACGATTAATGGGTTGTTAAAATACGAGTGGGATGGGAACGAGTTTTATTCAGGCCTTTACTTCGGTGACGGTGCCGGTTCTTATAATGATTATGGACAGACCGTATATTTGCAGGATAAGATTCATATTCCGGAAATATATCCGGTTCCGGGTTTCAAGGAAGGAACTGTCTTTTTGGAAATCAAACAGGGAGTAACCACTTTATGGGGTGAAATCGATACAGACCAATTGCCTGATTTCTATAAAACGTATGCTTATCCGACAGGGCAAGATAAGTTTGCGAAAGACCCGGATACCGGTATCTGGAAATTTCCGGAAGGCAAGCTGCCTGCTTCCGCTTTGGCAGAAAATCGTGCTGTATTCATCCAAATGCGTACGTTCGTTAACGGAACGGGAGGTACTGTGCACACCGGTACTGTACCGCTTTCGGAAGGCGGTAAACGCTTTATGCTGACAAGTGCTTATCCGGGTAATTGGATAGGTCTGGATATTCGGAGTAGACAAAAGGGAACTAATCAGATAACATATAACACGACTTACGAATATCGCAGCAGATTTGCTTATTACTTGCTGAAAGAAGGTGAGCAGTATTTCCTGGCTGACTTTGCGGACAGAACCAAGCGCATACCTTTGGAGATAAAAGATTGCCCGGCAGACTGGATGAATTGATTGATTTACGTAGATAAATACATATGAATATGAAGAAAAAAACAATACTATATCTTGTCTCCCTCTTCTTCCTGTCAGTTCCTCTGACGGGAAGAGGCCAGGACAGGAAAGCATGGGAAATAGGTGCAGGCGGTTCGTTGATAAACTGGAGCCGCGTGTCTGTCACCGGTTTCCAGAGTACTCCGGATAATTATATGTACAACCTGAAGGCCAACCACCTGATGGGAGGAGCAAACCTGTATGTGGCACGGGAACTGAACCGGTGGTTTTATCTGGATTTGCAAGGTACGGTAGGCGTAGCGAAAAACAAGAACCGGATTGCGGGCAATGACCGGAAACACGACCTGCTGTATATGGGCGGTTTGGGCATGCAGTTCCGCTTTACCCCCTTGTTTGAGTCTCAATGGGTAGAACCCTACCTCAGAGTGGGGGTGAATTACCTGCATAAGAATTTCGCGTCTGCCTATGGCGGCAATTTTGTGGACGACCCCACGGGAGAGGCGCACTGGGAATCGTCCGATGTGTGGAATCCCGACGGGCGCTCATCGGATAAGAACTCTTTTGTTCCGCTTTCGTTCGGTGCAGGTGTAAATGCGTGGCTAAGCAATTCCTTCGGGCTTGGCCTGCAAGGTGAATATCTCCTGCCGGTGCAGAAGAATCTTCCTCACTTTGTGCAGGTGTCTGCCCGCGTCATCTGGCGCATTGGCGGAAAGAGCAAAAAGCAGGCTCCGGTAGTGAAGTATGTGGAGATAGAGAAACCTGTTGAAGTGGAAAAGATTGTTGAGCGGATTGTAGAGAAGCAGGCGGATACAGCCGGTTCTGTCGAAGCAATGGCGTGCGACCTGCTGGATAATATCTACTTCGAGTTTGACAAGGATGTGCTGACGGCTGCTTCGGAAAAGACGCTCGACAGGCTGGCCGGGCTTCTGAAAAGCTATCCCGACGCCCGCTTCCTGATTACCGGCTACACCGATGCAAGGGGAAGCAGCGCTTATAATACGGACCTTTCCAACCGCCGTGCCAAAAGAGTGTATGAGGCATTGCTCGAACGTGGCGTTCCGGCAGCTATGCTGAAATGGCACGGTATAGGCAAACGGGCAAGCATCATCCCGGTTGCGGCAGGCAACAGTGTACGCGAGGGCGACAGAAAAGTGCTGCTGGAAAGAATTACCAATATGAAGTACTGGGAAGCTCTGTAAACAGGCTTTCAACATCTATTTATAAATTTATGTACTAACTTAAAACAGAAAATTGTATGAAAAAGATTTTAGCGAGTTTATTATTGTTGAGTGTTGCGGTTGGCTACGCTGACGGACAAACGGCGCTGACCGGAAACAAGTTTGCCGACAACTGGGCGATAGGTGTCAATGCGGGTGGAACGACTCCGCTGACGCATCACTCGTTCTTTAAGAACATGCGTCCGGTAGTGGGCGTTCATGTGGATAAGTATCTGACACCTGCCTTCGGTCTGAGCCTGGAGGCTATGGGCAGCTTTAACACTACGGGCAGCAAAACGGCTTTTGACGCGTCAAACGTCAGTCTGCTGGGGCTGGTCAACTTAGGTAATCTGTTTGCGGGGTATAACGGTGCGCCCCGTCTGTTTGAGGTTGAGGCCGTGGCAGGTATCGGCTGGTTGCATTATTATGTAAACTCCGGTATGGGCGAAGACCGTAACAGTATGTCCAGCAAACTGGGACTGAATTTCAACTTCAACCTGGGAGAAAGCAAGGCATGGACATTGGCTGTGAAACCGGCTTTGGTGTATGATATGAACGCTATGGGTACGGAAGCCGTGCGTTTCCATGCCAACCGTGCAGCCTGGGAAATCAGCGCCGGGCTGACTTACCATTTCGGATGCAGCAACGGCCGCCATTACTTCACCGAAGTAAGGCCTTACGACCAGGCGGAAGTCAACCAACTGAACGCCCAAATCAACCGTCTCCGTGCCGAGGCCGACAATACCGCCAAAGTATTGCAGGATGCCAACCGGAAAGTTTCCGATTTGGAAAGTGAACTGGCAGCTTGCCGGAACCGGAAACCGGAAGTGGTGAAGGATACTATCGACAACAGCAAGAAGCTGTTGGAGTCGGTGATTACATTCCGCCAGGGCAGAATCGGCATCGATAATTCACAGTTGCCCAATGTGGAGCGCATCGCCACTTATCTGAGAAATCATAAGGAAGCGGGAGTCGTTATCAAAGGGTATGCCTCTCCCGAAGGCAGTGCGGAGGTGAACGAACGCATCGCCCGCCAGCGTGCCGAGGCCGTGCGCAATATGCTGGTCAATAGATATAGAATCGCCAAAGACCGGATTGTTGCCGAAGGTCAGGGAGTGGGTTATATGTTTGAAGAACCGGACTGGAACCGGGTGAGCATCTGTACCATAAATACCCGGCCGGATGCTGCGGAAGGAAAGTAGTGAACCAGTTATGTAGATTTTAGATATAAAAAGGGTTGTGTAAAGTAAAGAGACCGCATGCGGCAGCAAGCCGTTGCGGTCTCTTTTTTATTGTGTGCCGTTCTTGTCTTTTACTTCCTGAAAAGCTCTTTCAGGCTTACCGTCTTGTTGTTAATCAGCGGGTGCGCCCAGAAACCGATGAATGTGATGTAGCCTACAAACACGAGGATAATCAGCATTCCGGTACGCAGCGAAGTGGCATCGGCAAGCATGCTGATAATCATCGGGCCGCCTGCTCCGCCCACGATTGCCGAACACAGGATGCCGGCAAACGAACCGTGGTGTTGCGATGCCGAGTTCAGCGCCAGCGAGAACACGATGGAGTACATCATGGAAATGCTGAAACCGATGGCAGGGAAGGCAATGATGGATGCTTCCTTACTTCCGAAGAGTGCGGTGAGCAGTAGGATGATGGTGAGTCCGCCCGATAGTTGGAGCAGCCGTTTGCTGTCAATGAGCTTCAACAGCACCATGCCTACGAGGCAGCCGGCAGTCATCAGTCCCCAGAAGTAACTTACGGCCTTTGCGCCTTCCACCTGAGGGTTCACTCCGTGATACTGCTCGAGGAACGTACTCATAAAGATGGAAGTTCCCTGTTCCGTACTTACATAACAGAAGATGCCGAGGAAGAACAGCCATACGTATTTCTGCCTGAACAGCGCCAGGTAGGAGTCTTTCGAACCGCCTTTCTCGTCTTCTTTCAACTCGATTTTCGGGAAACGGGAAAGCCCTACGGCAACCAGCATCACCAGCAACAGCAACGTGAATACCCAGTAAAGCGATACCCAGGGCAGGTCGGGCGGGGTGATACCTGCCAGCAGGTCGATGAAAAAGTTCCTGCCTTCCGTGTATATGTCCGGATTGAGCTCGTGAATGAGGTACGTATATACCAGCGGACTCAGGAACGAAGCGATGCCGAATACGAATTGGGCCACTTCCGCCACGAAAGCATAGTTTTCTTCGCCGCCTACAACGCGTTGCAACGGGTTTAGCACAGTTTGCAGCATAGCCATACCCAAGCCGATGATGAACGATGAGGCAAGCAGCATGGGGTAGGTGTGTATGCAGGCAAACAGCGTAGTGCCGATGAACGGCATCAGGAAGCCCAGAAACAGTACCGGTTTCTCGCCGAAACGGTCGATCATCAGTCCGGCGGGAACCGACATGATGGCATAGGCGATGAAGAAAGAAGTCGGGATGAAGCCCGCCATCGCCAGGTCGCTCAGGTTAAAGTTATGGATAATGTCCGGAATGAGCGGTCCCAGGATATTGGTGATAAACGATATGGTGAACCAGAACGCCATAATCAGCGCCAGCATTCCTAAATTCTTTTTCATACTATTTCGTGTTTAGTGAGAAGACCAGTGACGCAGCGCCGATGCTTCCTGCCTTGTTACCTAAAGATGCAGCCATGATTTGAGTGTTCACGGCACAGTCGGCTATGGCATAGCGGTGTGCCTTCTCGCTGACTTTCCGGATATAGAAGTCGCCGGCTTCGGACAGTCCGCCGCCTATTACGATGCGTTGCGGGCTGAAGATGTTGATGAATCCGGCGATGCCGTGTCCCAGAAAACCGCAATGCTCGTCCAGGCATTCCGTTGCTAGCTTGTCTCCTTCTTTGTAGAGGCGTACGATAAGCTCTCCGTTGATTTCCTCGCCCGGAAACGAGATGCCCGCTTCTGCGGCACGCTTGCTGAAACGGCGCACCAGTGCGGAAGTGGAGGCGTAATGTTCCAGACAACCCACAGAGCCGCATGCGCAGGGTTCGCCGTTGGCGATGAGGGGCACATGGCCCAGTTCGGTGCCGCGGTTGGCAAAGCCGTTGAACAGTTTGCCGCCGATGACCACTGCGCCGCCGATGCCGGTTCCCACGGTCAGGAACACTACATTCTGTGCGCCTTGTCCGGCTCCGTACATCGTTTCTCCCAGTCCCATCAGGTTGGCGTCGTTGCCCATCTGCACGGGCAGCCCCGTTTCCGCTTCGATGCGGTCGGCAAGATTCAGATTCTCCCAGCCTTTGATATTCTCGGCTCCGCCCAGCACAATGCGGTTGGTTTCGTCCACAATGCCGGGAGTGCCTATACCTATTCCTTCCACCGCTACTCCGAGTTGCAGGGCCGAAGCCATTGCCTCTTTGCAGGCGGTTACCAACTGGCCGATTACCGCTTCCGCAGATACATCGGCTTTCGACGGCAGCTTCCCTTGAAAGTGAAATACGCCTTCATTGTCGATAAGGGCGTATTTCACGGAAGTACCGCCAAGGTCAATTCCTATAGCGTATTTTTTCATGATTGTCAAACTCTTTCAGCCCATATAGGAGAACTCCATGCCCATTGTCCGTCGCGCTGGCGCACGCGTACATAATAATAATCGGTGTCGCGCTGCGGCTCTTTGTCTTCCATGTAGTGCTCTACGGTGAAGCAGCTTTCGGGCATGGCGCGGTTAAAGAGAATGGCTTCGCTCAACCAGCCTATCATGAAGTGCGAACGTGAGCCTTCGAGCAGTTCGCCCAGTGTGTGTTCGAACTTCTTGCCGTTGAAGTCTGCGGTGAGCACGCCGTCTTTCGGCATCTCCAGGTCGAGGATTACCGCCTGCATGGCTGCGGTGGTGGTATTCGGGTTCTTGCTGCTGTACAAGTCCAGTTCCGTTTCCTTCTCGCCTACGGAGAGGATGCGGTTGACATGTGTCTTGAATTCGGTTTCGCCCTCCTGAGGAGAGGTGAAGGCAGCGCCGCGGAAGCAGGGGGTAACGCTTACGATACGGCCCTTGTTGACAGACAGCTTGCCTTGCCAGTGCACATAGCGCTCTTCGCGGTTCCAGCCGAAATCCACTTTTACTTTGCAGCGGACGGTGTCGCCTTCCGGTGCAACCGGGGTCAACGGGCCGTTCATGCGTGCCAGTATCTGGCCGTTCTTGACAACGTCTACATAATCGATGCAGCTTTCGCCGGTTACGTTCAGGTAGATGCGACGGCTGTTGCCACGGACTACATCGCCCATGAAAGCGTCGTTGAGGCGGAAGTCGATGATGATTTTATCACCGGTGGCGGCACATACGTGGCGGGTGCGGAGAGCTTCCCAAATGGCGTCGCGGGTCAGTGACGGAGCCAGGACACCGATGCGGCCGTCGCCGTAGCTGCCCGGGTAGCCGGAGTGCTGGTCGGTGGAAGCCATGATACCGAATTTATGTCCTTGTTCCAGACCGTACTGGATGGTTCCTTCCCATTGGCGGGGACCCATATCGTGCAGGTACGGGTAGTCGCCCTGGTCGCTTTCCGCCAGGCCGTGACGGGAATACATCTCGACGAACGGAGTGATGTCTCCTTCGGTGAAGCATTTCCAGTTGTAACCGCGGTAACCGCCCTGATAGCCCATGTGGTGCGGAGTAACGAATACTTTATGTCCTTTGGCTTTCTCTTTCCAGTCTTCGATAGAGGTACATTCCACGAGCGGCGCATCCAAGTCGTAGTTCAGCGCCACGTGGTCGCCGTGCTCCATGCTGTGGGCCTCGTATCCGATGAAGGTAAGGAATTCGCCTTCCTTGTTGTATTCGTTGCTCATCTTTACGTACTTCTCATAGCCGCCTTCGCGCAGACGCTTGAAAGCTCCGGTATGGTAGTCGATTACCCATTTCAGACGAGGGTCGTTTGCACCCGGAATGTCCGGCCACATGGCATGGGGCGTTACGCTGACAAAGTCCAACTGGCCTTTGGCCGCCTCGAAAGCATCGCGCATATCGCCGTGTCCGTAAGTGAGGTTGCAGTGGTTGTGCAAGTCGCCCCAGAATACTTTCAGGTTGCTTGCCGACGGCATAATCTTCTTTGCTTCTTTGCTTCCTGCCACGCAAGAGCCGAGCAGGCTTCCCGAAGCTGCCAGTCCGAGAAAAGACCAGCCTGTGTTTTTTAGAAAACTTCTTCTATCCATGATAATAAATTTAATGGTTTTATCTGTTTTTCATTAATCTTCTGTCGCCCTTGAAAAGCTCGTTTACTTTTTCGTCGGGGTCGTTGTCTTTATACTGCTTTTGAGTCTCTTGCAGCAGTTGCATCAGCTCTTTCTGCTTTTCGGCGTATTCGGGCTTGCCGAACACGTTGTTCATTTCGCGCGGGTCGGCTTTCAGGTCGTACATTTCCCATTCGTCGATGTCGTTGTAGAAATGAATCAGTTTGAAGTCCTGTGTACGGATGCCGTAATGACGTTTTACCGAATGCTCGGCAGGGTATTCATAATAGTGGTAGTAGGCAGCCTTGCGCCAGTCGGCGGGTGTCTTGCCTTCGTTCTCCAACACCGGTTTCAAGGAAGTACCCTGAATGTCCGACGGGATTTCCACACCGGCAAAGTCGAGGAAAGTGGGAGCGAAGTCCACATTCATGCAGATTGCATTGCTTGTGCTTCCCGCCTTGATGGCTTTGGGATAGCGGATGATAAGCGGCATGCGCTGGCATTCCTCGTACATGAAGCGCTTGTCGAACCAGCCGTGTTCGCCGAGGAAGAAGCCCTGGTCGGAAGTGTAGACGATGATTGTATTGTCCAGCTCTCCGGTCTTTTCAAGATAGTTCAGAAGGCGGCCGATATTTTCGTCCACAGACAGTACGGTAGCCAGGTAGTCGCGCATGTATTGCTGGTATTTCCAACTGATTAACGCCTTACCTTTCAGGTCGCCTTTGCGGTATTCGGCAATGCGCTGCGCATATACGGAGTCCCATTTGTCCTGTACGGCGGCAGGCATGCGCTTGTACACGCTGTAAAGGCGGTTGGTGGTATCCTTCAGCATCTCTTCGCGGGTCAGCAGTTTCAGGTCCCAGTCGTTGGTCAGGGTATGTTCGATGGACATGTCCTGCTCGCGGGCTGCTCTGCCGCGTCCCTCGTAGTCATCGAACAGGCTGGCGGGTTCCGGGAATGTGGTATTGTTGAAGATGCCCAAGTGGCGCGGAGCCGGCATCCAGTTGCGGTGAGGCGCTTTCTGATGATACATCATGCAGAACGGTTTGCTCTTGTCCCTGCCTTCGAGGAATTTGATGGCCTTGTCTGTGATGATGTCCGTGGCATAACCTTTCTCTACGATATGTTTGCCGTCTTCCCAGAAATCGGGGTCGTAATAATCGCCCTGTTCGTGCTGGCCGCTCAGGATGCTCCAGTGGTCGAAGCCCTGCGGTTCGCTGATAAGGTGCCATTTGCCGATCATGGCCGTCTGGTAGCCGGCTTGCTGGAGCAGTTTCGGGAATGTCTGCTGGTCGCCATTGAAGGTGCTTGCATTATCCGTAAAGCCGTTTTCGTGGCTGAACTTACCGGTAAGGACGCAGGCGCGTGACGGGCCGGAAAGGGCATTGACCGCGTAGCAGTTGTCCATACGGATACCTTCGTTGGCTATACGATCCATGTTGGGAGTTTGCAGGAGATTACCGCCATAGCAGGACATGGCTTGTGTGGTATGGTCGTCCGTCATCATGAAAATTATGTTCGGACGCTTGGGTTCTTCTTTTTGCTGGCCGGCACAGGAAGCGAGGCTTAATGTGGCTAACGGAAGAAGTACATTGGAAAGATTGTTTTTCATAACCGGGATATATCGCTTTTCATTATGAAGAAAGGGACTGCTCAAAAACTAAAATCGCTATCGCTTTGCTTTTCATTTTTGGGCACTCCCTTTCGTCATGTTGCTTTTATATTATAATTTGTAATTTAAAGACTGTTTCTTGCCGTTTACTTTCACCTCTACTTCCAGTCCGTTTTCATTGAATGCCTTGTTTTTGAACTTGGCAGACAATTTGGGGGCGTCTGCGCTGTTCTTTATCGGACAGATAACGGTGATGTAACGTACTGCATCTTCGCTGTCTTTCTTCACATTGAAGGATACGTTCATGCGTTTGTAGCGTTTGCGGTAAGCGGTGGAGCACCAGCCCGGCTCTTTTTTCATCGTCATGCCTTCGGGGCCGAAGCATTGCAGCTTCATGTTGCTTCCTTCTTCAAACTGAGTGACGAAAGTCATGTCCTCGCGGCTGTTGGCGATTTCGCCTTTCGGCATCTGGTAGTGCAGGTTAATGGAGCCTTTCTGGCTTCCCACCATTTCGTCTACAATTACGAAGTAGCTGTTGTCTACGAAGAATACGGAACGGCGGTGTTTCAGGTTCTTGTAGCTCGGATTCTCGGTAACCAATATCTGTACGTTGCCTTCCGGCTGCCACAGCTTGGTTACGGATTCGGTCTGGTCGAGATTCTTGTTGTTCAGCGTTACGGTGTTGTGTACGCAGGTCTGACGGTGCCAGTTGCGTTGTTCCATCACTTCGCCCTCGCCGGCATATACGTAAGAACCGGAATCGGGGAACAGGTTTTTGCCGTTGAACCAGAGTTCGAAAGTACCGTTATCCGGCTGGCAGTGCCAGAATGCTTTCGGGCCGGCCTTTACCACCATTTGCGTGGCATCCGTTCCCCAAGAGTTACGGAATACGAAGAAACCGGATTTCAGGAAACCTTTGGAGAGATATTCGGGCAGTGCGCCTTCTTTGCCGTCTGTTGCCAGATACTTGATGAACTGGTTCTTCGGGAACATCTTGCTCCAGTTGCGGTAGTTCTTCAGCATTTCTTTCTTATTGGTAAGTTTGGCATCGCTGAAACACGGATTGGTGTAGTCGGGGAAAGAAACGTTGGCATAGAATACAATCATTTTCTCGATTGTATCCAGGTACTCCTGCGGGAACTCGTTGCGGAAACCGTTCAGGTCGGCAATGTTCAGTGCCTTGCAGAAAATGTTGATGGCAGCGAGGTGGTAGTGCGGGTCGAGCTCGAACTGTCCGCCGTCGTTATACACCTGTACGTTGATTTCACGGTTCATGATGTCGATGCCGCTCTTTCTCCAGGCAGCAGCCTCTTTGAATTCGGGGAAGAAAGCGCCGGCGTAGATCATACGCTGTGCCTCGAACAGCAGGTGATTGCCCTGTGCAGAGTAATTGCCCAATATATGGATGGCATGTTTGTGGTAGTTTACCAGGAACTCGGTCAGGAACTCCGGAGTGAAAGAGGGAGACGGGAGGAACAGTTGGAACTGTGAGGTCTGGTCTTGCAGACGGTTGCTCACTTCCAGCGGACGCCATGCGAAACGTGCGTTTTCCACATCACCTTTCAGTTGGTTGTCACCGGTCATTTCATACTCTTTCTTGTCAACCTTCACCAGCGGGTTTTTCTTGATCCAGTCGATGTACTGTTTGGTCCACTCTACGGCGTATTTCTCGTCGCCGCTTACACGATAGGCCTTGCCCATGGGAGTAAACCATTTGTGGCGGTGCAACTGCCAGCGCAGTTCGTTGTCCTTTACCGGCCAGTATCTCCAGTCGATGTCTTCACCGTAGTTGAATGACGGCTGGTAGCCTTTGTGGGCAAAGAATGTATGTTGCAGAGCCTCGTCGGCCATTTTCTGTTCGTCCTTGCCGATGGTAACCTTTTTCAGGTTTATGTCGGGAGTCTTCACGTTGGTACGTGCACGGTAGTAGTCGAGCAATGCTTTGGCTGCATCGGCATCTTTGCCTTCCTGGTGCAGGGCCTTTACTTTCTCCAGTCCGGGATAATCCAGGTTGAGGAGCGAGAACACTTCGGTTTTCAATTCCTGGGCATTTGCTTTGCCAACGAAGCAGGCAAGTGCCAGCAGGACGATATATTTAAAAGTCTTATTCATAATGTTTGTTGGTTTACAGTCTGGTTATTAGAGGTTTTTGTAGCTGATACCTTTCAAGTCCATGAAGCGTTTCAGGGCTTCCAGGTAATAGTAATCCGCATAGTTCAACGGAGTGTCGATTTCCGAACCGTTAGGCAGCGAACCGGTAGAGTGCATCAGGATGAATCCCTGGTTTTCGCCGACCTTTGCCAGATAGGCGTCGCCCGACAGGCTCTTCAGGATTTTTTCTGCATAATCCAGGTATTTCTTTCCGTCGGGAACCATTGTGCTCAGCTCTATCAGGGCGGAAGCGGTTACGGAAGCGGCGGATGCGTCGCGCGGAGTCTCTTCGGTTACGGGAGCGTCGTAGTCCCAGTAAGGAATGGCATCGTCGGTCTTGACACGGTTCATAATCATGTCGGCCACTTTTACGGCGAAATTCAGGAAAGTAGTGTCTTGCGTCTCACGATAGCAGGCAGTATAGCCGTATACGGCCCATGCTTGTCCGCGTGCCCATGAAGAGTCGTCGTTCTTGCCCTGGAATGTCTGTTTCTTCTCTACCGTGCCGTCGTTGTTGTAGCTTACTACGTGCCAGCAGGTATAGTCGGGGCGGAAGTGGTTGTTCATGGTAGTCATTGCGTGTTTTACGGCGATGTCT
>ERZ773169.2743-NODE-2743-length-12242-cov-3.576106_pt1 | contig 12242 bp, 10 predicted proteins | sample MGYA00580536_ERZ773169 | MGnify/ENA primary metagenome ERZ773169 (study PRJEB29015, sample SAMEA2737814) | human gut metagenome | biome: human gut; feature: human-associated habitat; material: faeces | place: China | collected 2012 ...
GCATCTGCCGCACCTCGCTCGCCGTATCGGCACTTAGAATTATGCGGTATTGCCTCAGTGATTCAAATAACTCAAAAATGCGGAAAAGAAAGTTTTACCGGTCGATGGGGGCAGTCTTGGCTTTCAGCCAGGTCTTTTCCTCCTCGGTCAGGCGGGGGCTGAGCATCTCGTATACATGGGCATGGTAGGCGTTCAGCCAGTTGATCTGGTCACGGGTCAGTTCGTCCACAATGACCGGCTCGGTGGAGATGGGCACCAGGGTCAGCGGCTCAAATTTCAGCCAGTGACCATATTGGTTGGTGCCGGCATCCACGCATTCCAGCTCGTTCTCAATGCGGATGCCGACTTCATCGGTCTCATAAACGCCCGGCTCATCGGTGATGGTCATGCCCTCTTTGAAGACAATGGGGTTCTGGGGGCGCAGGCTTTGGGGGCCTTCGTGCACCGAGGAGATGTAGCCAACGCCGTGGCCGGTGCCGCAGCGGTAGTTGATTTTGTGTGCCCACAGCGGGCCGCGGGCAAAGCTGTCCAGTGCAAAGCCGGTGCAGTAATCCAAGAATACCGCGCGGGCAATGTCAATGTGGCTCTGCAGGGTCCAGGTGTAGTATTTGCGCTCGTTCTCGGTCAGGGGGCCGACGGGATAGGTGCGGGTGATATCGGTGGTGCCGCAGTCATACTGGCCGCCGTTATCCACCAGCAGGAAGCCGCGCGGCTCAATCACGCTGTCCACTTCGCCCTCGGCATGGTAGTGCATCATGGCGGCGTTGGGGCCGTAAGCGGCAATGGTATCAAAGCTGTCCTCAAAATAGCCGGGCATTTCGGCACGGCGCTTTTGCAGCATCTTTTCAATGTCAGTCTCGTGCAGGATTTTGCCCTCGGCGATGGCCTTTTCCAAGTCCATCTGGAAACGCACCATGGCAACGCCGTCACGCACATGGCATTCGCGGATGTTGGCAAGCTCGACCGGGTTTTTGACACCTTTCAGTGCAAAGATCGGGTCGGCACCGGTAACGGTCTTGTGCTCGTTCAGGGCGCAGTACAGGTCATAGTTGGTGGCTTTCTCGTCTACGAGGAACACTTCTTCTGCGGGCAGAGCGTGTACGGTATCGATCAGCTCCGGGTAGTCGCGCAGGGAAACGCCGTTATCGGCCAACGTTTTTGCGTCGGCATCATTCAGGCGGCCGGGGGCGATAAACAGGGTGCAGCTGTCCATCGTGACAAGGGCATAAGCAACGGCCAGCGGGGTACAGGGCAGGTCGCGTGCGCGCATGTTGGTCAGCCAGCCCACACAGTCCAGACCAGTCACGGCCAGGGCGGTGGCACCGGCTTTTTTCAGCTCGTCACGCACCATGGCAATGCGCTGGGCGGCGGTGGCGCCGGTCTGCTCAACAGTCAGCAGCTCGCAGGGGGTGTTGGGCAGGCTGGGGCGGGTAGTCAGGCTCTCCCACAGGGGGGAGACGATATCCTTGCTTTCCAGCTTGGCGCCGCTCTTGGCCAGAGCGGCGGCATAGCCGTTGGCAATGGTGGCAGGCACGCAGCTGCCATCCAGCAGCAGTGTCTGGCCTGCGGCAAAATGGGCGGTCAGGTACTCTTCCACAGTGGGCACCCCGGCAGAACCGGCGTGCATGCACTCAATTTCGGTACCGGCCAGCTGACGGTCACCCTGAACATAAAAGCGGCCATCGCACCACAGGGCGCTGCCGGTCAGGGTGACAACAAGGGTGGAGTTCTCGCCGGTAAAGCCGGAGAAAAACGGCAGGCTGTTGTAATAAGCGGGCAGATATTCACTGGAGTGGGGGTCGCTGGTCATCAGCAAAACACCGTGGGCACCGGCTGCCTGGGCAGCGGCGCGCAGAGCGGCGATTTTTTCATTGGTCGTCAAAATAGTCCTCTCCTTATATGCAGAATGTTGAACAAGTCCATTCTAACATGTTTTCATAAAAGGTCAATACGGGGTGCGGTTCAGCACAGTGCCCAGCAGCGGCAGGCCGCAGCCCTGCAGAAGGTGAGCCGCCTGGCGCAGCTCCTGGTGGGTAACGCCGCCGCTTTGTACCACAAGCAGGGCACCGTCACATACCTTGGCAAGGCTGAGAGCGTCACTGCATTCGCTCAGGGCTGGAGCATCTACCAAAAGATAAGCAAACTTTGGTGCACAGCTTTCCACCATGCGGGCAAAACGGGGGTGTTCCAGCAGCAGGGCCGGGCGGCTGGTGGTGCCGGAGGCCGGAACCAGGCAGGTGCCGCGGATCTCGGTGTGGTAGAGAACTTCCTCCAGAGGAACGCTGCCGGAAAGATAGTGTGCCAGACCCGGCACTTTGTGTTCACCGGTCAGCCCGCACTGGCGGCAGATGCCGGAATGGCGCAGGTCACCGTCAACCAGCAGGCAGCGCTGGCCAAGCCCGGCAAGCAGCTGCCAGAACTGCAAAGCCAGAGTAGTTTTACCTTCCTGCGGGGTAGTGCTGGTGAGCAGAATGATTTTGGCGTCTGGGGCTGTCTGTTCCAGACGCAGGCGCAGCAGATTCAGGGATTCAACCGTCCGGGGTGCCAGCTCCGGCAGGTGGTTCAAAGCAAGTTCTTTCATGGGCGGCCGCCTTTCCGGGTATGGAGGCGGCGGGGCGTGGCATCCGGGATGCAGACCAGCGGCGAAGAGCCAAGGCAACGGGTCAGATCGTCCGCCGTATAAATATGGTCATCCCGCAGGTAATGCAGGCAGAGGAAAGCAAAGCAGAGCAAAAAGCCGATGCCAGCGCCAAACGCTGCGTGGAACACAGCCCCCGGCCCGGAAAAGCGCTGCGGCGGGGCTGCCTGCTCCACCAGGCGGGGCGGGGGGGTGCCCATGCGGGCAGAGAGATCATCCAACGCAAGGGCAGCCAGTGCGTTGGCAATATCTACTGCGCGCTGTGGGGAGGAATCGGCCGCAACAATGCGTAGAATATGGGTATCTGCCGGGTGCAGAATGGTAATCTGGTCTTTTAAGTGGGCAGTATCCGTGGAAAGGCCAAGGGTGGAAATAACGGATTCCAGCATGGTGCGGCTGGTCAAAAGCTCCTGATAATCAGCCGTTAATTGCAGTTCCGCATAGCCGGAGGTCAGCCCCTCCTGTGCGGCGGCAACATACAGCTGGGCTTCGGCCTGGTAGCTGCGCGGGGCAAGGCGTGCGGCAGCAAAGGCCAGAATACCTCCCAGCAGGGTACAAACCAGTACCGCGGCGAAATGGGCGGGCAGCAGGCGGAACAGTTCCACGGGGGTCACTTCGCGCCCGGCGGCGCGGGATGCAGGGGCAGCGGGCAAGGTGCTCACCTCCAAAACAGGGCGTGAACAAGGCAAAATTCCGGTAAAAACAGCATAAATCAAGTGTAACACGCGCCCGGCGCAAAATTCAATAGAAAAAACGGTTTTTCAGGCGATACTGGGCGGTTTTTCGGGCAAACTGCTGAAAGGTGAGAGGATTTTGCAGCAAACGGGGGAAACGCCGCGGCAAAAAGGCGCTGACGGGGCAAGAAGTTTTCAAAAATTTCAAATTTTGGCAGGCCCAAATGGGCGAAAAGCTCTTGACTGGTTTGATATAATAAGTTTAGCAGTAAGAAAACAAGATTGCTAACAACACAAACAAACTTTAAGATAGAAGGGAATATTACCATGGCAGAACAGGTAACTAAAATTGATATTTTCTCCGGCTTTTTGGGGGCAGGCAAAACGACCCTGATCAAAAAGCTCATCAAGGAAGCGTTCCAGGGCGAAAAGATCGTGCTGATCGAAAACGAATTCGGCGAGATCGGCATTGACGGCGGCTTTATGCGTGAGGCTGGCATTCAGGTCAACGAGCTGAACTCCGGCTGCATCTGCTGCTCCCTGGTGGGCGACTTCCGCGAGGCACTGAAAAAGGTCGTGGAGACTTATCATCCTGACCGCATCCTGATCGAGCCTTCCGGCGTTGGCAAGCTGAGTGATGTGACCCGCGCTGTTGAGGGTGTGGGCGAGACCCTGCCGGTCAGCCTGAACAGCTTTGTGACTGTGGCCGATGTGAACAAGGTCAAAATGTATATGAAGAACTTTGGCGAGTTCTATGATGACCAGATCAGCCACGCATCCTGCATCATCCTGAGCCGCACCGGCAGCGCAGACGAGAAGAAGATCGCTGCTGCTGTTGCCCTGATCCAGGAAAAGAACCCCACCGCCACCATTGTGACCACCGATTGGAACGAACTGACCGGTGCACAGATCGTTTCCGTTATGGATGGTAAGCGCGACCTGGTTGCCGAGCTTCTGAGCGAAGCACAGGCTTCCAATGCTGCCCATGCGGACGAGGATGAGGAAGAGCATCATCACCACCACCATGACCATGATGAGGACGGCCACGAGTGCTGCCACCATCACCACGACCATGATGATGACGACGATGATGAGGATGAGCACGAGCATCACCACCATCATGACGAGGATGATGACCACGGCCACGAATGCTGCCATCACCACCACGACCATGATGACGACGATGATCAGGACGAGCATGAGCACCACCATCACCACCATGACGGCGAGTGCTGCTGCGGCCATCATCACCATCATCATGACCACGATGCAGACGAAGTGTTCACCAGCTGGGGCCACGAGACTGCCCACAAGTACAGCCATGATGAGCTGGAGAGCATCCTGACCGTGCTGGATTCCGGCGAGTACGGCGCTGTGCTGCGTGCCAAGGGCATTGTGGACGGCGGCGACACCTGGTACGAGTTCGACATGGTGCCCGGTGAGCATGAGATCCGCACCTGCGGCCCCGATGTTACCGGCAAGGTGTGCGTGATCGGTTCCCAGCTGAAGGAACATGAGGTGGAAGAGCTGTTCCACGCCTGATTTGTAAAGGAGTAAAACATGGCGCAGAAAGAGATTCCCTGTTACCTCTTTGTGGGTATGCTGGAAAGCGGCAAAACCAAGTTTATTCAGGAAACAATGGAGGACCCGCAGTTTGATTCCGGCGACAAAACGCTGCTGTTGATCTGTGAGGAAGGCGAAGAGGAATATGATTCCGAGCGATTTGCCTTTGGCGGCGTGACCGTTGCCACCATTGAGGACAAAGCGGAACTGAACCGCGAACACCTGCAGCAGCTGGCTGAAAAGTCTGACTGTGGGCGTGTGATCATTGAATACAACGGCATGTGGCTGGTGCAGGAGCTGTACGATGCCCTGCCGGATAACTGGCTGATTTACCAGTGCCTGGCCACCGCAGACGGCACTACCATCAAGACCTATGCCAACGACAATGCCATGCGCGGCCTGCTGCTGGACAAGCTGCGCGGCAGCGAGCTGCTGGTGGTGAACCGTGCCGAGGCGGTAAACGATGACGAAAGCCACCAGCTGATCCACAAACTGGTGCTCCAGGCCAGCCGCCGCTGCGATATCGCCTATGAGTTCAAGGATGGCAGCGTTGCCTATGACGATATCCCGGACCCGCTGCCGTTCGATGTAAACGCCCCGGTGATCGAGATTCCCGAAGAGTTCTTTGGTGTGTGGTATATGGACTGCATGGATGAGATGCAGAAGTACGACGGCAAAACGGTGAAATTCCTGGCTCAGGTGTGCCAGACCAACCGCGCTGGCAAGGACAGCTTTGTGCCCGGCCGCTTTGCCATGACCTGCTGCGTGCAGGATATCCAGTTTGTGGGCTTTCCCTGCAAGTACACGGAGTACAAGAACCTGAAGCAGCGTGACTGGATTACGGTAACAGCAAAGGTGAACCTGAAATACCACCCGATTTACAAGGGCCAGACCCCGGATTCTGTCGGCCCGGTGCTGACGGCCATCAACGTGGAGCCTGCCGCGGCCCCACGTGATGATGTGGTGACCTTCAGTTGAGCGGGGAACGCCGCAGGGCAATCGAAGCCCGCGTGGCAGCCGCAGCCGCCCGGCTGGAAAAAGAGGGCCGCTACACGGCAACCCGGCGGTGCATCCAGCACGGCAAGGTCAGCGTGTATGCCCACTGCGTCAGCGTGGCGGATACCGCCTGCGTCTTGGCGGAAACGCTGCACCTGCGCGTAAACGAGCGGGCGCTGATCCGCGGTGCATTGCTGCATGATTACTTTTTGTATGACTGGCACGATAAAGCCAACGGCCACCACTGGCACGGTTTTACCCACCCAGGCACCGCCCTGCACAACGCAAGCGAGGATTGGAAGCTGACCCCGGTGGAGCGGGAGATCATCAAAAAGCACATGTTCCCCTTAACCCCCATCCCACCCACCTGCCGTGAAGCGTGGCTGGTGTGCCTGGCAGATAAAATCTGTGCTGCCAAGGAGACGACCGGCGGAATCTATGGCAAGCTGCCGTTTGCCGCGAAGCATAACGCGCAGGATAAGTAAATTAACGTTTTATATGCAGAAAATCCAAAAGCCCGATGCCGTGTTGACATCGGGCTTTTGGCATTTTACGCGGAGAGGGGAAAAATTAGGAATTAGGAATGGGACGGTGGGAAAAAGTTCGTGGCAAGGGTTGAACCTGCTGTAATTCCGCATAGGCAGGGATCATAAACAGGAACAACAAAAAACAGGCGCACCACAGAATAATCCCCGTGGTGCGCCTTATTTATACGATTGTACCTATTGGATTAAAGGTTTTCGCCGAAGCCTTTTTTCAAAAAGGTTGGAAAAATCCCCCGTAAATCCAAAAATCACAGCGTATCGCAGATGGTGCTCATCATAGAACGGATGTCGATGTGCTGGGGGCATTTGGGCAGGCAGGCACCGCACTTGATGCAATGCTCGGCGCGGGTGGCGGCGGGGGCGTCCTCATATTCCTCTTTTAGGGTGGCGAGGCGGTCACCACACAGGCGGTATTCGTTCCAGGCGTGCAGCATGCCCGGAATGTTGACCCCGGCGGGGCAGGGCATGCAGTACTTGCAGGCCGTGCAGGGGGCAAGCTTTTGGGCCTTGAACACATCCAGCGCACGGGCGAGGGTATCCTGCTCGGTGGTGGAAAGCGGAATAAAGGGATTCATGGAAGCCACGTTATCCTGTACCTGCTCCAGGGTAGTCATGCCGGAAAGTACGCACAGCACATTGGGCAGGCTGGCAACCCAGCGAATGGCCCAGCTGGCCAGGCTCTTTTCCGGGGCGGCCTGATGCAGCAGGGCGGCGGCTTCAGGGCAAAGGGTGTTCAGCATCCCGCCGCGCACCGGCTCCATAACGATGACCTGCAGCCCGGCAGCGGCGCACAGCTCGTATTTTTTGCGGCTCTGCTGATAGTCCCAGTCAAAATAATTGAGCTGCAGCTGTACAAAATCCCAATCGCCTGCAGCAAGGATCTCTGGCAGCTGCTCAGCGCTGCCATGGAAAGAAAAGCCCAGCCGCTTGATTTTGCCCGCCTTGCGCAGCTCGTTCAGCTGGTCATAGGCGTGGTACTTGACGTAATTGGGCCAGCTGCTTTCATGCACAGAGTGAACGAGGTAAAAATCAAAGTAATCAGTGCGGCAGTTGGCCAACTGCTCGTTAAAAATACGGGGCACATCCTCATCGCATTTCAACAGCCAGCCGGGCAGTTTGCTGGCAAGGTGATAGCTGGTGCGGGGATACTTGGCCAGAGCTTTGCCGCAGAACTTTTCGCTCATGCCGCCGTGGTAGGGGTAGGCAGTATCGAAATAGTTCACGCCGTGGGCATAGGCATAATCAAAAATTTCCTGTGCCTTTTCCTCGTCAATGCTGGTCTGGTCGGCGGCGTCCCGCAGGGGCAGGCGCATGGTGCCAAGACCCAGCAGGCTGATTTTGCCGTTGAGGTCATTATAGGGGGCAGGGTTATTGCGGCAGACACGGTATTCCATACAAGTTGCGCTCCTTATTCCGGCTTTGCCGGATGAATTTGATGGAAGATTTGGTGCGGGGATAAACAAGAAACGCCGATTTTGCTGGCTCGGCGGTTAAGGTGTATCTGAAAATAAAGAAACAGCCGATATTTTCGACTTTTCAGATACACCCTGGGAAAAGGAAATTATTCGCAGGAGGAACAGTCGCCACAGTCCTCGTCGGTGGCAGGAGCTGCCGTTGCGGCGCGGCCTGCCAGCTCGGGATCAAGGCTTTCGGCTACTTTGATCATCAGGGCACATTCAATGCGCTTGCGGAACACTTCGCAGCCATATTCATACACACCGTGGATATCGCCGGTGGCGTGCAGGGCGTTGGCGGCGCAGCCGCCCGCGCAGTACAGGCGTGCCCAGCAATCCTTGCAGTCGGGGCGGGCGTACACGTTGCACAGCTTGAATTCATCCCGCAGTTCGGTGTTGGTAACGCCGTTCCAGATATCGCCCAGCTTGTAATCCGGGTCGCCGACAAACTGATGGCAGGGGTACAGGTCGCCCCAGGGGGTAACGGCCATATATTCGGTGCCGGAACCACAGCCGGAAATGCGCTTGTAAATGCAGGGGCCATGGGCCAAGTCGATCATGTAATGGTAGAAGGTGATGGGATGACCGGCTTTTTCACGGCGGAGCATATCCTTGGCCAGCAGCTCATACTGGTCAAACAGGATGGGTAGGTCGGCTTCGGTCAGGGCTTCGGGACTGCCGGCCTTGCTCACGACCGGCTCCATGGAAAGCTCGTCAAAGCCGAGATCATCCGCCATGTGGAACAGGTCGTTGGTGAAATCGGTGTTGTAATGGGTGAAGGTGCCGCGCATGTAGTAGCCCTTACCGCCGCGGGCCTTGACCAGCTGCTGGAACTTGGGCACAATGCGGTCATAGCTGCCGCGGCCTGCAATATCCTTGCGGAAACGGTCGTTGATCTCCTTGCGGCCATCCAGAGAAAGAACCACGTTGTAGCACTCTTTGTTGGCCCACTCAATGACTTCATCGGTGATGCCGATGCCGTTGGTGGTCAGGGTGAAGCGGAAGTTCTTGCCTTTTTCTTTTTCAATGCTGCGAGCATAGGCAACCAGCTGTTTGCAGACCTCAAAGTTCATCAGCGGTTCGCCGCCGAAAAAGTCAACCTCCAGGTTGTGGCGGGTGCCGCTGTGCTCCACCAGGAAATCCAGCGCACGCTTGCCGGTCTCAAAGCTCATCAGGCCGGACTGGCCGTGGAACTTGCCTTGGGCGGCAAAGCAGTATTCGCAGTTCAGATTGCAGGTGTGGGCCACATGCAGGCAGAGTGCCTTGACAACGGTGGAACGATTCTTGAAGTCAAAGGCATGGTTAGCGTAAATATCTTCGGCAAACAGCTTGCCATCGGCCTTCAGTTCTTCGATATCGTCAAAGCAGTCGTTGATGTCCTCGGCGGTCACTTCGGGATGGTCAGCATATTTCTTTGCCAGCAGGTCGGCAGCTTCTGCGCGGGGGTGGCCGGCATCGACCAGAGCGATGGCGTCATACGCCAGTTCGTCTACGGCGTGAACGCTGCCGCTGTAGACATCCAGCACAATGTTGTAGCCGTTGAGTTTATATTGATGGATCATACTATTCCTCATATCCGAATCAAAGTGGGGTTACATAAAAAGAACCGGGAGCGCCTTTTTGGTAAAAGGCAGTCCCGGCAGAAAGCCAGTTCAAGTAAAAATTACTTCTTCTCGCAAGGCTGGTTGGCAATGCCGCAGCTGGTCTTGCAGGCGCTCTGGCAGGAAGTCTGGCATTCGCCGCAGCCGCCGTTCTGGAGGCTCTTAGCCATATCGCGGGTGTTCAGAGTCTGAATGTGCTTCATGAAATTTCACCTCTTCTATAAATATAGATTATATTAAATATACACGGAAACCATAGGGTTTGTCAAGCAAAAGCGGGGATTTTTGCGGGGAGGCGGGCAGTTTTTTGCCCACAACAGGAATGGTGCTATGGCAGAACATCCAAAGTGGAGCCACCGCCAAGGCCAGTGTGGTGCAGGTGGGTGCCGCAGGCAGCAAGGGCGGTGCAGGCCGTGATGAATTCCGGAGTGATCACTTCGCCCGGTGCCAGCAGCGGAACGCCCGGCGGATATGCCCAGACATACTCCGCCGAGGTGCGGCCAACGGCATGTTGCAGTGCCAACGCGGTGTGCGGGGCAAAAAGCGCCTGTGCGATGGAACAGGCGGCTGGGCCGGGGGTGGGCAGCACCTGCGCCGAGGCGGGCAGGGGAGCGTTCTGCGCCGCCGCAGCATCGATCACCAACAGGGCAGCGGCAAAACGGTCAAGGGCGGTTTCTTCATCGCAGGGGGAGGTCATGGCCAGCACGTTGGCACCACAGGACATCTCGGTTTCAAACTGCCAGTCCCGGCGCAGCAGTTCCGCCAGGGCGGGGCCGGTCAGCCCGGCAGCAGCACCGTTGACGAGGAGCTTGCCGGAATCGTGGGCAAAAAAGCCGGGGTGGGCAGAAACATCATCCATCCCATGGCAGAGCACGCGCAGGCGGCGCAGTGGGCGCACAGCGCCGCTGAACCGCTGCAAGCGGGCACGCCAGGCGGCAAACCAGGCATCGCCGTGTTCGACCAGCAGGCCGGTGCAGCCGTCCAGGCTGGCCATTAACGGATAGGAGGGGGAACTGGTTTCAAACACATCCAGCTGGCGTTCCAGCTCCTGCGGCGGAATGAAAGAACTGTTCCAGTGCAGCAGGGCGGTCTGGGTCAGGCTGGGCAGTGTCTTGTGCGGGCTTTGAATGATGACATCCGCCCCGGCAGCAATGGCACCGCCCTGCCAGCCGTGGGCGGCGGCCAGTGGCAGATAGTGCGCGCCGTGGGCTTCGTCCACGATCAGGGGAACGTTGGCGGTGTGGCACAAAGCGGCAATGGCGGCAAGATCACTCAAAACACCCTCATAGGTGGGGCTGGTAAGGATGACCGCAGCGGCATCCGGGCAGGCGCGCAGGGCATCCGCTACCATGGCGGGGGTGATGCTGCCGTAAATGCCGAACGCCGGGTCCACGGGGGGCACCAGCCAGTGTGCCGTTAAGCGGTTGAGCTCAATGGCGTGGTAAACGGATTTGTGGCAGTTGCGCGCGCAGATGACGGCGGTGCGGCCGGAACTGACGACAGCGGCCCGGATGGCGGCCAGAATGCCGCAGGTGGAGCCGTTGACCAGATACCAGGTTCGCTTTGCCCCCCACAGGGCGGCGGTGCGGGCCATGGCATCGGCCAAAATGCCGTCTGCATCGTGCAGGTCATCTACGCCGGGAACTTCGGTCATATCCCACCCGGCGGGCAGGCCCGGTGCCGGCACCACCCGCCGCTTGTGCCCCGGCATGTGCAAGGGGTAAAGCCCGGAGGAAGCATAGGATTGGAGTTGAGATTGGAGAAGATGGTTCATAAGTTAGGAAGTAGGAGTTAGGAGTTGAAGGACGGAATTTTTGGAAGCGGCAATAATTAGAAGTGAGGAAACGGAGAGAGTATAAGAGTGTTATGATTTTAATACGCGGCGCAAGCCGCACCATAAACTCCTAACTCCTCCCTTCTAACTTCCAATTAACCAAGTTCTACTTGGGCTTTGCTTCCGAATTTGGTCTTTTGGACCAGGATTTGTTTGGGGATGCGGTCCTGGAGGGTTTCGACGTGGCTGATGATGCCGACCAGCTTATCGGAACCGGCAAGGGCAGTCAGGGTGTCGATGGCTTTTTGCAGGGCGTCGGCGTCCAGCGTGCCAAAGCCTTCGTCCACAAACAGGGTATCCACGCTGATGCCGCCGGCACTTTCCTGGATGGTATCGCTGATGCCAAGAGCCAGGCTGAGCGCCGCCAAAAAGCTTTCGCCGCCGGAAAGGGAACCGACCGGGCGGGTCTTACCGGTGTAGGCATCGAACACATCCAGCTCCAGTGCGGTCTTGGCGGCAATATCGGCGCTCTGGCGGCGGCGCAGGGTATACTGGCCGCCCGTCATGCGGGTAAAACGACGGTTTGCGGCGGCGACTACGCCGTCAAAATAAAAGCTCTGCACATACTGTTCAAAGGGCAGCTTTTGCTTTTGGGTCAGATTGCCGTTGATGGTCTTGCTCAGGTTATCCAGCATGGCGGCGTTGGCGCGGGCAGATTCTGCGGCGGTGATGGCTTTTTTTAGGTTGGTCAGGGCATCGCGGTTGGTATCCAGCCGGTGCAGGGCGGCCTGGTTTTGGTCGCGCAGGTTTTTGCGCTCAGCTTGCAGTGCAGTAAGGGCCTGCTGCTGGGCGGCAAGGTCCGGGCGGCTGGCGGTATCCCCGGCCTGTTCGGCCAGGGTTTGGGCGGCGCTTTGGGCCGCAGCAAGTTCTTTGGAAAAAGCATCGCGGCTTTTGGCGGCGGCATCCAGTGCGGCTTGCAGGGTGCGGCGCTGTTTTT
>ERZ773169.2746-NODE-2746-length-12236-cov-2.577949_pt1 | contig 12236 bp, 9 predicted proteins | sample MGYA00580536_ERZ773169 | MGnify/ENA primary metagenome ERZ773169 (study PRJEB29015, sample SAMEA2737814) | human gut metagenome | biome: human gut; feature: human-associated habitat; material: faeces | place: China | collected 2012 ...
CTTTATTCCGGTTCGGGTATCCACAGCCTTCCTGAATTAAATCCCAATTACATCCCTACCGGCTTCGCCTTCTCCAGATCTCTCAGCCATACTTCCGCGCATGCATCACTCGGCATTCTCCAGTCGCCTCTTGGAGACAGTGCCACAGTTCCTACCTTTGGTCCGTCCGGCAGACAGGAGCGTTTAAACTGCTGGATGAAGAATCGTCTGCAGAACGTATATAACCATTTGTAAATGGTTGCATCATCATATTCACCGTCAAATGCATATCTCGCAATACGGTATATCTTACCCGGTTCATAACTGAATCTCAGCAGATAATACAAGAAGAAGTCATGCAGCTCATACGGTCCGACCAGATTCTCTGTCTTTTGGGCAATCTCACCGTCTTTTGGCGGAAGAAGTTCCGGACTCACCGGTGTGTCCAGTACATCATACAAGACATCTTTTAATTCCTGGTCTTTACAGGTATCCGCATAATAATGGACCAGATGGCGTACCAGTGTCTTTGGAACCGACGCATTGACTCCATACATAGACATATGGTCCCCGTTATAAGTCGCCCATCCAAGAGCAAGTTCAGACATATCTCCTGTACCAATTACAATTCCACCGGTCTGATTGGCAACATCCATCAGTACCTGTGTTCTTTCTCTTGCCTGGGAATTTTCATAGGTTACACTGTGATCTTCCGGATCATGTCCGATATCTTTAAAATGCTGCTCTACTGCTGCCCCCACCGGAATCTCACGCAGTGTTGCTCCCAGTTTTAGTGACATCTTACATGCATTCTGATAAGTTCTGTCCGTTGTTCCAAAACATGGCATTGTTACCGCTGTAATTCCACTGCGGTCCATTCCAAGTGCATCAAATGCCTTTGCGGACACAAGAAGCGCAAGTGTAGAATCCAGTCCGCCGGAGATTCCGACAACCGCACTCTTTGCATGTGCATGTGCAAGACGTTTCTTCAGTCCCATTGCCTGAATTGTCAGAATCTCTTCACAACGTAAATTTCTCTCTGCCATCACACTTGGAACAAACGGTCTGGAAGCAAATTTTCTGGTAAGTTCCGTCTCTTCCACATGGATTGAAAATGGAATACGGATCAGCATTCTTTCTTTTTCTGTCTGGAATGTTGTATTCTTACGTCGCTCGCTTAACAGGCGCTTCACATCCAATTCTGTATAAATCACTTCATTTGCGAAGCGATCACTCGACACAAGTGTTGTTCCGTTCTCCGCAATAATATTATGTCCTCCGAATACCAGATCTGTCGTAGACTCTCCCTCTCCGGCATTGGCATAAATGTATCCGCAGATCAGTCTCGCTGACTGTCCCTCGATCAGGCTTTCACGATAAGATGCTTTACCGATCGTCTCATCGCTTGCAGAACAATTCACGATCACAGTTGCTCCTTCTCTTGCTGCAAGTGTACTTGGCGGAACCGGCGACCATACATCCTCACAGATTTCTGCGGAGATTACCAATTCTTCCATCTGATCTGCCACGAATAAAAGCTGTGGTCCGAACGGGATCTGCTTTCCATCCAATGTGATCCATCTCGCCTTATCCGGTCCCGGACGGAACTGCCGCATTTCATAAAACTCCCCATAGTTCGGGAGAAATGTCTTCGTCGTAAGGCCGAGGATCTCACCATGATTCAAAGCTGCTGCGACATTATAAAGTTCTCCATCTATGGCAAGCGGAACCCCGATAAATATAATCGCATCCTTCTCTTTTGTATATTCGGCTATTTTAAACAGTGCTTCTTTCGATTCCTTTAACAAAATGTCCTGCGTAAAAAGATCACTGCAGGTATATCCCGTTACACATAATTCCGGAAATACGATAACTTTTGCTCCTTTTGCAACAGTCTCATCAATCATCTTACAGATATTTTGTGTATTATAGGCAACATCCGCCACACGGATATCCGGAGTTACTGCTGCCACTTTTACAAACCCGTCTCTCATGACTTTTCTCCTTATCGTTTACAGCGTTTTAAGATATCTTTCAACTCTTCTACGCTGTATTTATATGCCGTATTACAGAAATGACATTTTACTTCTATATCCTGACCATCATCTATCATATCCTGGATTTCTTTCTTTCCGACACTGATCACAGCCTTTTCTACTCTTTCTTTTGAGCAATTACAATAGAATTTTGTCGGCATTGTACTTGTAATTTCAAGTCCAAGATTTCCAAGCAGGATTTTCAGGATCTGCTCTGGTGTTTCACCTTTTTTCAGATGATCCGTTACAGATGTGATATTCTTCAGATTTTCCTCAATCTGACTGATCGTCTCTTCCTTTGCAAATGGCATCATCTGGATAATGAAGCCTCCTGCACATGCCACTGTATTATCTTTATCCATCAGCACCCCAAGTCCTACCGAAGATGGCACCTGCTCTGAATTGGCAAAATAGTACGTCAGATCTTCCGCAATTTCACTGGATACCAGAATGGTCTGTCCGGAGTATGGCTCTTTGAGTCCCATATCTTTGATAACCTGGAGAAGCCCGATTCCAACAGCACCGCCTACATCCAGCTTTCCATTCTTTGGCGGCAGCATGACATCCGGATGATTTACATAACCTTTTACATCTCCCTTGCTGTCCGCAGTAACTGTAATTCCGCCAAGCGGTCCGTCTCCTCTTACCTGAAGTGTCAGCATATCTGTATCATTCTTCATCATACTTCCCATCATAGCTCCTGCAGTAAGAAGTCTTCCCAGTGCTGCGGTTGCCACCGGGCTGGTATTATGATGTTCTCTGGCCGCTTCCACAAGTTCTTTTGTTGTTGCAGCAAACGCTCTTACCTGGCCGTCTGCTGCGGTTGCTCTTACGATATAGTCGTTCATATATATTCCTTTCCATCTTCTGTTTTCCTATTTTTATTCCGATGAGTTACTTCTCATCTCTATTATTTACCATGCTCTCTTGCGATCACAGTGATCCGTTCACTCGTATGCATCGGTGCTTTCTTTGTATACGCATCATAAGCTGCAACGAATTTCAGACCCGCTTTTTCAATTAGTCCTCTGATTTCTCTGAGGGTATATGCTTACTGGAAATGACTCTCCTGATACTTTCTGTACAGTGCTTCCTCTTCATCCTCGCGGACAAATAATGTCAGTTCGTATTCATTGATCATCGATGTATGGTTATAATAATTTTCCCAGATAAAGCTACACTCATCCCTGTCTTCTGCGATTACCTGATTACCCAGAATTTCTCTGTACTTATATTCTGTATTAAAATCAAAGATCAAGATTCCCTGCGGGTCCAGATAATTATTGACCAAGCAGAATACTTCCTGCAATTCATTTTTATCTGTCACATAATTTACACAGACACATACACTGACAATAGCTCTCACTGTTCCATATAATTCGAACTCCTGCATATTTTGTAACAGATAGAGGATATCATGTCCGCTCTCGATACGCTTCTCCATTGCGATTTCCAGCATGTCTTCGGAATTATCCACCCCGATCATATCATATCCTTTTTCTGCCAGTAGTTCCGTCATGCTTCCGGTTCCGCATCCCAGTTCCAGAACCAGCCCGTCTCTTATTCCATATTCTTTTAATCTGTCTTCCAGATAATCTGCCCATTCCTCATATGGCACATTATCCATGAATGTATCATAGACCTCGGCAAAACTTGTATATGCCTCCATCTCTTCCTCCTTATAAATCCTTGCATATTTAACATTTCTATTATATCTGCTATCCGTAAAAAAGGCAACGTAGAAAATATGACCATTAGTCAATTTAATTTTGACTTCTTATCTTTATTTTGTTATACTTATATTATTGAATATATTATTTCAATATCTTGTTCAAATGAATTTTATATAACGAACCAAGAACTGTAGATCTGTGAATTTTAAGAAGGAAGTCTGATTACTCATGGGAAGAGTCGAAGAAAACAAAAAGAAAAAAAAAGAGGCGCTCTTTCGCACCGCATATGAATTATTTACCACAAAAGGAATTAATTCAACCGCCATTTCCGACATTGTTGAAAAGGCCGGTGTAGCGAAAGGAACGTTCTATTTATATTTTAAAGACAAATATGATATTAAAAACAAGCTGATCGCACATAAAACAAAAGAACTGTTTGATCATGCTGCCGTTGCACTGGAAAATTCCGGCATCACCGGTCTGGAAGATCAGCTTGTCTTTATTATCGATGACATCATTAATATTCTGGTCAACAACAAGCCATTGCTGAATTTCATTTCTAAAAATCTTGTAATGGGTGCCTTAAAGTCTGCTTTCTGGTCAGATGAAGAAGCCGACAAGATCTTTTATGAAAGATATCTTGAACTGGTAGCAGCCGACACCTATAATTATAAAGATATTGACATCATGCTGTTCACGATCCTCGAACTGGCCGGTTCTACCGGATATAATTCTATTCTCTTTGAAGAGCCTGTATCTATCGAAGCGTACAAGCCTTTCCTGTACCGTACGGTCCGCCTGATCATCCGGAGTCACCGCGAAGAAGCTTAAAGCTTCTTCCGGCTACAGGACTTGTCATCCGGCTACTGATACCGTGCAATTATTTCTTTCACGGCGTCTTCTGTTCCTTTCACAGAACCCTGGACCATCTCCGGCTTTCCGCCGCCGCGTCCTTCTAATGTACTGTTTAACGTTTTACTGATTGAACGGACATCTTCACTTCTGCTTCCGATCACATAGCGATACCCCTCCTCGTCCGTTCCTGCAAATACCGCACAGATGACTGCCCCTTTATCCAGCAGTTGGTTCATCATCTCTCTCGGAAGATTTCCCGATAAAGATCCGTCAAATACAGTCACAATCTTCTCATCCACCGGTATCTCTGCCACACAAAACTTCAGAAGTTTCTGCTGCAGTTCTGCAATCTGACTCTTCATACGTGTCTGCTCACTCTTCAGTCTGCCGACCGCTTCTGCCACTTCATATTCTTTCGCACACAACATGGTTGAAATTTCTTTTGTCATGGCATCCTTTTTCTCATAGTCTCTCATGGCACGTCTTCCGCAAAGCATCGTAATGCGTTCACCGCCTTTATAACTTACCATGCTTACCAGTTTGACAGCTCCGATCTCACCGGTTGTCTTCACGTGCGGAGCACAGCATGCACATACATCATATCCCGGAATCTTCACGATACGAACCTGACCTTCAATCTCGATCTTACTGCGGTAATCCATATCTTTCAATTCCTCTTTGGATGGATACAGAACCTCAACTTCCAGATTCCGGTATACTGCTTCATTGGCTTCTGTCTCGATTTCTTTCAGCTGCGCTTTACTGATCGGTCCGTCAAAATCCATGGTACAATAGTCGGCTCCCAAATGGAAACCGACATTATTATAGCCAAATCTTTCATGCACAATACCGGACACTATATGTTCTCCTGTATGCTGCTGCATATTATCATAACGCTTCTGCCAGTCAATGATTGCATCTTCTCAAAGCGTTCTTTCCAGTTGATCTTACCGGATACTATACTTCCCACTTCCAATGGTGCTGTCACAGAATGAAAGATCACATCATTTTTTTCGTGCACATCGGTAACTTCTGTATTGCCGAGAATGCCCGTGTCGGCATACTGACCGCCGCCTTCCGGGAAGAATGCTGTCTGATCCAGCACCACACAGAAACCATCCTTCGCTTCTTCACAGGAAATTACTTTTGCTGTAAATTCGGTTCTGTGACTGTCCTCATAAAATAATTTCTCTGTCATTTTTCCTACATCCTCTCCGGTGCTTCAAATCCAAGTACGTCGATACAAGCTTCCAGTACATCCTTCGTCACTTTCAGAAGCGCAATATAACTCTTTTGTTTTCCGGCATCTTCTTCTGCCAGAATCTTTGTCTCATGATAAAAACGATTGAATGCATTGGCAAGATCATAAATGTATGCACAGATCTTATGCGGTGCAAGATCCTGGAATGCATTCGCCATCACATCATTATATTTTGCAGCTTCCAGCATCAGAGCTTTTTCACAATCCGCATATGCTTCCTGTACTTTCAGTCCATCCAGGCTATTTCCCTGTGACTGGTATTTATTCAGGATCGATTTGATACGTACAATTGTATACAGAATGTATGGACCGGTATTTCCTTCAAAGGAAGTAAATCTGTCTACGTCAAATACATAATCTTTTGATGCCTGGTTTGACAGATCTCCGTATTTAATTGCTGCCATTCCGATGAGTTTTGCTGTCTGTTTTGCTTCTTCTCCCTCGATAGAATGATTTTCAGAGATTTTCTCATACATCTTCTCTGTAATCTCTGAGATCAGTGTCTCCAGACGCATTACCCCGCCTTCTCTTGTCTTGAACGGCTTGCCATCTTTTCCATTCATGGTACCGAAACCTAAGAATTTCAGTTCTGTTTCCGCAGGAACGATTCCTGTCTTCTTTGCAGCACGGAACACCTGTGTAAAATGCAGTTCCTGACGCTTATCCACCACATAGGCAACCTTGTCCGGATGATAATCCTGTACACGTTGTACCAGTGTGGCAAGGTCTGTTGTTCCATAAAGAGATGCTCCGTCTGATTTCTGGATCATGCAAGGAGGAATCTCTTTGGTATCTGTCTCTTCCTGCACATCAATCACCAGTGCTCCCTGGTCTTCATGTGCAAATCCTTCTTTCTTCAATCTCTCGATCATATCCGGGATGTATGCCTGAGCATCAGACTCCCCTTTCCAGAGATCAAAACTTACATTCAGATTCGCATAATTTTTCTTAAGATCAGATACCGATACACGAATGATATGATTCCAGATCGCACGATATCCTTTATGCCCGTTCTGTAACAGATACGTCGCATGCAATGCATTCTCCCTGTATGTCTCATCTTCTTTTGCCTTACCGCTTGCTGTCGGATAGATTTCTTCCAGTTCGCTGATTGTAAATGGAGCCTCTTTTGGATATTCACCTTCAAACGCTTCATCAAAATATGGCAGTTCCGGCTTTCTTTCTTTCAATTCTGTGATGATCAGTCCCATCTGATATCCCCAGTCTCCAAGATGGATATCGCCAAGAACTTCATGCCCCATCTTTCTTGAGATGCGCTTTACGCTTTCTCCGATGATCGCCGAACGGAGATGTCCTACATGTAACGGCTTTGCCACATTTGGTCCGCCATAATCCAGCACGATCATCTCCGGATGTTCTGTCTTCTCGATTCCGAGATTATCCGTCTCTTCCATCTGATTCAGATAATCTGCAACAAATGACTTTTTCAGTCTGATATTGATAAATCCAGGTTTTACAACCTCTACTTCTTCCATACATGCACTGTCTTCTAACAGGGCAACGACATCCTCTGCGATCATGAACGGTGCTTTTTTGTAAGCTTTTGCTCCTGCCATCGCTCCGTTACACTGGTATTCGCAGAGATCCGGACGGTTTGACAGTGTTACTTTTCCATACGTTCTGTCATAACCTGCCTTTTCGAATGCTTCTGAAAGTTCTTCTGCAATATAATCAATGATTTTCTTCACTTCATATCTCCTATATTTTCTATAATTCCTATAAATTTCCATCAAAAATAGCAAAAAAAGTACACACCCGGGCGGATTCGAACCGCCGCTCCCGCCTCCGGAGGGCGGTGCTCTATCCCCTGAGCTACGGGTGCGTATACAATTACTATATGAAATTGCCTTAGTAATATTAACACATCTTTGAGATAAAGTAAAGGAAATGCATCCCACTTTTCGATCATTTCCTCTACTTTTTTAATATTTTTCTTTAATTTCCCTTTTTAAATCTTACAGCGCAAGTTTTCCACTCTCCCGGTCATAATAATATGCCCTGTCCGAAAGTACTTCTTCCGCCTCTACCTGTGTCTCATTGATCTCCTCGATCATGCTTCCCAGTTCTTCTCTGCCCGGCGCTTCGCTTTCAGCCACAATAATGGTCTCATGCACACTGCTTGGGATCACAAAAAAATTTTCTCCCACTACACCGGCAATCTTTCTCAGACAATCCGGATAGATCAGTGCCGCAGCCCCATAGCTACGCATTTCATTGCTCAGGATATACATTTTTTCTGCCGGTCCCTCTTCCATCCCAAGTCCCAGCAATTCTTCGATCACCGTGCGCATCGGTGCAAATTCATACGGCAGTAACTCCTGGGTATTCTTAGAAGCCCGGTAATATAGATCTTCTTCCGTTACTTTCCACATATCCATATGTTCTGCTCTGACCATCATGGATGCCATGCCATATTCATCTACCTCTAACAGTACATAATAAATAATTGCAAGATCCAGATAACTTTTATATGGAATTTCTTTTAAAAGCTCCTGATTCTCCTCTCTGCCTATCAGACGGTATATGATCTTATCTTTGACAAATTCATAGTCTTTTACCTTTTCACCGTCCTCCCATGAATTCTGAAACCGGATTTTCTCATATAATCCGACAATATCTTTTGCAATCTGTTCCAACGGATACCCCATCCGGAACTGATGAAAATACTCTTCCAGATAAATCGTCGGTGAAATATTGATTCCTTTTTCCGAAATCATAATACCGCTTCTCCTCACACCATTATTCTTCACATTGGTATGAATGCTTACTGTTTTTTCTCCTTCCACCTCTTTCTTTACTTTTGTCTCTACTGCATGGATAAACTGAAAATATGTCATAAAAGCTCCTTCCTATCCAGCAATATACAAAAATCATCTTGAAAATCTGCGGTGATATTACCGCCTGAGATAACAGAACATCTTTTGAATTGTTTCTGAAATATTATGGTAATTAGATTATAAAAAAGCCCTGCACAAAATGCAAGGCTTTTTATAATTATTTAATTTAGAATTCTTATGACTCTTATGCTCTTGAGAGGTATGCTCCTGTACGGGTATCAATCTTGATCGTCTCGCCCTGATCAACGAAAAGCGGAACGTTAACTTTCGCACCTGTCTCAACGATAGCCGGCTTTGTAGCACCTGTAGCTGTGTTACCTTTTACACCTGGCTCTGTCTCTGTTACAACCAGTTCAACACTGAGCGGCGGCTCGATCGCAAATGCATTTCCCTGATAGAAGCTGATAGATACTTCTTCGTTTTCTTTTACAAACTTCATAGAATCTGCTGCATCATCTGCGCTGATCATAATCTGCTCAAATGTCTCGTTGTCCATGTAGTTATAGAATTCTCCATCGTTGTACAGATACTGCATTTTCTTTCTTTCAATGTGAGCCTGTTCAAATGTCTCTGTAGGACGGAATGTTGTCTCTACCACACCACCGTCGATAATATTTTTCATCTTAACACGCACAAAAGCTGCACCTTTACCAGGTTTTACGTGCATGAAATCAATAACCTGACATACTTTTCCATCAACTTCGATTGTTACACCATTACGGATGTCTCCTGCTGAAACTTTAGCCATTACCTTATCCTCCTTAAATCGCGTATACACGCTTACGTAATTTCATCTCATATTATTCTATAATACATGATATTATTTTTCAACCTTTTTTTCGTGTCTCTGACTCTTCTTGTAGAAATGTAACACAATTTTTTCCAGATAACGCTTCAAAACAATCTGGATTTCTTCCTTTGGATGTATCGGTTTTACCAGAATATTCGGGATTCCGGCACGTTTTGCTCCCCATACATCTGTAAAAAGCTGGTCTCCGATAAACACAGAACTCCTTCTGTCTGTTCCCATAATCTCCATCGCCCTGAGATAATTCCTGGTTGATGGCTTGTGCGCATTATAAACATAGTCCACCTGGATATCTTTATTGAACATCTCTACCCTTGGCTTCTGGTTATTCGAGATCAGACAGCATCGGAATCCGATTGCTTTCAGTCTGGCAAATAATGCCTTTGCTCTCTCGTCCGCCGGTGCTCCGTGCGGAACCAGCGTATTATCAATATCAAAGATCAGTCCGCGTACACCCTCTTCATATAATTTTTCAAAATCGATCACATAAGTGGATGCTACATACTGATCCGGAAAAAATCTATCAAACATATTATTCTTCTGACTCCTGCAGATGCTGTACCAGCTCTTCACAGATCTGAAGAACGGTCTTATCATCCGTATTGATTACTATATCTGCTGCCGCTTCATATTTCTCACGGCGCTGCTCCATAAGTTCTGAAATGCCTTTGACATTCTTTCTGCCATTTAATACCGGTCTGTCATTGCTGTCTTTTACACGTTCAAAAATCGTCTCCGGTGTAGCAGTAAGAAGAACAACTCTTCCGTTCTTTTTCATCTCTGCTACATTTCTCTCTCTTAAGGCCGCACCACCACCGCATGAGATTACTGCATTCTTATGCGACTGCATCTCGATCAGAAGATTCGTCTCCAGATCACGGAAATATTCTTCGCCATATGTAGCAAAGATATCCGGAATACTCATCTCTTCACGTTCTGCAATCACCTGATCCATCTCTACAATATCCATATCAAACATCGTGCTCAGATAATCAGAAATTGTTGACTTTCCAGCCCCCATGAATCCAATCAGTACAATGTTATAATCAAAGAGTTTTCTTGCCTGGATTCTCTTACTGTTACGCAAGATACATCCAAACACATCAAAGATTTCTTCTTTATATTTATTTTCTTTCAGTTTTTCTTCCAGTCTTCTCTTCTGTTTTTCTTCCTGATGCGGCTGTAAGATTGGCATACCATATTCTTCTTTATACGCCATGATCTTTTCAATAATAGAACTACGTTCTACCAAAGCGTCAATAATCTTATCATCACACAGAGCCAGCTGCTCTCTGTACATTTCTAAATCGTTCATTCTTCTGTACTCTCCTATAAATTGCAAACTATTGTCCGATATATTCATGTATTATAGCAAGGAATCTACTTTCACGCAAGATTATCCGGCGTATTCCTGCATATTTCCTGCATATTTTCTGCATATTCCCTGCATATTCCGGTCGTCAGGAAATTCCTGTGCTCTCACTGTTCTTCTATTTTTCCCGCATCTGCCGTTCCCATTCATGCAGCTTTCTCGCTGCCTCCGGATTCTGTTTTTCCAGCCGTCTCTCCAATCGTTCGCGGTTCTTTTTCAGATGGTCCAGGATCTCCGGATGATGCATTAATAACTGCTGCTCGATCTTGCGTCTTCTCTTTTCAATCAACTGCAGGATCACTTTTTTGTCTCCACGCAGATTCTCCGGAAGTTCATCCAGATGCATTTCCATTCGTCTTAAGATCTCATCTTCATCCAATGCCCCCAGTGAATGCCAGTTTTTGAGTTTTTCTTCAAACCCTACGTCTGCAAGCCTTTCCAGATCCGGAAGTCTATGGATCTGTTCCATAACCTGATGGACTTTCTTTTCCATCTCTTCCACCGCATCATCACCGAACGCCCATGCGAATTCTTCTAATGTATTCTCTTCTTCTGCCGGGATCATTGCTTCGTGAACTGCATGCACTGCCGCCGGGATTTCCAACTGCCACGGCATCTGGATAACCGGAGATTTCTCCGATTCCATACTCGTCCCCGGTGTTGCAACACCTGCATCCTGCAATGCTGCAAGAATCGTTCTTCTGACCTTTCCTTCCTCGATCAGATGACCGATCCCAAGACTGCGCATCTGTTCATTTACATTTTCGGAATGCTCCGTAATATAAAACCTGATCCCTTTCTTATCAAAATTTTCCGCCATCATTTCCAGCCGGTCTGCTGCCGTAACGTCAATACTGTTGATCGCAGCCGCATCCACGATTACAACCTCTGTATCCTCTTTGATACTGTTCTCAATGTCCGACTGGAATATCTTTACATTTGCAAAGAAAAGGTTCTCACTGAACCGGTAAATGATCGTATGGCGTATCGGATATGCATTGCGGTTTCTCTTAAGATCGTAATAAGCCTCTTTTCCCGGAATCATACCGCGGAAAGACCTCGGAGGATTCGTCGCACGAAGTACCACTGCTACAAAAGAAAGCAGCAATCCGATCACCACACCATAAATAGTACCTAAAAATAATACACTCACACACGCAGCTACAAAAATATAGAATTCATTACGGCTTACTTTAAATAAGCGCACCGCCAGATGCAGTTCTACTACATTCATCAGTGCCGAGATTACGATCGCTGTCAGAATCGGAACCGGCAGGTATCCGATAAATCCAGTTGCACATAGCAATACGGCTGCCATCGTAATTGCCGCTACGACAGATACCGCCTGTGTCTTTCCTTCATACTGTTCATTCATGGATGTTCTGGATATACTG
>ERZ773169.2750-NODE-2750-length-12215-cov-13.629359_pt1 | contig 12215 bp, 9 predicted proteins | sample MGYA00580536_ERZ773169 | MGnify/ENA primary metagenome ERZ773169 (study PRJEB29015, sample SAMEA2737814) | human gut metagenome | biome: human gut; feature: human-associated habitat; material: faeces | place: China | collected 2012 ...
GCAAGCACATCCGCGTGTCCTCCATCGACAGCGGCGTGAACACCAACGCCAACGGCCAGGCTCTGGACGCTGACGGCAAGGTCATCGAGGGCCTGTACTGCGTGGGCAACGTGGGCGGCGTGTTCTACGGCGGCGCAGACTATCCGTTCCACCAGACCGGCCTGTCCCTGGGCCGCTGCTACACCTTCGGCATGCTGGCCGCAAAGCACGCCATGGGCAAGTAAGCCGCAGGAAATAACACCATAAAGGAAGAAGGCCGCCGGGCAGGAGAAGGTTTCCTGCCCGGCGGCTTTTTGCTGCCGGAAAAAAGTGAAAATAATGCCCGAAACTTGAGCGGGATTGTTGTGAATGTGACGATTTTGGTACGATTTTGGGACGCTTGGTTTACACCGCCCCGGAAAGCGTGGTATAGTTAAACGGATAAGCAGCAGTGGGTGCCGCTGTGGGAAAAGCGAGGAGAGCGTTACGATGAAAAAGCACACTCGAGCATTCGTCAGTCTGCTGTGCGCTGCGGCGCTGGCACTGGGCTGTGCATCCTGCGGCGGCGCAGCGCACAGCACCGGAAAATCCGGCGGCACCGCCGGGGTGACCCATATCACCGTGTGGACCTATTACAATGGTGACCAGCTGGAAAGTTTCAACAAGCTGGTGGACCAGTTCAACGAGACCACCGGCCGCGAAAAGGGCATCCGGGTGGAAAGTGCCAGCCAGGGCAGCGTGAGCGACCTGGAGACCAATGTGATGGATGCGGCCCAGGGCAAGGTGGGTGCTGCGGCCATGCCCAACATCTTCTCGGCCTATGCTGACACCGCCTATGCGCTGGACCAGATGGGCATGCTGGTGGACCTGAGCCAGTACCTCACCGAGGACGAGCGCGCCCGGTATGTGCAGGGCTACCTGGACGAAGGCGATTTTGACGGCGACGGCAGCATGAAGATCTTCCCGGTGGCAAAATCCACCGAGCTGATGTTCCTGAACGAGACCGACTGGGAGAAGTTTGCCCAGGCCACCGGTGCCGCCTACGACGACCTTTCCACCGTGGAAGGGCTGGTGGCCACTGCCGGTGCCTATTATGACTGGACCGACGCCCAGACGCCGAAGCCGGACGACGGCAAGGCTCTGTTCGGCCGCGACGCCATGGCCAACTACATGCTGGTGGGGGCCCGGCAGCTGGGCGACACCCTGTTCGAGGTGCAGGACGGAAAGATGACCTTGAACTTTGACAAGGACGTAGCCCGCAAGCTGTGGGACAACTACTATGTGCCCTTCGTCAAGGGGTGGTTTGCCGCTACCGGCCGCTTCCGCAGCGATGATATCAAGGTGGGCAATGTGCTGGCCTATGTGGGTTCCAACTCCAGCGCCACCTTCTTCCCCGCGCAGGTCATGGTGAACGACACCGAGAGCTACGACATCGACATGACGGTGCTGCCCAGCCCGAAGTTTGCGGGCGGCGAGGATGTGGCCGTGCAGCAGGGTGCCGGTATGGTGGTCACCGCCGGTACGGAGGAAGAGATCAATGCCTCGGTGGAGTTCCTCAAGTGGTTCACCCAGCCGGAACACAACATCTCCTTCTCGGTGGACTCCGGCTACCTGCCGGTGACCACGGCTGCCAACGACATGGAGGCCATCAAGACCAGCGGCCTGGAACTGAGCCCGAAGATGGAGCGCATCCTCTCGAATGCAGTCCAGAGCGTAAAGAACAACACCCTTTATACGCCAAGTGCCTTTGCGGGCGGCAGCAAGGCCCGCAAGGTGCTGGAATACAGCCTGAGCGATCTTGCCTCTGCCGACCGTGCAACGGTGCAGGAGCGGGTGGCCGCAGGCCAGCCCGCCGCCGACGCGGAAGCGGAGTTCCTCACCGACGAATACTTTGATGCCTGGTATGGGGGCATCTGCACTGCACTGGAGAAGTACGCCGGCTGAGCGTAACGACCGGAAACCGACAGGAAAAGGGGGAAGTGCCATGAAGCCTGCCGAAAAGTACCGTGCGTGGAAAGCGCACCGGCCCGAGAAGCCGATCTTCCGCACCATCCTCTTTTCCATGATGGCGGTGCTGCTGGCGGAGGTGATCCTGCTGTCGACCGGCATCGGCCTGACCAATGTGTCCGGGCGGCTGAACCAGAACGCCAAGCAGATCGTGAACATGCAGGTGCGCAACCGCGCCAGCTACCTGCAGGATATGCTGATCAAGGCACAGGAGCTCACCGACATTTCCACCACCATCAACAATCTGACCCAGCAGATGCTGCAGGACGGCACCATTTCGCTGGACACGATGGACCAGAGCAGCGAGGCCGCTGACCCCCTGATGGAGGCCGCCGCGCCCTATCTGGTGAGTGCACTGCGCGCCCGCCCCGTGACCGGCATCTTTCTTGTGATCAACACCCACGACCTTGTGGAAAAGGAAGTGGGCAGCCCCATGCCCAGCATCTATCTGCGGGATCTGGACCCGGATGCTCGCCCCTCGGAGCGCAAAGCCGACCTGATGCTGGAGCGTTCCAGCGCGGCGGTGGTCAAGGCACTGGGCATCACCACCGACAAAAGCTGGAGCACCGCCCTGAATTACCGCGGCCTGACCAGCAGCGGCTTTGTGTGCACTGTGTTCCAGACCGCCTGGGAGGATGACGAAAAGCTGGACGCCGCCGACTACGGCCGCTGGCTCACCCAGACCTACAAGCTCACCGGTGACGAGCGCACGGCCATTGCCTACTCTCAGCCGCTCATCCTGCCGGACGGCACCGTGTACGGCGTCATCGGTGTGGAGATCCTGACCAGCTATCTGGAAACCAAGATGCCGTATCAGGAGCTGCAGGACGGCGGGCAGGGTACCTATCTGCTGGTGTCCACAACGTCGGGCCTGTCGGACCCGGAACTGTTCCTGACGCTGATGGCGGGCGACGGACTGGATGCCAACGTCATCGACGCGGGCGTGGAAAAGATCACCTGCCGGCAGACGGACGGCGAACGCTGGCTGACGCTGAACGACGAGAACGGCTATGCGACGGTCCAGAACCTGGACCTGTACAGCCGCAACGCGCCCTTCTCCAACGAAAAGTGGCTGCTGGTGGGCACGGTGCGCAGCAGCATCCTGTTCCGCTTTGCCCGCACCGTGCAGCAGGTCATCACCTCTGCGGTGCTCCTCACCCTGCTGCTGGGGGCTGTGAGCAGCCTGCTGGTGTCCCGCGGTCTGGCCCGCCCCGCCGAGCAGCTCTACTGCGAGGTGCTGGCAGCCAACGGCAAACAGACCTTCCCCAAGTTTTCGCACACCGGCATCCGGGAGCTGGACCGCTTTGCGGAGGCCATCACCCAGCTGAACAGCAGCCTTGTGACCAACTCCACCAAGTTTTTGCGCATCATGGACATGGCCAGTGTGGAGCTGGGCGGCTACGAGCTGCGGTATGACACCGGCAGTGTGTATGTGACCAAAAACTTCTTTGCCCTGCTGGGTGCCCCGGAGGTGGACGGCAGCAGCCTGACCGTGCGCACCTTTGGAGAACTGCTGGAGCACATCCAGCTGGTCCGCCCCTGCACCGTCAACGCGGAGGGGGACAAGGTGCTGACCGTGGTGCAGGGCGGCCGCACCCGCTATATCATGCTGCGGGTCACCACCGAGGACCGGGTGCAGGTGGGTCTGGCCGAGGATGTGACCGCCGCTACCCAGGAGCGCCTGCGCATCGAGCGGGAGCGCGACTACGACGTCCTCACCGGCCTGTACAACCGGCAGGCATTCCACCGCGTGAGTCATGAACTGTTCCAGAATCCGGAGCAGCTGGGCGTGGCAGCCTTGCTGATGATGGACCTGGACGACCTCAAGCACATCAATGACACCTACGGCCACGACTGGGGCGACCACTACATCCGGAACACCGGCCGCTGCATTGCGGAGCACAGCCCACCGGGCACCGTGTGCGCCCGCCTGTCCGGCGACGAGTTCCTGCTGCTGTTCTACGGCTATCCCGGCCGGGAGCAGCTGCGCGAAAAGCTGGAAGCACTGACCCGCGCCATGCAGCAGGCCGTGGTGGTACTGCCCAGCGGCAGCGACCTGCACATCAGTATTTCCGGCGGCGTGGCCTGGTACCCGGAGGATGGCCGGGACATCGAGACCCTGAAAAAATATGCAGACTTTGCCATGTATCAGGTCAAGCACTCCACCAAGGGGCAGATGAAGGACTTTGACATCGGCGTGTACAATCAGGAGGCCTACATCGCCCGCACCCGGCGGGAGTTCCACCAGCTCATCAGCGAAGAGCGGGTGTACTACTACTTCCAGCCCATCTTCTCGGCACAGACCGGCAGGGTGCACGCCTACGAAGCACTGATGCGGTCGGACCTGCCCACCCTGCGTTCTCCGGCCACCATCATGAAGCTGGCCCGGGAGCAGGGCGCGCTGTATGAGATCGAGCGGCTGACCTTCCGCAAGGCACTGGAAGAATTTGACAACCTGCGCAGCAAAAATCTCGTGGACCGGCAGGCCCTGATCTTCATCAACTCCATTGCCAGCGTCTGCCTGCGCCGGGAGGACAGCGAGTATATGGACCAGCGCTGGCACGAGCTGCGCCGCCAGATGGTCATTGAGATCACCGAGGAAGAGGAGATGAACCGGGAGGCACTGGAAACCAAACGCCACGCTCCGGGCTTCTCCGGCATGTTTGCGCTGGATGACTACGGCAGCGGCTACTCCAACGAGGGCAGCCTGCTGGAGTTGGCGCCCCGGTTCATCAAGGTGGATATCAGCATCATCCGCGGCATTGATTCGGATCCCGACAAGCAGCAGATCCTGCGCAACGTGGTGCGCTACGCCCAGCCGCGCAGCATGCAGATCATTGCCGAGGGTGTGGAAACGGCCGCCGAGATGCGCACCGTCATCGACCTGGGGGCCGACCTGCTGCAGGGCTACTTCCTGGCGCGGCCGGCCGCTGTGCCCGACCCCATTGCCCCGGAGGCAGCGGAGATCATCCGAGCTATCTAGGACAGCAACCGCCGGAAGCGCTTCTGAACCGCCCAAAAGAGCAGGAAATTCCATATAGAACTGGAATATCCTGCTCTTTTTATACGGTGAGGAACGCAATTTGGCACCCGGCCAATTTACCTCTGGTGTTTGGCCGGGCGCTGCGGTATACTGGGGTGGAACGAAAAACGGCACGGGAGGTGTTTTGAAAAAATGGTACAGGTGGATCTGATCACCGGGTTTCTGGGGGCCGGCAAAACGACCTTTCTGCGCCGGTACGTCCGGTATCTGGTGGAGCAGGGGCACAACGTCTGCATTCTGGAAAACGACTTCGGCGCGGTGAACGTGGATGCCATGTTGGTGCAGGACCTGCTGGGCGACCGCTGCGATCTGGAGACCATCAGCGGCGGGTGTGACTGCGACACCCACCAGCGGCGCATGCGCACCAAGCTCATCGCCATGGCCATGCGCGGCTTTGACCGGGTGGTGGTGGAACCCAGCGGCATCTTTGATGTGGACGAATTCTTTGATGTGCTGCGGGACGACCCGCTGGACCGCTGGTACCGCATCGGCAATGTGATCGCCATTGTGGACGCCATGCTGCCGGAAGCATTGTCGCCGCAGGCGGAATATCTGCTGGCCTCCGAGACGGCCAATGCAGGCCGGGTGCTGCTGAGCCGTGCGCCGCAGGCCGGGCCGGAACAGTGCCGGGCAGCCATTGCCCACCTGGACCGCGCGCTGGAAGCCTGCAAGTGCTCCCGCCGCTTTGCCCCGCACGAGATCCTCACCAGGGACTGGGCCGCCCTCACCGACGCCGACCTTGCACAGATCGCCGCCTGCGGCATGCGGCAGGCCAGCTGCGAAAAGCTGCACTTTGATGAGCACAAGGCCTTCGGCTCCCTGTGCTTTCTGGAACAGCACCTCACGGTGGAGCAGCTGCAGCAGGCAGCTGCTCGGCTGTTCGGGGACCCGGCCTGCGGGCAGGTGCTGCGGGTCAAGGGCTTTGCCCCCACCCGGGGCGGCTGGCTGGAGCTGAACGCCACCGCCGCCGGGCAGACACTGGCTCCCATCCCGCAGGGGCAGGATGTGCTCATCGTCATCGGCGAGGGGCTGGACAGGGCAAGGATCGAAACGCAGCTTCACCGCTGAGCTTTCAACGAACGTTGTAAAACTGGTGCAAAAAAAGGAGAACAGAATCATGAAAAAGAACCCGCAGATGCCCTCGGCGCGGCGCATCCTCGGCATGGTGGTCGGTATTGTGATCATCGGGCTGGGCATTGCACTGTTCAAGCAGTCTCACCTTGGCAACGACTCCATCAGCGCACTGAATATGCGTCTGGCCGAGATGCTGGGCATCTCGCTGGGCGTGCAGAACCTGTGCACGAACATCCTGTTCTTTGCACTGCAGTTCTGGTTCGGGCGCAAGTACATCGGCCTTGGCACCTTTGTCAACGGCATCGGCGTCGGGTTCATTATCACGGCCTTCTACGACCCCATTGCGGCCCACTTTGGCCCGGCTGAGGCGCTGGGCCTGCCGGTGCAGCTGCTGTGGGTGGCGCTGGCGGTGCCGGTCACGGCGCTGGGGGCTTCGCTGTACCAGACGGCAGATCTGGGCATCGCCCCGTACGATTACCTCTCGCTGGGCCTGCGGGACTACACCCCGGTGCCGTACTTCGGCTGCCGCGTGTTCACCGATGCGCTGTGTGCGCTGCTGTGCTGGCTGCTGGGCGGCCTTGTGGGCATCGGTACGCTGATCTGTGCCTTCTGCCTGGGGCCCTTCATCCAGTTCTTCAACGGGCTGGTGTCGGAGCGGGTGCTGCACTACAAGCCGGGCGGCCAGTAAGATCGGGAAATCAAAAAGGCGTGCACCTCCTTTGCGGAAGTGCACGCCTTTTGCTGTGCAGAAATCAGAACTTGAACAGCGGGGTGCCGGCCAGGATGTCGCCCTCTGCCAGCATCTTCAGCTCGCCCAGATCGTCGCCGTTGGTCACGATGATGGCGGTAGCGGTGGGATGGCCTGCGGCGCGGATGGCGTCCAGATCCACCTTCAGCAGCGGGGTGCCGGCCTTGACCTTGTCACCCTCCTTGACCAGAGCCTTGAAGCCCTTGCCGTTCATCTCCACGGTGTCCATGCCGACGTGCACCAGGATCTCGATGCCGTCTTCGCTGGTCAGACCGACGGCGTGCAGGGTGGAAGCCACCTGGTTCACAGTGCCGTCAAAGGGGGCGTACACGGTCTTGCCGGTGGGCTCGATGCCGCAGCCGGGGCCCAGGATGCCCTGTGCGAACGTCTCGTCGGGGATGTCGGCCTGTGCCAGGACCTTGCCGCGGATGGGAGCCAGAACGGTCTTGCTCTGGCCAAAGAACTTGGCGGTTTCTTCTTCTTCGGCCTTGTTGCCGAACAGCTTGTCAAAAAAGCCCATGATAATAATCCTTCCTTCTGATCATATTCAGGGGTGCGGCCGCCGCGCGGGCCTGCTGCGCCCAAACCCATATGGTATATTCAAAAGATACCATACTGCGCCCCAAAATGCAACTGCAATCCTGCACAAACTCCGGCGGGGTTTGCTGTTACATCAGCGCAATCAGCTGCTCGATCTCTTCCATGCGGGTGGCCCAGCTGGTGGCGATGCGCACCACGGTGTGAGTGTCGTCGAATTTCTCCCAGAAGCCGAACTTTGCCCGGCCTTCCAGTGCGGCCAGCTGGGCGTTATCCAGAATCACGAACACCTGATTGGTAGGCGAATCCATAAAAAAGCGATAGCCCTTGGCGGCCAGACCCTTCTTGAGGGCGTTGGCGGTGTCGATGGCGTTTTTGCTGATCTTCGTGTACAGATCATCGGTGAACAGCACATCGAACTGGATGCCCAGCAGACGGCCCTTGGCCAGCAGGGCACCCTGCTGCTTGACCATGGTCATGAAGTGGGCCGGGGCACCGTGGGGGAACACCACGGCCTCGCCGCACAGGGCACCCACCTTGGTGCCGCCGATGTAGAACACATCGGTGAGCCGGGCGATGTCGGCCAGGGTCACGTCGGTGCCCTCGGCCATCAGGCCGTAGCCCAGCCGGGCACCGTCCAGAAACAGCGGCATCCGGTATTCCTGACAGACGGTGTGCAGATCTTCCAGCTCCTGTTTTGTGTACAGGGTGCCGTACTCGGAGGGGTGGGAGATGTACACCATGCCGGGGAACACCATGTGGTCGTGGTTGGCGTCGGCATAGAAGGTGGCGCACCAGTCCCGTACATTGGCGGCGGACACCTTGCCCTCGTGGGCCGGCAGGCTGATCACCTTGTGGCCGGTGTACTCGATGGCACCGGCTTCGTGGGCGGCCACATGGCCGGTGGCCGCGGCCAGCACGCCCTGCCAGCGCTGCAGCATGGAGGCAATGACGATGGCGTTGGTCTGGGTGCCGCCGGAGATGAAGGTCACGTCGGCGTCCGGACAGGCACAGGCGGCGCGGATCTTCTCCCGTGCGCTGGCGCAGTAGGGGTCGGTACCGTAGCCGGACACCTTTTCAAAGTTGGTCTCGGTCAGCTTCTGCAGGATGGCGGGATGGGCACCCTCGCAGTAGTCATTTTCAAAGTACAGCATAAAAACGCTCCTATAGTTCAGATACATCCATTGTAACCCCCGGCCGCAGGCTTGTCAAATAGGAAAAAAGCGCAGAGGGCGGACAGCCAAAATGCTGTCGGAATTGCGCCCCGAAGTAGTTGCTGCTGCCAAGGCCTCCTTCCGGGCGGTATGGGATGCTGGTTCCAGGATAGCCCGGAACCGGCACACCGTCAATGTGGCAGCGTTTTTGCTGATTCTTTAGCAGGAGTGTGGTATAATCTTATATTGGGACAGAATAAAATCAGGAGGGGTGAACCGTTTATGAAAAAAAGTACCTGGTCCCGCGACCTTCTGGTCATGCTTGCCGCACTGTGCGTCGCCGGGGTGGCGGTGGTATGGGTGCAGCGCATCACCGGCCGCATCGACGGCGTGGCCATGCTGATCTTCATGCTGGCTGTGTTTGTCACCTCCATGTACACCGACGGTTATCTCTGGGGCGTGCTGGCCTCGCTGGCAAGTGTGCTGGCGGTCAACTTTGCCTTTTTCACCCCCTATTTTGCCTTCAATTTTACCCTGCCGGAAAATCTGTTCTCCGGCCTTGTGATGCTGGCCGTATCCATCATGACCAGTACCCTGACCACCCGGGTCAAAAAACAGGAGCAGCTGCGCATGGAGACCGAGCGGGAAAAAATGCGTGCCAACCTTCTGCGGGCGGTCTCCCACGACCTGCGCACGCCCCTCACCTCCATTTACGGGGCCTGCTCCACCGTGACGGAAAACTACGATTCGCTGGGCAAGGAACAGGCCCTCAAGCTGCTGCGGGAGGCCTGCGAGGATGCCCAGTGGCTCAACCGTATGGTGGAGAATCTGCTGTCGGTGACCCGCTTCGACGGGGAACAGGTGGCCGTCAAAAAGACCCCCACCGTGCTGGAAGAGCTGCTGGACGCGGTGCTGGTCAAATTCAAAAAGCGCTGCCCGGACGTTCCGGTGCAGCTGGAGCTGCCGGAGGACTTTGTTATGATCCCCATGGACTCCATGCTGATCCAGCAGGTGCTGATGAACCTGTTGGAGAACGCGGTGCTCCACGCTGAGGGCATGACCACCCTGACGCTGCGGGTGTTCACGCTGGGCAGCCGGGCTGTGTTTGAGGTGAAGGACGACGGCTGCGGCATCCCGAAAGAGCGTCTGCGCACCCTGTTCTCCGGCACCGGCGGCCCGGACCCCAACGCCCCGGCCGACAGCGGCAAGCACGGCATGGGCATCGGCCTGTCGGTGTGCGCGGCCATCATCAAGGCCCACGGCGGCGAGATCGACGCAGAGAGCCGCCCCGGCGAGGGCACGACCATCCGTTTCTGGCTGGAGACGGAGAAAATCGAACTGGAGGACGCAGAGGATGAACAATAATAAATATAAGGTGCTGATCGTGGAGGACGAGGCGAACATCTGCAGCTTCATTGAAACGCTGCTGACCACGAACGATTATCAGGCGCTGGTGTCGCACACCTGCACCATGGGCCTGACCCTGTTCGCCTCCCACAACCCGGATCTGGTGATCCTGGATCTGGGCCTGCCGGACCGGGACGGCCTGGAGCTGATCCGTACCGTGCGGCAGAAGTACATGACCCCCATCATCGTGCTGTCGGCCCGTACCGACGAGATGGATAAGATCGAAGCGCTGGATCTGGGTGCCAACGATTACATCACCAAACCCTTCGGCACCGGGGAACTGCTGGCCCGGGTGCGGGTGGCCCTGCGCCTGAACCGCTACAGCCGCACCGGCGACGCCGCATCCGGCGGGGAGTTCCAGGCTCAGGGACTGCGCATCAACTACGACCGCCGCAAGGTGTTCGTGGAAGGGCAGGAGGTGCGCCTGACCCAGACGGAATACAACATCGTGGCCTTTTTGTCCCAGCATGCCGGCCGGGTGATGACCTACGCCGCCATCGTGCGGGCCATCTGGGGCGACACCGACGTGGGCAGCACCAAAAAGCTGCAGGTGAACATGGCCAACATCCGCAAAAAGCTGGGCAGCCGCCCCGGCAGCAACCCCTACATCCTCAACGAGCTGGGGGTGGGTTACCGCATGATCGACGAGGACCCGGAGAGCCGTCAGACTGCAGAGGAGGGCGCATGATCCTTGCACTGGTAATTTTTGCTGTCACCTATCTGCTCATGCTGGCACTGCCCAAAGAGCGCCCGTGGGTGGCCCTGTGCAGTGCGGCGGTGTTCATGGCGCTGGGACAGCTGGGCGTGTATGATTTTTCGCTCTCGGCGGCGCTGGGGGCGGTGGATTACAATGTGCTGCTGATGATGTCTGGCACCATGGGGATCGTATCGCTGTTCATCCGGAGCCGGATGCCGGCCCGCCTGGCCGAGCAGCTGATCGGCCGGGTGCCAAATGCCCAGTGGGCTGTGTGCGTGCTGGCACTTTTTGCCGGGGTCATCAGTGCATTTGTGGACAATGTGGCCACAGTGCTCATGGTGGCACCGGTGGGCCTGGCCATTGCCCGCAAGCTGAAGATCTCGCCGGTTCCGGTGATCATTGCCATTGCGGTGTCCTCCAACCTGCAGGGCGCAGCCACGCTGGTGGGGGATACCACCAGCATCCTGCTGGGCGGCTTTGCGGAGATGAACTTCTTTGACTTTTTCTGGATGCACGGCCGCCCGGGCGTCTTCTGGGGTGTGGAGCTGGGCGCGTTGACCTCCCTGCTGGTGCTGCTGTGGCTGTTCCGGAAGGAAAAACAGCCCATCACCGCCCGTGTGGAAACACAGGTGGAAGATGACGTGCCCACTGCCCTGATGCTGCTGACGGTGGGGCTGCTGATCGTGGCATCTTTCCTGCCGCAGCCGGAAAGCGGCCTGCTGGCGGCGCTGTACGAGCTGCGCAGCGGACTCATCTGCATGACCCTGTGCGTGGTGGGCGTGGTCCGTGCCTGCCTGCGGGAACACTCGGCAAAGCCGCTGGTGCAGGTGCTGCAGGAGCTGGACCGGGACACTTTGCTGCTGCTCTTCGGGCTGTTCATCGTGATCGCGGGCATCCGCACGGCGGGTGTCATCGACGCTGCCGCGCAGCTGTTCCATACCGTGGCCGGGGAGGATCCTTTCCGGCTGTATGTGCTGCTGGTGGTGGTATCGGTGGTGCTGTCGGCCTTCATTGACAACATCCCCTATGTGGCCACCATGCTGCCGGTGGTGCAGGGCATTGCCGCGCTGATGAACAATGGTGCAGGCATGGCACCGGAGGTGTTTTACTTCGGGCTGCTCACCGGCGCAACGCTGGGCGGCAACCTGACCCCCATCGGGGCATCGGCCAACATTGCGGCCATCGGCATCCTGCGCAAGAATGGTGAGACCGTGCGCACAGCCGACTTTTTGCGCATCGGGGTGCCCTTTACACTGGCGGCAGTGCTGACCGGCTCGGTGTACCTGTGGCTGGTGTGGGGCCGCGCGTTGTAAGCAACAGAAAATGTCTGCCGCCAGCGCCCGGCGGCCACGCTCAAACGACCAAATAAACCGCCCGTCCTGTGCCGGAAAACCGGCCTGCGACGGGCTTTTTTACGGAAGTATGACGTTTTATAAAAAGAGAAAAGTTTTTTGCGGAAAACGCTTGACAATTCCGGTATATCTGGTATAATAACTATCGTTCCGAGCGACACGGCTCACGAACAAAACAGAATATGCGGATATGGCGGAATTGGCAGACGCGTTAGAT
>ERZ773169.2757-NODE-2757-length-12168-cov-3.721291_pt1 | contig 12168 bp, 10 predicted proteins | sample MGYA00580536_ERZ773169 | MGnify/ENA primary metagenome ERZ773169 (study PRJEB29015, sample SAMEA2737814) | human gut metagenome | biome: human gut; feature: human-associated habitat; material: faeces | place: China | collected 2012 ...
TAGTGAAGATTCCAGGACCATGTTCCATGTTACGGATTTCTCTTACACGGTTCTTTACATAAGTTCGCTGCTCCGGATTCAGGAGCAGATCAACAGATGCTGCATTTCCAACCGGCATATAATGGAAATACAGTGCGTAACGGCATCCTTTCTCTACAAGCATCTGAATGAAATCTTCGCTTGTAACGCTCTTGTAGTTGGCGCTTGTGTAGCAGATAGATGTACCGAATACAAGGCCGTGCTCTTTCAGAAGATCCATTGCATGCATAACTTTGTTGTATACACCTTCACCACGACGCATATCGTTGATATCCGGTTCACCCTCAACGCTCAGTGCAAGGAAGAGGTTTCCTACTTCCTGCATCTGTTTGCAGAGTGCTTCATCAACAAGTGTACCGTTTGTGTAAGCAAAGAATACACAGTCGTTATGTTTTCTGCAGAGTTCGATGATATCTTTCTTTCTTACCATCGGTTCACCGCCGGTCATCATATAGAAATAGATACCGAGCTCTTTACCCTGTGTTACGATGGAATCCATGTCGTCGAAGGAAAGATTCAGTTTGTTTCCGTATTCTGCTGCCCAGCATCCTGTGCAGTGCAGGTTACATGCACTGGTAGGATCCATCAGAATGATCCACGGGATGTTACATTTATGTATTTCTCTCATCTCGTGAATGGTCTTTGTTCCATTATAAAAAGCCTCAAATCCAAGGTTCATCAGAGTTGTCTTCAGAACATTCGGATGAAGATCCTGAACCATGGATGTTACATAACGGTTTAATGTATATTCCGGATTACAGGCAACTTTTCTCAGGTAATCCCAGTTTACGCCCTTTCCGAAATCTTTTAAATATTTCTCAGCAGTATCGATCAGTTTTTCATATGCCGCTTCAGGATTCTTGTGCACCTGAGCGACTGCATAATCAGCAACTCCTGCAAAAACCTTCTTTGCTGCCGCATGTTTAAGTTTGTTCATTGGTATTTCCTCCATCTCTGGCAATCATTATTTTTATTGTCTACATTATATTCAGATTCTGTTTCTGTTTTCAATGGACAAAAAAGGGTCAGTGGTAAATTTCCCCACTGACCTCTTCTGTAAAACGAGTTTTCCTTTATTTTACATAATATACATAGGAATCCTTTCTCGGTGCGGCTTTCGGAGCCGGACCGTCCGTATAGCCGAGTACACAGTGACCGATTCCCTCGTAGTCGCCCTCGATTCCAAGTGATTTCAGAAGTTCTTTGCCTTCTTCACTTTCAAATTCTTCTTTTGCTCTGTGGATCCAGCAGCTTCCGATTCCCTGTGCTTCTGCCTCCAGCATCAGATTTCCCATGACAAGACTTCCGTCATATACATATGTAGGTCTGCTCTTATCTGCAAGTACGATCAGTACAACCGGTGCGCCATAAAAAGGATCACTGTTTACGCCCATGACCTTTGCATTCATCGCAGAGAGTTTATCACGGAGTTCTTTATTTGTTACCGCAATGATGATCGGTGACTGCTTGCCCATACCGGTTGCCGCATAGGTTCCTGCTTCGATGATTTTTCCAAGTTTGTCCTGCGGAACCATGTCACTCTTGTATTTGCGGATACTTCTTCTGCTTTTGATTGTTTCCAGTACGTCACTCATGATAGATACCTCCTGATTTTATAAATTTATTAGTGTTTCAAAGGGAATCGTCCCTCCGAAAAGATCCAGCGCACTTCCGACCGTCACATCCAGCCGCCCCTTGCCGTGTTTTCTGAGGAGTTCGATATCTTCCATACTTCCTATCCCTCCGGCATAAGTCACCGGACGGTCTGTATATTCCGAAAGCAGTCCTGCGAGCTCTGTCTCAATTCCGTTTGCTTTGCCCTCAACATCCACTGCGTGGACAAGAAACTCGGCGCAGTGGCTTCCAAGCTCTTTCATTGTATCAAGAGTCACCGGAACATCGGTAAATTTCTGCCAGCGATCAGTTACAATAAAATACTGATCGTCTTTTTTGCGGCAGCTTAAATCCAGTACAAGATGCTCTGTTCCAACTGCCTCTTCCATCTTCTGTAGATTTTCCCAGGAAAGTCCGCCGTCTTTAAACACATAGGAGGTCACGATCACATGGCTCGCACCCGCCTCAAGGTATTCTGCCGCATTGCCCGGACACACACCACCGCCAATCTGCAGTCCCTTCGGATAGACTTTAAGAGCTTTTATTGCCTGCGCCCGCGTTGCCTCATAATACTCTGAATCTTTCCCATTCAGCAGAATTACATGCCCTCCCTTCAGCCCTGCTTCTTTATACAGTTCTGCATAAAAAGCGGCATCCTGCTCAGCAACAAAGTTTTCTCTTGCCTGATCTCCGGCATCCTTGAGACTTCCACCGACGATCTGTTTGACCTTGCCATTATGTATATCAATGCATGGACGAAATTTCATAATTCCAATACTCCCTGTCCGACAGAAACAGGAGCCGGATTCACTTCGGAACCCGGGCTTCCCGTTTATCTGCGTATTTCATTTCTCTGATGCTATGATAATATGAAATCCAGTTTCATGCAAGTATTTTTGCTTTATCAAATTACTACGATAAATCATTTATCATCCTTTACTCTCTCAGAACAGCTACCTCAAAGTTTCATACCACCAATACTTTTTATTCTCTTCCATCCACAACGTCTCCTACAGCGTCACCGACATCTTCTACTGCATCTCCGACGCCATCTCCAACTGCGCGGACTCCGTCGCCCAGATCCTGTGCCACGGTTCCATCCTCCGCAGTTGTTCCATCCGTTGTATTATCTGTTGTTCCGGCACCCTCCGTACCTTCAGATACAGTATCTCCATTGTCGATTACTGCATCATCTGTCATGTTTTCATTGTCTGTCGCATTATTGTCTGCATTATTTTTGTTATCGTTGTTATTTTTATCATCTTTATCTGCATTCTGATTTTCATCTTCCGTCGTCGTATTGGTGTTGTCATTATTCTCATTCGTGGTATCAGCCTCATCTGCTGCCATATTGTTGTTTCCGCAGGCTGTAAACACACTGAGTGCCATAATAAGTAATACTCCTGTCAGAATCTGCTTTATTTTTTTCATTTCCGTCTTCTCCTTTACCGTGTTTTTTACTTGTACTGATAATATGTACAAAATGGCAAAATCCTACTCTGGAAAAAACTGGTGTTTCATGGTAAACTTTAAAAAGATTTTTATATAAAAGAAGGGTATGACAAATGAAAAAGAAAAGAAACTTTTTGCTTCTGATTCTCGCTGTACTGTTTATCGGACTTTTCGCAAGCTCGACAAGTGTCTCTGCTTTTTCTCTTCCCAAACTGCAAAACGCAGAGTCCGGACAAATTGTACAGCGCGGACACTACTACTATTATCGCTACACAGACAAAACCTATGCCAGAAATCAATATTTGCGCATTAACAAAAAGCTCTGTTATTTCAATAAATCCGGCAAGCGCTGGCATGGATTTCACAAAGTGAACGGTAAGAAATATTACTTCGGCACAAATGCCCAGGGGTATCTCTATCGCAACCGTCTCTTCCGTTATAAGGGTTATTACTACTATGCCTCAAAAGACGGATCCATCGTCACCGGATGGCATACCACAAAATCCGGCAAAACTTATTATTTTGATTCCACCGGAAAGGCTTATACAGGTCGCAAACGTATCAATAAAACCAACTACTATTTCGGAAAAAATGGTGCTCTGGATCACTCCGGACTGAAATATAACCTCTCATCAGACTGTGCACTTCTCATCAATGCCGACACAGGCAAAGTGCTCTACAGCAAAAATGAAAATCTGCGTCATGCAAATGCAAGTACCACCAAGATCATGACCTGCATCCTTGCTCTCGACAACAGCAGCCTGAATGATAAAGTAACCTTTTCCAAAAAAGCTGCCGCTGTCGAACCATCCAAGTTATATGCAAAAGCAGGCGAAACCTTCTATATGCGTGACCTTCTTTATTCATTGATGGTTCCTTCCCACAATGATACGGCCATTGCGATTGCAGAACACATCAGTGGTTCCACTTCCGCTTTTGCCGAACTTATGAATGAAAAGGCCCGGGAGCTCGGCTGTACGAATACACACTTCGTCACACCGAACGGTCTGGATACCGGACTGAATCACTATACAACCGCATCGGATCTTGCAATCATCGCACGCTATGCGATCAAAAATCCGACATTCCGAAAACTTATCAACACTAAGCGTTATTCCTTTAAAAGTCTCAATACAAAGCGTAACTTCACTGTCGCAACAACGAATGCTCTCCTCGGAAAGCAGGCCGGTGTCATTGGTTTAAAAACCGGTGTAACTGACAAAGCCGGATATTGTTTCGTTGGTTTATGTCGTTCCCGTAAAGGAAACACCTACATCTCTGTCACATTGGGCGGACCTACTTCTGCCGCACGCTGGCGAGATTCCAAAATTCTGCTCACTTACGCATACAAAAAAGGTTAATGCAGAAAACCTGCCACCGGCATCTTCTGGCATATAAAAAATCCCCCAAATCTGTACCTGATAAGATATAGATCCGGGGGATTTATTTGTATAAAAATATGTTAACCTTCGATCACATCTGCCATATCATAGCGTCCTGCCGGTTTGCCAGCAAGGAATTTGGCTGCTTCGATCGCACCCTTGCCGAAGATAGCTTTTGAGTATGCGGTATGCTTGAACTCAATCACTTCATCCGTACCCGCAAAGATTACTTCATGTTCTCCGACAATCGTACCGCCACGTACTGCAGAAATACCGATTTCTTTATCATCTCTCTGCTGACGTCTCTGGCTTCTGTCATATACATAATGATACTGGTTATCCATTGCCTCATTCAGACTGTCAGCCAGTGCAAGAGCTGTACCGCTCGGTGCATCCAGTTTCAGACGATGATGCTTCTCAACGATCTCCATGTCAAATCCTGCAGTTGCAAGAACTTTCGCAGCATCCTGAATCAGCTTCATCAGAGTATTGATGCCAAGAGACATGTTTGCTGATTTAAGAACCGGAATCTTCTTTGCAGTCTCTTCCACTTTTGCAAGCTGTTCTTCAGACAGCCCTGTCGTACAGAGTACTACCGGAAGATTGCGCTCTACGCAGTAATCAAGAAGCGCATCCGCTGCTTTTGCAGAGGAAAAGTCAATCAGAACATCCGCTTCTGTCTTGCATTCATGAATATCTGTAAATACCTGGTAACTGGTATTGCCCTTGTCTGTGACATCGATTCCTGCCACAATCTCAGCATTTGCGTCTTTTTCTACAAGGTCTGAGATCACCTGTCCCATATGACCACAGCATCCGTGCATGATGATTTTTACCATAATTTATTGTCCTCCTGCGTATGTCTTTATGCCAGTTTGATACCGAAATCCTTCATTGCTTTGATCAGAGTTTCTTTGTTACTTTCTTCCATCTCGCAGAGCGGCATACGAAGAGGTCCTACATTCATTCCCATAAGGTTGAGTGCAGTCTTGACCGGAATCGGGTTTACTTCGCAGAACAGTGCGTTGATCAGCGGAATTGCATCGATCTGGATCTTAGCTGCGCCTGCAACATCACCTTCCATGAATTTCATAACCATATCATGTGTTTCCTTCGGAGCAACGTTGGAAAGCACGGAAATAACACCAAGGCCGCCAAGTGAAAGGATCGGCAGTACCTGATCGTCGTTTCCGGAATACAGTTCAAGATCTGCACCTGCAAGAGATACTGTCTTAGCGATCTGAGAAAGATCTCCGCTTGCAGCCTTCAGACCAACGATATTCTTGACATTCTTAACAAGTGAAGCTACTGTTGCCGGCTGGATATTGCATCCTGTACGGCTCGGTACGTTGTACATGATGATCGGTGTCTCCGGAACTGCATTTGCAATTGCAGTGTAGTGAGCGATCAGACCTTTCTGTGTAGCTTTATTATAATAAGGAGTTACAACAAGCAGTGCATCTGCACCATAAGACGCTGCTTCTCTGGACATCATGATCGCAGTCTCTGTGCAGTTGGAACCTGTTCCTGCAATGACCGGCACACGTTTGTTTACCTTATCGATTGCGAATTTGATTGTCTTTAAATGCTCTCCATGAGTCATCGTTGAAGATTCACCTGTGGTACCGCAGATAATGATTGCATCTGTGCTGTTTGCAATCTGGTACTCAAGCAGTTCTTCGAGTTTATCGTAGTTCACCTTTCCATCATCATACATAGGTGTAACGATTGCAACACCTGCACCTTTAAAAATTGCCATTAGAACTCCTCCTTCATTCTTCTGTAATTTATTGTATTCATTCGCCGTCAAGCGGATGAGTTTCTGCCGTATTTAATGTAGTGATCATATCTACGTAAGGTCTCAGCTCTTCCGGAAAATTCCAGCCCGTCATTACGATGTGCATGGATTCATCTTTCTGCTTCAGCATATCAATGATTCCATCTACTGTCGCAATCCCACAGTCCAGAAGTCCAAGAATCTCATCCAGTAACAGAAAATCACATTCCTGCGTCGCGATTACCTTACGTGCAAAATTAAGACCATTTAAAATGTTTGACTTCTCTTCAGCCTTTTCTTCCTCTGTCAGGTCTTCATAACAGCAGTCTCTCTTCTCAAAGCGAAAAATCTTGAAATCCAGATTGTCCACATCCTGCAGAAAATCAAGTGAATGTGTCTCTCTTCCTTTCAGAAACTGGATCACGATCACGCTTTTGCCCTGCGTTGCCACACGGAGACTCTGACCGATTGCTAGAGCGGTCTTGCCCTTACCGTTTCCGCAGTACACTTCTGTTAATTCTTTTTCCATAATACTTCCTCTTAATGTTGATAAACACCGCCTCAAAGGGCGGCACGCATATAATTCGCATTATTGGTCTTATCTTACCGCAGTTCAGCCAAAAAAGCAATACCTGAACTTCTCCGTCCAGATTCATCTCTTCTCTATACTTTCTAATCAATATATTCCAGTTTGCTTACAGATACTTCATAAGCGATCCGCCGCTCTGTCTGATTTTCTCCAATCCGCTTCATGTACTCACGGCTCTGGATCCTTCCCCACAGAAGTACATGTCCTCCCACTGTGAAGGCCGAAGCATATCGCGCATTCCTGCCCCAGCAGATACATGGTATGTAATCTGACTTGCCATATGGACGGTTGACTGCAAGAAGCATATCCGCGATCTCTCTTCCGAGAGGCGTCCTTCTGTATACAGGCGGTTTGCAGATATAGCCATCCAGAAAAATCTGGTTCAGTGGAACTGTTTCCTCGTCCTCTTCCACAAATTTCAGTTCTCTTGCAAATACAGAGAGGACAAGCCGGTTATGTTTCTCTTCATGACGGTTGTACGAACGGAACTGTCCCTGAATCTCAATATACTCACCGGTGTAATCCTGCGTCACATCCAGAAGTCTCTCAGAAACCATGACCGGAATCCGGTCCTCGGAATCACTCAGTCTGCGCACAAGGATTTCCATTGTATAAAAGCCCTCGCCAAAGACCTGATGACTGAATGTAAAGCCTGTATCAATTTTCCCCATGATCGATACCTGATTGTTTTCAATGATTTTGTCTGCCATAATGTTGTTCTCCTTCCTCTTTGGGTATTTTGTCTATACTAGACTATGAACACCCTGCAAGGTTTAGAACCAAAACTTTAAAATAAAAAAAATTTTCAGGATTTCCTTGTAATCTGCGAAAAATGTGGTAAACTGAAATACCGTACTATGTAAAAAACACATTAATATAGAAGTAATTAAAGAAAGGATTTCGATTTTATGAATACCAAACGCGAAGACGTACGCAACGTTGCCATCATTGCACATGTCGATCATGGTAAAACCACTCTGGTAGACCAGTTACTGAAACAGAGCGGTGTATTCCGTGAAAATCAGGAAGTTCAGGAACGTGTCATGGACTCCAATGATATCGAACGTGAACGTGGAATTACTATTTTATCCAAAAATACTGCTGTCCATTACAAAGGAGTCAAAATCAACATCATCGACACACCTGGACATGCTGATTTCGGTGGTGAGGTAGAACGTGTTCTGAAAATGGTCGATGGCGTTATTCTTCTCGTAGACGCATTCGAGGGAGCTATGCCGCAGACCAAATTCGTACTTCGTAAAGCACTGGAGCTTGATCTCCATGTCATCGTCTGCATCAACAAGATCGACCGTCCGGAAGCACGTCCGGAAGAAGTTATTGATGAAGTTCTGGAACTTCTCATGGATCTGGAAGCATCTGATGAGCAGCTTGACTGCCCGTTCCTGTATGCATCTGCAAAAGCAGGCCATGCAGTTCTTGACCTTGCAGATACACCGGAAAACATGGCTCCGCTGTTTGAGACCATTCTGAAATATATCCCTGCACCGGAAGGTGATCCGGACGCTGACACACAGGTACTGATCAGCACCATCGACTACAACGAATATGTCGGACGTATCGGTGTCGGTAAAGTAGAAAACGGTAAGATTGCTGTCAATCAGGAGCTTACTCTTCTGAACCATCATGACCTTGACAAACGCAAAAAAGTCAAGATCAGCAAACTTTATGAATTTGACGGACTGAACAAAGTCGAAGTAAAAGAAGCATCCATCGGTTCCATCGTAGCTGTATCCGGTATCGAAGATATCCATATCGGTGATACCCTCTGCGGCGGTGACAATCCGGAAGCAATCCCGTTCCAGAAGATTTCCGAACCCACTCTTTCCATGAACTTCATGGTAAATGACAGCCCTCTCGCCGGACAGGAAGGTAAATACATCACTTCCCGTCATCTTCGTGACCGTCTGTACCGTGAGCTGAATACAGATGTCAGCCTTCGTGTAGAAGACACAGAGACTACCGAGTGCTTCAAAGTTTCCGGACGTGGTGAACTTCATCTGTCCGTACTGATTGAAAACATGCGCCGTGAAGGTTATGAATTTGCAGTAAGCAAGCCGGAAGTTCTGTATCATATCGACGAACGCGGTAAGAAACTTGAACCAATGGAAATCGCTTATGTAGATGTTCCGGAAGAATTTTCCGGTACAGTTATCCAGAAATTAAGTGAACGTAAAGGTGAACTTCAGGGAATGAGTACTGCAAGCGATGGTTCCGTACGTCTTGAGTTCCATATCCCGTCCCGTGGTCTGATCGGTTTCCGTGGTGAGTTTCTTACCTCCACCAAGGGTACCGGTATCCTGAACACCACATTTGACGGATATGCACCATACAAGGGAGATTTCCAGTATCGTAAGCAGGGATCTCTGATTGCATTCGAATCCGGTGAGGCAGTTGCTTACGGTTTGTTCTCCGCTCAGGATCGTGGAACACTCTTTGTAGGCCCTGGAGAAAAAGTATACAGCGGTATGGTTATCGGACAGAATGGTAAAGCCGAAGACATCGAACTGAATGTCTGCAAAACCAAGCATCTGACTAATACACGTTCTTCCTCCGCTGATGAAGCTCTGAAGCTGACGCCTCCAAGAGTTCTCAGTCTGGAGCAGGCAATTGAATTCATTGATCAGGATGAACTTCTTGAGGTAACACCGGAAAGTCTCCGTATCCGTAAGAGAATCCTTGATCCCAGAGAAAGAAAACGTGCCGCTTTCCGCAAACAGTAATTTCTCTGAGCAAAATCAATACAGTATTTTAGAGCGTACAAAACCCCATGAGCAATCGCCCATGGGGTTTTCTTTTATATACCTTATTTATCATTTACATTTTTATTAATGTACTCATTAATCCATTTATTGACTTTATCACTGACAGAAGGACTTGATTTCTTCTTCGCCTCTTCTTTTTTCTCATGAAATTCTTCATTGTACTCCTGAAGTATGTCTTCCCGCTGATTTCGTTCCAGCCCACGTGCAGTAAGCTTACGCACAATATCATAAATAACACCAAAGAGCGGAACCGCAATCACCATACCGACAATTCCCCAGAGACCTCCGAATAAAAGGATGGAAAACAATACCCAGAAACTGGATACACCCGTTGTATTTCCGAGAATCTTCGGTCCGATGATATTTCCATCAATCTGCTGCAGAATCACAATAAAGATCAGGAAATACAGAGCATCCCACGGATGAGTTCCCAGAAGCAGTAATAATGCACATGGGATTGCACCGATAAACGGCCCGAAAAACGGAATAATGTTCGTCACTCCGATCACAACACTGATAAATGCAGCGGATTCAAATCCCAGCAGAGTTGTTCCCGCAAAGCAGATCAGACCGATGATCGCAGAATCAATGATCTTGCCGACAAAGAATCCATTAAACATCTTGTCTGTATAACGAACCTCTTCTTCGATGATCTTCGCCCATTTATTCGGAAAAATACCATAAAGCAGAAGCTTCGCCTGTGCGCCGAACAGTTTGCGGCTTGCAAGAAGATATACTGCAATCAGGAATCCAAGAAACATATTCTTGAATACGCTCAAAACCTCGATCAGCTGTACAGTAATATTGTTAATAATTCCCTGAATTGTCTGCATCATACTGGAATTGGCACTCAGAATATCATTCAGTCCACTTTCAATCTGAGATGAAAAATGATTAAAATAATTCTGCAATTCCGGCTGATCTTTCAGTAATTGATCGATCATACGGTTCGCATAGGAAACTCGTGCCGGAAGGATACGGATAAGCCTCACTGTACTGTCCCATACCTGCGGAAGGATCAGAATGATCAACAATACCACAACCGTTACAGCAAGAATAACCGCAATTGCAATAGACAGAAATTTCAGCCCCTTTTTCTTTTTCTCTGTCGCATTCGGAAACCATTTCAGAAAGCGTTCATCCATCCGGTTGCACATCGGTGCAAGGATATAGGCGATCAGTGCGCCGTACAGGAACGGTTTCAAAATGTTGAATACAACCCGGATACCTGCCGCAATATTTGCACTTTGACTCAGGATATATGCTGTTGCAAATCCAAATGCCAGAACGGCAGCGCCTGTGATACCAAGTTTCACGTATTTTGTGTTTTCATTATGTTTCAATAATCATGCCTCCTGAAACTATTGCTTCTTTTTCTTATATATAACCAAAAAAGTCAGTATATAAGTTCTCTGTTTATATTAACATTGTCATTGGTATTTATTGTAACACCCATATCCTGCCACTTGCAATACATAGATTCTTAATTTTGTTACAATATTTCTCCTGTTATTAAAGCAACAGCCCCGGCATCACGTTCCTGTAACGCCGGGGCTGTCGCTGCTTATAATATTTTTATGGAAGAAACAGAAAGCTTATCCTGCTTATTTACCGTAGTATGATTTCAGATAGATTTCTTTCAGCTCTGCGATCAGTGGGTATCTCGGGTTTGCGCCGGTGCACTGGTCATTGAAAGCCTGTTCACTCATCTCATCCAGAGTCTCAAGGAAGTATTTTTCATCTACGTTGTAATCTTTGATCGTAGGTTTGATCTCGATGATCTTTTTGAGTTCTTCCAGTTTCTCCAGAAGTTTTTCAAATACTTCATTGTCGTCTTTTCCTGTCAGTCCTACGAAGCGACCGATTTCTGCATAACGAGCCAGTGTCTTCGGATACTGATACTGTGGGAAAGTACCCATCTTGGTCGGAACTTCTGCTGCATTATAACGCATAACATCTGTAAGTACCAGAGCATTTGCGATTCCGTGAGGAATGTGATGGAAAGCACCCAGTTTGTGAGCCAGAGAGTGGTTTACTCCGAGGAATGCATTTGCAAATGCCATACCTGCCATGCAGGACGCGTTTGCCATATGGTCTCTTGCCTCTACATCATTACCGTCTCTGTATGCTCTCGGCAGATAATCAAATACCAGTTTGATGGCACGAAGTGCAAGTCCGTCTGTATAGTCAGATGCCATCATGGAAACATATGCCTCGATCGCATGTGTCATAACGTCGATACCGGAAGCGCTTGTCAGTCCTTTCGGTGCGCTCATCATGTTATCTGTATCTACGATTGCCATGTCAGGCATCAGCTCGTAGTCAGCCAGCGGCCATTTGATTCCTGTTTCTTTGTCTGTGATGATAGCAAAAGGTGTTACCTCAGAACCGGTACCGGAAGATGTCGGTACGGCGATGAAGTACGCTTTTTTACCCATTTTCGGGAATGTGTAAATTCTCTTACGGATATCCATAAAATCCATTGCCATGTCATCGAAATCTGCATCCGGGTTTTCATAAAGAACCCACATG
>ERZ773169.2767-NODE-2767-length-12131-cov-3.729132_pt1 | contig 12131 bp, 10 predicted proteins | sample MGYA00580536_ERZ773169 | MGnify/ENA primary metagenome ERZ773169 (study PRJEB29015, sample SAMEA2737814) | human gut metagenome | biome: human gut; feature: human-associated habitat; material: faeces | place: China | collected 2012 ...
GCCTGTGGTCGCAAGATCGTGTGGGTTCAAGTCCCATCTCCTGCATTCTTTTTTTATCTAAATGTATGTTATCCCCCTGCAAAGCACTGTTTTGCGGGGGTGTTTTTTGTTTTGATGTAAAATAAAGGATATGCTCTGATGTATATAAGAAATCGGATACCGAAACGGCTTCGTAGTCCGGAAATACTAAAGATATAACCTGCCTGTTAAAACCATTCACCAAAAGTGCATAACTCGCCTGACGGCTCAGACAATGCACTTTTGCTTCATAACACAGCCAGAACATATCTAAGTATTTCTACGAACTCCTGCAGATGTTCCGGTATCCAATTTCTTTATACTCAGAGCTTTTCTTTAGTTTTACATGTGAGCACCGCTCACGCTCCGCACTATCCCGTATAAAGTCCGGTGCGGGATATCTGGAAACTTCAGAAAAATTCCCGGCAGGTATTATCTGGTGTCGGCTCGCTTGAGGAACTTCGCGAAGGTATCTGGTTGTACAGGTTTTTGCGTTGATGCAGAAAATGCTGCTGTCTGAGCGCCAGCGAGTTCTGCATTTTCTGTATCGCCTTTAGCAAAATTCTGTACACCATGATATCTTAGAAGTTCCGATTTGAGCCAGTATCAGATGATACCTGCCGGGAATTTCCTTCTGATTTTCTTATTATACCCCCACACCGGGAATCCTTTATCAGTCTCTTCCTCTCACGCTCCTGCTATAAATGCCCGTATACTGAACGGCACATCCCTGTACTCCGGCCAGATCACAGCAAAGAACACGAACAGCGCCAGTACGATCAGTGCCACACAGATGGCCGCATACACACCTTTTCGTACTTTTTCACTCTTAACCGTCACGTCAAAGAGATTTCCATATCCCATCACCATAAAATAAGTCATCGGAATCAGCATCGGCAGACTGTAACGTCCCTGCGGCTGATAATCAGATGCATAAGAATAATACGCATTCAAAATATTCGGGATGATCATCGCGATCAACATGAACCAGTTGAACATCCCTTTCACGCTCCACTGCTTCTTTACACGAAGCGCAAATGTTTTAATCGGATGCAGGAAGATCAGCAGAAATCCTGCTTTAATAAAGTCCATATAGTTGTTGATCAGCCACTTTGGCATGAACACATCCATATTTCCGAATCTTCCCACGAAGCTTTCACTGACAAGTTCCACCCACGAAAATCCCTCAGATTTCGGAAATCCCTGATTCAGCATATCCCAGAAGGTGTAACCTGCCATCTGCGGAGTCTGTTTCTGAGATGGTTTGTAAGCCGGTTTTGCATACTTCTCTGCACAAACAGAAGACGCATTCATGCCAAGGAAATCCCCGTCATAGAGGATGGCATTTCGGATAAACCACCATGCGGCCAGAATCAGAACAATTGCGCAGACAAGAAGACCTTTTTTTGCAAAATCTCCGTAGCTGCCGTTCTTCTTTGCCTCCATAAACAACGTAATCCCAAAGAAGAAAATACTGCACAAAATAAATCCATATGCATTGTAATAAGACAGTGCACATACTGCCACACCAACCGCAAGAATGATGCAGTTCTTATATGTCCAGCCTTCCGTGAGATATCGCACCCACGCATAAACGATCACTGCCGTAGAAAATACCGCCAGAGCATCACAGTTGACATAAGTAAATACAAACAACGACCCCGGAAGTAAACCGACAAATGCAGCAAAAATCCAGGCTTTTCTGCGGTCGAACAGACGCTTGCCCATATCCAGTGCCAGCCACACCGTACCAAGCCCCAGAAGAATGTTGACAAAACGTGCCGCCATAAGAAGCGCAAATGGTACCGTCGTCACAAAGCTGACTATCTTCATGAAAACTGCTGCGATCATGTAATCCAGTATCGGAGAAAACGCATAGGAAATTCCCCACACGATATTTCGCACTGCCGGATCATCTCCGACGGGAAGGCTTCCATGCTCATAAATGTAATATGCGATCTGATAGCGCATCGGCTCATCCGGTCCCGCGCCGTTTGGCTGAACCCGCGCCCACATCAGATAAAAGCCCAGAAGAAACAGGAAAAATAAAATTTCCACTGTCGTCTCTGTACTGATCTTTTTATGTTTCAAATTTCTTTCCTCCACTGCACTCAAAATTCAAACTGATGGATTTTTTCTGCAATATAATCCACATCATCTATAGAAAGATCATAAAACATCGGAAGTCTCAGAAGACGTTCACTCTCCCTCGTCGTATATACATCTTCACCACAGAATCTTCCAAACTTTTCTCCGGCAGGGGAACTGTGGAGCGGAACATAATGAAATGCCGGTGCAATTCCATTCTCACGAAGGTATGCGATCAGTCTGGTACGGACAGCCAGATCTTTCACCTTGATATAGTACATATGTGCATTATGTGCACAGCCATCCGGAACAAAAGGACGATCAAGTTTGCCCTGTGCTTCCAGATCTGCCAGTCTCTCATGATAACCGTCATAAACCTGATGACGTTTCCGGTTGATCTTGTCACATTCTTCCAGCTGCGCATACAGATATGCCGCATTCATCTCACTTGGAAGATAAGAAGAACCGTAATCGATCCAGCGATATTTATCTACCTGTCCACGGAAGAATTTACTTCTGTCCGTGCCCTTTTCCCGGAGAACTTCCGCTTTTTCCTGATATTCGTTCTTCTGGAAAACAAGCGCACCACCTTCACCCATCGTGAAGTTCTTCGTCTCGTGGAAACTGTAGCAGCCGAAATCGCCGATCGTTCCCAGAGCTTTTCCATGATAGTAGGCATCTACGCCCTGTGCAGCATCTTCCACAACTTTCAGATTGTATTTCTGTGCAATTTCCATAATCTTGTCCATCTCACATGCAACACCGGCATAGTGGACCGGAACGATCGCCCTTGTTTTGTCAGTGATTGCCTGTTCAATAAGATTTTCGTCAATATTCATCGTATCTGGTCTGATATCTACAAATACGATCTTTGCACCACGGAGCACAAAGGCATCAGCCGTCGAAACAAAGGTATAAGACGGCATGATCACTTCGTCTCCCGGCTGGATATTGCTCAAAAAAGCGGCCATTTCCAACGCATGTGTACAGGATGTCGTCAGAAACACCTGATTGACCTCAAAACGTTTCTTCATCCACTCGGAACACAGCTTCGTGTATTTGCCATCACCGCAGAGCATTCCCTGCGCAACCGCATCCTGAATATAATTTAATTCTTTTCCGACAAGTGCCGGTCTGTTAAAATCGATCATCTGTCTCCTCTACTCTTCTGTTATAAAATAATCCGGCATCTGGTTTCGATATGTAATCTCCTGCCCGTCCGAATCAGTCATACTCATCTCGTCAAAGAAATATCCGGTAATCTCATCCAGCTTTTCTCTGCTTCCAGCAGAAATATAATACAATGCCAGATATGGATTTGGTCCGTATTCAACAACTGTATCTCCTGTTTCATAAAAAATCCAGGGCTTAACCACTGCTTCATTTTCGGCAAGCTCGTATGCTTTTGTCTGATCAGCAATCTTATGGAGTTTTCCGTGGAAGTACAGAACTGCTCCATGCTTCACCGGGTGAAAAATATCGTGTCCGACAAACATTTCCGATATCTTTTCCTTCTGGTAAACACCAGCCAGCAGGAGTTCTTCTATATTAAAGCCATAGACCATATCGGTCAGCTCGTGCTCATATCCAAAAAACCTTCCGGCAATCTCGCAAACCTGAATGCCTTTACCCGGCTTCCAGAAAAACTGCATCGAAAGTGGTCCATCCATCTGACCGGTATGTGCAATGTAAGACTGCAACAAGTCCTTTGCCGGCTCATACACATGAGAAAGAAGGCGGGATGGATAGACATTTCGCGTACTGATCGGAAGCATGTCTGCCTCCGGCTGCGTCTTCTCTCTGTCTGCAATGCTGATCACGTTTACCTCGCCATCAGCAACCCAGGTCATCATATTAAACTCGAATCCATCGTTGTACTCTTCTACAAGCACATCTTCCAAATCTGTAAATTCTGCAGTTCGCATAACCTGCTCAGCCAGCTCACTTTCGTCATGGATAATATAGATTCCTCTGGAACCGTATTTATCCATAGGTTTGCTGATCAAAGGATACGACAGATTCTGAACCAGCTGTTTTATTTTATCCGGTTTCCCTGACAGACTTACCGGTATTTTTACATAACCCGGTGTCGGAAGACCAAGCTCACGAAGTGTCTGACGGCACACGGATTTGTCACGGTACCAGGGAAGCTGCTCCGGTTTCAGATAGCACGGAAGATCTGCTTTCGCCGCAATTTTGACCATGCATTCCATCAAAAGGTCAGAAAACGAAGTGATGATCCCGTCAACCTTTTCTTTCTTACAGAGTTCTGCAATCGCATCTGTATCTGTCACCGGCAGAATATACGAAGCATCGGCATATGCTCTCGCTTCTCCATTTGGATAGCCGTCACAGACGATCGTATAATATCCTTTTTGTTTTGCTTTCTGTACTAGCTGTACAAATTCCCCAAGCGTTCCCAGAATCAATAATCTGTGGTTCATTCTGCGGATGCCTCCCATTCTCTGATCCTTGCTGCCATGTATCTCATCTCCTCTTCACCATAGCGCTGATCGCACGGCAGAGGAAGTATATTTGCTGCCCACTGGTATTCCAGCGAATCTTCACTGCACTGTTCAAACATGTTTTTCCAGTAAGTCGGCACAAAAATTTTGTGTCCCGCCAGCCATCTGCGAAGCTCCATCCCATTCTCATGATAATATGGATATGCAAACGGACCTTCCGGAATCACACGGTTAAATACAGTCTCTGACGGGAGCAGTTCTGAGAGAAGTGCATAATTCTCTTCTCGCTGCTTTTTGCCCTTCTCATAATCAATTGCTTTGAGAAGATTGCCCGTCAACCGTGACATCTTCCGGATCTCCATGCCCTCATAACCGGCTGCATTGTCAAGCATTGCCTGGTAATATTTCCCTGCATTTTCTTCGTAACGCCCCAGAATGTGACTCATACGTCCTCCGGATCTGTCCTCCGGCTTCTCCCCGGATAAGATAATATCCGTTGATACATATGCCCCATCACTGACGCCCCAGAATTTCCGGCAGGAATACAGGGTATCCACTCCCTTAAGCGGTTTCTGAAAAAACGCATGTGTATGATCCACGATCACATTGCCATAAACCTTCTGACAGTACAGGATTTTTTCGTCTGTAAGCTGACCATAATAACTGACCAGATAGAGGCATTCCTCTGCCGGAAGTTTCCGCTCTTCCAGAAGAATGTTTAAATCTGCATCAAGATGGTAGAATTCCACTTCAATATCATGCTCCACACAGATATCAATGACGGACCGGCAAAGAAACACCGGAAGATATATCTTCTTATACTGACGCGTCTCAAGAAGCCACAATAATGCAGTCCTTCCAAGATTCACTTTATACAGGTTCGGATAGTACTCCTCTCCCGCCATTTCCTCCAGCTCAAAATAACCGCCGATTTCTTTTTTCATCAGTCTGTGTCCTCCCGACGGATCACGTAATGAGGCATCTTTTTCGCCTCATTCAAAATATTCATCAGATAAATCCCCATAATACCGATTGATAACAGGATCAGCCCGAAGAAAGCGAGCATCACCAGCATTAAGGATGTCCAGCCTTCGACTGAAATTCCAAATGCAAAATAACGGACCAAAAAATAAACTGCCATCACCATACTTACCAGAAAACTTACAATTCCAATATTTCGAACCATAAGAAGCGGAAATGCAGTGTGTGCGGTAATATCATAGATCAGATCCTTAAGAAGTCTCTTGAAGGAGTAGCCGCTCTTTCCGTAAGCTCTGGCGGCATGCTGTACCGGCACATTGATAATACGGTTCGAGGTCAGCACCAGAAGGTTGCCGATCTGCGGCAGGTATGTATTTGTCTTTACCATCGCATCTACAAGGAATCGGCGGATCAGACGGTAACTGGTAATCTGAAGATTCGGATCCTTACCAAGCATTTTGGATGTCGCCCACACAGAAAACTTCGTGCCGAGTCTGCGAATAAATCCATGCTTTCTGCCTTCATAACTTGCAATGATCGCGTCCACATCATCACGTTCTCTCATCACATTAACCATCTTCGGCAGTTCCTCTGGCTGATGCTGCAGATCATCGTCCATTGTTACAACAAAATCTCCACGGACATGCGCAAAGCCGCACAGGAGTGCAGGATGCTGGCCGAAGTTTCTTGCCATCTGTATAATTCTGACTCTCTGATCTTTGTTTCGAAGCTCTCTCATTACTTCGAAAGAACGGTCTTTCGATCCGTCATCAACAAGAATCAGCTCAAAATCTTCTTTTATAACCTCCCGGAAAACCTTTTCCAGTCGGCGGTAAAGTTCCTCAAGTGTGTGTTCTGAATTGTACACAGGAACCACAACGGAATACAAACTCATATGTTTTCCTCGCTCTTTCTAATTTTAGCATTCATTTTTATCATATCATTTTCGATATGTCTTGTAAAGCAATCAAAAAATTCCTGTCGATTCCTGTTTTAAATTCCCGGTATTTGTTGTACAATGTCAGAAAACCATTTATATTTTTCGGAGGAACCATGAAAAATTTCCGTAATTATCTACAGCTTCATTTAAATATCCTGCTGTTTTCGCTGACAAGCGTTTTTTCGAAGCTTGCATCGATCCAGTATAACCAAAACGGACTGCATGCGCCGCTTCTCTATGTATTTCTGTTTCTTATGATTGCCAACTGCGGCATCTATGCGATTGCCTGGCAGCAGGTCATCAAGAAATTTTCTCTGTCAACTGCCTATGCCAACAAAAGCGTCTACCTTCTATGGTCGCAGATCTGGGCAGTGATCATCTTTCACGAACAGCTTTCCCCACAGAACATTCTGGGAATCCTGATCGTATTATTTGGAGTATGGACGGTGCAGCGTTATGAATAAAACATTTCTTCTTATTATGCTGGGAGGAACTTTTTTTTCTGCGATTTCCCAGATTCTTTTAAAGCAGAGTGCAAACATCAAATACAGTAATCCCATCAGAGAGTATCTGAACTGGCGTGTCATCCTCGCTTATTTTCTTTTTTTTGGTATTCTTCTTCTGAATACCTGGTGCTACACAAAAGTCGATATGCGCTACGGACCGGTCATTGATACCGCCGCCTATGTATTCGTCCTGCTGCTCTCAAAGGTGATTCTGAAAGAAAAGATCACACGAGGCAAATTTATCGGCAATCTGATCATCATTGCCGGAATCATTGTTTATACACTGTAATTAATCTATCGGTTACATAAACGCAAAATCTCCTGTGGATAAAACGGACAGATGAGAAGCTTTTCCCATCTGTCCGTTTTTATCTGCGCATTTATACCTTGCGGTCAGCTCTGTTTATTCTTCTGTTTTTGCTTCTTCGGTGATCTCTTCTGCAGCTTCGTCCGCTTTTTCCTCCGCTTCAGCTTCTGCCACTTCTTCTCCAGCTTCGTCTGCTGTCGGTTCTTCGGTATCCTCTGCAATATCTGCCGCTTCTGTTTCGGCCTCTGTCTCTGCCGCCTCCTCTGCGGACTCTTCTGACTTTTTTTCTTCCTCTACCTCCTCGGCAGTACCATCGATTGTATCCCCGGCATCTTCTTCCTCTTCCTGTGTCGGACACGCTGCACCACAGAATTTACAGAATGCAGCATTCTTCTCAACTTCTTTACCGCAGGATGGGCAGATTCGTCTGGTTCTGATCTTCAGATCTTTGATATCTGTACGTAACTGTTCAATCTGTTCCATACGCTGATCGATCTGCTCGCAGAGTTCTTTCTGAACATCGTCTACCGGCACTTCTTCTTTGTAACGCTGGTACACGATTTTTCCAAGATCTGCCATAATTTTATCAATCTGACGTTCTTCTGCGGATATTTTATTCTTAAGACGCTGTGTTTCATAAACATCTTCCGCACGTCCGCTTAATTCTTTTGCAGTTTTTGAAAGTGCCTGTCCGAGATTACCAAAAAAATCCTTTGCCATAATACATTCCCTCTCTTTCTTAGTCTATATGAAATCTATGTTGCAAAATTACTGTCCGCTTTCAAGAAGCGGTACCTCCTGCCCGCGAAGCAGAATCTTCGGTCCGCCGTTTCCCTCAATATAACCTCTGGTGATCACTACCTCTCCAATATTGTCATCCTTCGGAATCTCATACATGATATCCAGCATGTATTCCTCAAGGATTGCACGAAGAGCTCTTGCTCCTGTGTGTTTCTCCATTGCTTTCGCTGCAATTGCACGAAGGGCATCCTCCTCAAATTCCAGCTTGACTTCATCCAGTGCCAGAAGCTTCTGATACTGCTTAAGGATCGCATTTCTTGGCTCACGCAGGATCTGTACCATCATATCTTCTGTAAGACCATTCATTGTAAATATAATCGGAAGTCGTCCGATAAATTCCGGAATCATGCCGAAATTTCGAAGATCATCCACAGTAACCTTCTCAAGAAGATTCGGATCATCGTCATACTTATCCTTCAGATCCGCATAAAATCCGATGGATGCCTGCTTATTCAGACGCTCCTTTATGATATTCTCAAGATCCGGGAAAGCACCTCCGCAGATGAACAAAATATTTCTTGTATTCACGGTTGTCAGCGGAACCATTGCATTTTTGCTGTTGGCTCCGACCGGCACCTCAACATCGCTGCCCTCGAGAAGCTTCAGCATTCCCTGCTGCACTGCCTCACCACTGACATCTCTCTGATTCGTATTTTTCTTCTTCGCGATCTTGTCGATCTCATCAATAAAAATAATTCCATGCTCAGCCTTCTCAACATCATTATCTGCTGCCGCAAGAAGCTTCGAAACAACGCTCTCGATATCATCACCAATGTACCCGGCTTCTGTAAGGGAAGTCGCATCTGCGATTGCAAGCGGCACATCCAGAAGTTTCGCAAGTGTCTTGACCAGATAAGTCTTACCACATCCGGTCGGTCCGATCATCAGCATATTGGATTTCTCGATTGCGATTTCATCCATTGTATCGGTCGCAACACGTTTATAATGATTATAAACAGCAACAGACATAACCTTTTTCGCATACTCCTGTCCAATCACATATTCATCAAGTGTTGCCTTGATCTTGTGTGGTGCGGGAATCTTTTTCAGATCGAGGACCGGATCTTTCTTTTCACTTTTTTTCTTCTTTGGTTTCGGCTGCTGTCCCATCTGATTCTGGAGGCTGCTCAGATCGATCATACTGATATTCGGCATGTTAAACAGATCGCCATAATTAAAATTGCCACTCTGCATCTGTGTGTTCATGCTGTCGAAACTTCTCTGCATGCAGTCCGGACATATATGTATATTATTCGGAAGATCGATCATCTTTCCTGCCTGACTCTCGGAACGGTGACAGAGGGTACAGAACTTCTCCGGTTCATAATCATCGGTCTGATCATCTGTATCCTGATTTTCTTCATCTATGATCTCATCATTGTATTTATCTGTCATATAAACTCCTTTCATTTACAGCGCTTCGCAACTGCTCTCATATGCAAAACGCACAGGCTAATGGCTCCTGTCCCGGTCCATTTACCTATGCGTTCATTATAACATAACCTATCACACTGTAAACTAAAGTTTTTATAAATTCAGTCAGCCCGTGTAATCTGAACGGTTTCCAAGTGTCACGGAAATTGTTTTCTGTACATATTCTCCGTTATCAGCTCTGGAAACAACAACATCCACTGACTCACCGGCTTCATAATAAGCCAGTTTATTTTCCAGATCTTCTCTGCCGCTTACTGTCTGTCCGTCAAAGCTTACAATAATATCGCCCTTCTGAATACCAGCCTCACCTGCGGCTGAATCTTTATCGACACGGATCACAAATGCGCCTTCCGGCATATCATACATCTGGATTGCTTCCATCGAAAGATCGGCAGAAGTAACCCCAAGATATGCTGCTTTTGAGTCATCCTCTACTTTGTCTCTCGTCTGACGGTTCATAAGATTTTCCAGTATCGGCTGTGCTTTCGAAATCGGGATTGCATAACCCATACCTTCCACCGCACTGTCTGCATACTTCGCAGAATTGATACCAACCACTTCTCCCTGCATATTAAGAAGTGCGCCGCCGCTGTTACCCGGGTTGATTGCTGCATCTGTCTGAATCAGTCCGTCACTTGTCGTACCGTCGCTTGTCGAAATACTTCTGTTTAATGCACTGATCCACCCGGATGTTACAGACTGTCCATAGCCGAGTGCATTACCGATCGCGACGACCTGTTCTCCGACTTCCACTGAATCAGAATCACCAAGCTGTGCAATCTTGATCTGTGATAAGGTATCCTCCGGAATATCAGATTTCTGTACCGCAACTACCGCCAGATCATTTGTTTCATCTGTACCTTTTATCTTCGCACTGACGGCATCCTCCACATTGACATCTCCATCACTGTCACTTTCTGAGGACATATTCACAGTCTCTGCCTCTGCATTGACTACATCACTTCCGGCAAAACATACGCTGAGTGTCGTCGCACCGTCTACAACATGATTATTTGTTGCGATCAGAAGTTCGTCATCATTCTCACCTACAATGATACCGGATCCGCTGCCTTCACTGGAATACTGCTGTGTATCGCCATATCCAAATCCAAATGCGCGGAAATAATTCGGAATCTCCTGTATGCTGACAGATGTAATTGCGACAACTGTCGGCATTGCTGCTTTTGCAACATCTGAAACACTTCCTGTCTGCGCAGAAACACTCTGTGCTGCATCATCTGTACCATTCTCAGAAGAATCTGTACCCTCTGAGGCTGCATCATCTGACGATGCACTCACGGCAAGCTGCGCGGTCTCAATCTGCGGTTCTGCATCATCTGTCGTTGTGCCCATATACTGAGCTGCAAAAAAATTCACACCCTGAAATACTACACCGGCAACCAGTCCGAACACTACCGCAAAAGAAATTGTCGAAGCCAGTTTCCTGCCACCGCTTTTCTTTCTGCGTTTCTTTTTCTCCGGTTCCTGCCCTGTTTCATTCACATACGTCTGATGCATATTATAATGTTCATATCTCGGCGGTTCATTGAACCGTTTGGTATCTCTATCATTCTGCGGAGCATTTCCCGAATTCCATTTTTCTTCGTCGTTCATGCTGTGCTCCTTTCTGCTTTCTTCTTATTTCTTACCATGAAAACAGTGTATCAGTCAATTGTGTTGAAAGTGTGACAACTCCTTTAAAAAAGCGTGTTTCTGCTCATTTCCAGTAATTCGGACTCATCGTACACCACAAAATAAATTTCTTCGGCAGTTTACGGAATTTTTTGCCCGCCAGATATCCGGCATACTTACCTGCACACTGCAAAACAAAACCCGGTATGAGCCATACCCTTCCTGAATGAATAAGGTAGGCAAGTGTCTTTTTGACAAGGCGCATGCCTTCTCCCTCAGACGGTACTCCCTCAAATATTTCAGGATGCTCCGCCTGCGATACACCAAGATCAAAATTTCTGTGGAACTGCTGCATACAGTTATAATTATGGGAATGTATCACCCTGGCTTCTGCTGCATAGGCAATTCTATATCCTTCCTGGATCAGCCCTCCCGCATAGATCATATCCTCATTAAAAATAGTACGCCGTACAAAACCACCCTGCTTTTCGTAAATATCTTTTTTGTATGCTGCACAGACATTTGAACAGAAAAAAGTTTTGATTCCATATTTGTCCAGATCATCTTTTGTCTTAACTACGGATCTGTCCGGATAATTAAATGCTCTTGTATACCGTTCCACAAAACTGCATTCCGCGTTCGGAAGCTGTCTTGCATAAGCAGCTGCAATATTCTCCTCCTGATCAAGCGCTTTCAAAAGCTCTGCAAGCAGCTCACGGTCGGCCGGCATCGCATCCTGTGTCATAAATACCATTACATCCGCATCAGAAAGTTCTGCTGCCCACGCTCTCGTACCACCGTGATCGAACTCTGATTTTGCAAGGTGATGAACCTCCATCACTCCGGATAATTTTTCCCATTCTTTATTCCACATGGGTTCCTCTGTATTCATTACTATAATCCTGTGGATCGGAACAGTCTGTTTTTCCAGTCTTTTAATAAGTGTGGCAAATTCATTT
>ERZ773169.2771-NODE-2771-length-12127-cov-8.790673_pt1 | contig 12127 bp, 9 predicted proteins | sample MGYA00580536_ERZ773169 | MGnify/ENA primary metagenome ERZ773169 (study PRJEB29015, sample SAMEA2737814) | human gut metagenome | biome: human gut; feature: human-associated habitat; material: faeces | place: China | collected 2012 ...
GCATTGACAGCTCCCCCGAGAGGGGGAGCTTTTTATATGGAGTTTTATCTATGAATTACGCAACAATCAAGTATTACGACATTGCCAATGGGCCGGGGGTGCGCACCAGCATCTTTGTTTCGGGCTGCAGGCACCACTGCCCGGGCTGCTTCAACGAGGTGGCATGGGATTTCGAGTACGGTCAGCCCTTCGACAAGGCTGTGCGCAACGAGATCTTTGCATCCTGCCAGCCCGACTATATTGCAGGCATCTCCCTGCTGGGCGGTGAGCCTTTTGAGCCGGAGAACCAGCGGGAACTGCTGCCCTTTGTCCGCAACTTCAGGGCGTTATACCCGAATAAGAGCGTCTGGTGCTATTCCGGCTACACCTGGGAGCAGCTGACCGGCAGTGTTCCCTGCCCGGCCCGCTGTGAGGTCACCGATGAGCTGCTGAGCCTGCTGGATGTTCTGGTGGATGGCCGCTTTGTGGAAGCCCTGCACGATATCTCCCTGCGCTTCCGGGGCAGCTCCAACCAGCGGCTTCTGGATGTACCCAAGAGCCTTGCCGCAAAGGCCCCCGTCTGGTGGGAGGACGAACAGGTGTTTGCTACACACACGATGTAATCCTCTCAGTCGCGCTGACGCGCGCCAGGCCCGGGTTGCGGCACCCAGCATACGTCTCGCGTTGTAAACAACGCCCGATTTTCCACGCTCTACGCAGAGCGAGTGGAAAATCGGGCGCTTTGTCATTTAACGGGATGAAACCATATCCTCGATGACACTCAGGAACTCCTGGCCATAGCGGGCGGCCTTTTTCTCGCCCACACCGGGGATATTGAGCAGTTCCTCCACGCTCAGGGGCTTTTTCAGCGCCATCTGGCGGAGGGTGGAATCATTGAACACCATATAGGCAGGGAGCTTCTGCTTTGCGGCCAGCCGCTTGCGCAGGGCATAGAGGGCCGCCAGCAGCTTCTCGTCTGCTTCGCTGAGGGCATCTTCGTCGGCACGGCGGCGGGAGGCCGAGGCCAGCCGCTTTGCACTGGCCGCGGCGCGCTGGCGGGCTTGTGCCGCCTGCTCCTCCACCTGTTCGGCAGCCTGTGCTGCCAGCAGACAGTTGGAACAGTTCTCGCACTTCTGGGGCGCGGCCTCGCCGAAGTAGCTCAGCAGATACCCCCGCAGGCAGCGCGGTGTGGTGGAGTAGAAGGTCATGTACTTGAGCCGTTCCTCTGCCTTGCGTGCCGCTTCGGCCTTGACATCCGCAGGCAGGCCGTTGTCAGCCTCCACCTCCTTGTCGATGAAGAACCGGATGGTGCGCACATCGGTGCCGGAATAGAGCAGGGTGCAGCGGGCTGGCTCCCCGTCACGGCCCGCGCGGCCCGCCTCCTGATAATAGCTCTCCAGATCCTTGGGCATATTATAATGGATCACGAACCGGACGTTTGGCTTATCGATGCCCATGCCGAAGGCATTGGTCGCCACCATGATCTGCACCCGGTCATAGAGGAAATCGTCCTGATTCTGCCGCCGGGTATCCGCATCCAGTTTGGCGTGGTAGGCTGCCGCACGGATGCCCCGGCTCTGCAGCAGGCGGGTGGTCTCGTCCACCTGCCGGGTGGTACTGCAATAGATGATGCCCGCATTGTCCCGCTCCCTGAGCACAAGGTCGAGCAGAACTTTGGGCTTCTCGCTGGGCAGGGCCCTGCGGGTGGCAAAATAGAGGTTGGGTCGGTCGAAGCTGGTGGTCACCTCGTAGGGGGTGTGGAGTTCCAGATGGGTGCGGATGTCCTCCCGCACATGGGCCGTGGCGGTGGCCGTAAAGGCTCCCACCACCGGGCGCTTGGGCAGGCTGTCCACAAATGCCTTGATGCGCAGGTAGCTGGGGCGGAAGTCCTGCCCCCACTGACTGATGCAGTGGGCCTCGTCCACCGTGACCATGCTGATTTCCCGCTCCTGCGCAAACCGCTGGAAGCCAGGCATCTCCAGCCGCTCCGGAGCCACATAGATGATCTTATACCACCCCTCCCGGGCGCGGCGGAGCATCAGGGCCTTCTGGTTGTCCGTCAGACTGTTGTTCAGGAAAGCTGCCGCCACACCGGCCTGTACCAGCGCCCCCACCTGATCCTTCATCAGGCTCACCAGCGGCGAGACCACGATGGTGATGCCCGGCAGCAGCAGGGCCGGCACCTGATAGCAGATGGACTTGCCCGCACCTGTGGGCATCACGGCCAGCACATCCTGCCCGGCCAGCAGGCGGGAGACGATCTCCTCCTGCCCCGGGCGGAAGCTGTCGTAGCCAAAGACTTTTTTCAGAATACTATGCGGACTTTCCATGGTTCCTCCTATCCGTACAAAACCGCTCCGTCATTGCTTCGCAATGCCGCCTCTCCCAGTAGGAGAGGCAAGTCTTGGCTCCCCTACCAGGGGAGCTGGACGCAAAGCGGCCTGAGCGGTTTATAACCCAATCAGTATACCACAACTCCCCGGATAATTGTAAAACATCTCTGACATTTCCCACGTTCGATAGCATTTCCTGCACAAAAATGCTATAATATGGGTACATATCTCCATCCCGACCCCTGCCTTGTGCATCTGCCGGAAAAAAGCAAAGGAGTATTTTGTATGGCTCAGAAATTGATCACCTTCGCCGTCCCGTGCTACAACTCGGCGGCATATATGCGCCACTGCATCGAGACCCTGCTCTCCGCCGGGGAGCAGGCCGAGATCATCCTGGTGGACGATGGTTCCACCAAGGATGACACCCCCGCCATCTGCGACGAGTACGCTGCCAAATATCCCACCATCGTCAAGGCCATCCATCAGGAGAATGGCGGCCATGGTGAGGGCGTGAATCAGGGCATCCGCAACGCCACCGGCCTGTATTATAAGGTGGTAGACAGCGACGACTGGCTGGACGAAGCAGCCCTCAGGACCGTGCTGGCCAAGCTGAACACGCTGACTGCCCGGGGCACCGCGCCTGACCTGATGATCTGCAACTATGTCTACGAGCATGTGGAGGACAACACCAGCCACACCGTGCGCTACACCAACGTGTTCCCTCAGAACCGGCTGTTCAACTGGACGCATGTCGGCCACTTCCGGCCCGACCAGAACCTGCTGATGCACTCGGTGATGTACCGCACACAGGTGCTGCGGGACTGCGGCATGGTGCTGCCCAAGCACACCTTCTATGTGGACAACATCTTTGTCTACCAGCCCCTGCCCTTTGTCAAGAGCATGTACTATATGGATCTGGACCTGTACCGCTACTTCATCGGCCGGGCCGACCAGAGCGTGAACGAGAGTGTGATGGTCAAGCGGGTAGATCAGCAGCTGCGGGTGACCCGCCACATGATCGACTGCCAGGACCTGGATGCCCTCAAGGGCCAGAAGAAGCTGCGCAGCTATATGCTGCACTACCTCTCCATGATGATGGCCATCAGCGACATCTTCCTGCTGCTGGACGGCAGCGCCGCCGCCAAGCAGAAGGAGAACGAACTTTGGGCCTACCTCAAGGCACACACCAGCGCCGGGGTCTACCGCTCCATCCGCTACGGCTTTGGCGGCGTGACCAACCTGAAGATTCCCAAGGGCGACAAGCTCGTGCTGGGCGGTTACCGCATTGCACAGAAGATTTTTAAATTCAATTAACAAATGTTGCTTTTCCTCCTCAGATAAGATATACTTTTTAACGTATCTTAATTCCTGAGGAGGATCTTATTTTATGGAGCAATTGCTCATCTGCATGTCTCTTTCGCTCATTGCAGGCCTGTTGGCATCCCGTGCAGCGAAAGCGATCCGCCTGCCGGCTGTCACCTCTTATCTGGTGGCAGGACTTCTGCTGGGGCCCTTCTTTCTGGGTCGGCTGGGCCTGAGCGGCTGGGGCTTCGGTTTCGGAAGCCTTGCACAGGTCGAAAGCTACGGCATCATCACACAGGTGGCACTGGGCTTCATCGCCTTTGTCATCGGCAACGAGTTCCGGCTCAGCGCGCTGGAGAGCATGGGCAGGCAGGCGGTCACTGTGGGCATCCTGCAGGCCGTTATCACCACCGTGCTGGTGGATATCGCTCTGGTTGCCCTGCACTTTGCCCGGCCGGATGTCATCTCAATGGCATCCGCTATCACACTGGGTGCCATCGCCTCTGCCACAGCCCCCGCCGCCACCCTGATGGTGGTCAAGCAGTACAAGGCCAGCGGCCCCCTGACCCGCCTGCTGCTGATGGTGGTCGCCATTGACGATGCCGTGGGTCTGGTGCTCTTCTCGGCCTCTTTCGGCATCGCAAACGCGCTGGAGCAGGGCCGCATCGACCCCATCAGCATCCTTCTGGAGCCTCTGGTGGAGATCGTGCTCAGCCTGGGTCTGGGCGCACTGGCAGGTCTGCTGCTCAACCAGCTGGAGGTCTACTTCCACTCCCGCTCCAAGCGCATGAGCCTTTCGGTGGCCTTTGTGCTGCTGACGGTGGGCCTTTCCATGGTCAGCTTTAAGGTCGGCCCCATCCACTGCAGCTTCTCGCTGCTGCTGGTCTGCATGATGACCGGCACCGTGTTCTGCAACATCTGCCCCACCTCCGATGAGCTGATGGACCGCCTGGACCGCTGGGTGAGCCCGGTGAACATCCTGTTCTTCGTGCTGTCCGGCGCGGAGCTGGACCTGAACATCCTTGCAAACCCCATGGTCCTGCTCATTGGTGCCGTCTATATCGCTTCCCGCTCTCTGGGCAAGATCTCCGGCTCCTATGTCAGCTGCAAGGCCACCCGCTGCAGTGAGAAGATCCAGAAGTATCTGGGCATCACCCTGCTGCCGCAGGCCGGTGTGGCGCTGGGCATGGCCGCCGAAGCTGCGGAGCTTTCCGATGGCCACATGGTGCGCAACGTGGTGCTCTTCTCGGTGCTGGTGTACGAGCTGGTCGGCCCGACCCTGGCCAAGATCAGCCTGACCGCCGCAGGCGAGATCATTCCCGAGGGCCGCACGAGCGCCCGTACCACCAACAAGCCGGAGGAGCCGGTCAGCGTGGACTGATCTTCCTCCATCAGCCTCACCGCAGGTGACGGAGCGATCCTGCACTACAAAAGCCGCTGCACAGTTGTTACGCTGTGCAGCGGCTTTCTGTTTTCTCTTTATTTCAGCACGATCTCATCGTTCTCAGCATCCACGGTCAGGGTGGAGCCGGAAACAAGGGTGCCGTCGATGATCTTTTCAGCGGCGGGGTCCTCCACAGCCTTGCGGATGGTCCGGCGCAGGTCGCGGGCACCAAACTTGCCGCCCTGGCTCTTGTGCACCAGCGCTGCCAGTGCCGCCGGGGTATAGCTGTAGGCAATGCCCTTGGCCTCCATGCTGGGCTTGTACTCGTCCAGCATCAGGGCGGCAATGCCCTGCAGGGTCTCCTCGCTCAGCGGCTTGAAGGTGATGACCTCATCCACACGCCCCAAGAACTCCGGGCGGAGGAACTGGCTCAGTGCCTTGCGGCTCTTCTCCTCGTTCCGCTCCTCCTCGCTGCGGTTGAAGCCCAGACTTGCGGTGGTCTGGTCGCTGCTGCCCGCATTGGAGGTCATGCAGATGACGGTGTTGGAGAAATCCACGGTGCGGCCCTGGGCATCGTTGATCTTACCCTCGTCCAGGATCTGCAGCAGGATATTCATCACATCGGGGTGGGCCTTTTCGATCTCATCAAACAGCACCACGCTGTACGGGCGGCGGCGGACCTTTTCGGTCAGCTGACCCGCCTCCTCGTAGCCCACATAGCCCGGAGGGGAACCGATCATGCGGGACACGGCGTACTTCTCCATATACTCGCTCATATCCAGCCGGATCAGCGGATCGGGGCCGTCAAAGAGCTGGTTTGCCAGCTGCTTCACCAGCTCCGTCTTGCCCACGCCGGTGGGGCCCACAAAGATAAAGCTGGCCGGACGGCGGCGGCCCGAGAGGTCGGCGCGGCTGCGCTTGACCGCCTGCGCCACCAGATGCACGGCATCGTCCTGACCGATGATCTTCTTTTTCAGCTCGGTCTCAAGGCTGGCAAGCTTTGCATACTCGGTCTCCCGGATCTTCACCGCCGGGATACCCGTCCACAGCTCAATGACCTTGGCCACATCGTCCATGGTCACCTGGATCTCCCCGGCTGCAGCCTGCTTGGCGGGCAATTCCCGCTCCAGCTGTGCCATCCGGGTCTTGCGCTCTGCCACACGCTCGTAATCGATGGGCTCGTTCACATCGGCGTTTTCCATGTCGGCCTCTTCCTGCTTGAGAGCCTCCAGTTCCTTCTGCATGGTCAGGTACTCGGAGATGACCGGGTGGGCCAGATTGCAGCAGGCACAGGCCTCGTCCAGCAGGTCGATGGCTTTATCGGGCAGGTAGCGGTCGGTGATATACCGCTCGCTCAGGGTCACGGTGGCGTTCAGCACATCGGCGGGCACCTGCACATGGTGGTGCTCCTCGTAGTAGTGCTTGATGCCGCCCATCACGGCCAGCGTATCAGCAACGCTGGGTTCCTCCACCCGCACGGGCTGGAACCGGCGCTCCAGCGCCTGGTCCTTCTCGATATACTTGCGGTACTCGTTGAAGGTGGTAGCACCGATGACCTGGATCTCGCCGCGGGAGAGGGCGGGCTTCAGGATGTTGCCCGCATTCATGGCACCCTCGCTCTCACCAGCAGAGGTAATGGTGTGGATCTCGTCAATGAACAGGATGACGTTGCCCGCGGCCTTGACCTCGCTCAGCAGGCCCTTGACCCGCTGCTCGAACTGGCCGCGGAACTGGGTGCCTGCCACAAGGCTGGTCAGGTCGAGCAGGAAGATCTCCTTATCCTGCAGCCCTGCCGGCACCTGCCCCTTGGCAATGCGCTCGGCAATGCCCTCGGCAATGGCGGTCTTGCCAACGCCCGCCTCACCAATGAGGCAGGGGTTGTTCTTCTGGCGGCGGCTCAGGATCTGGATGGTGCGGTAGATCTCGCGGTCACGGCCGATGATATCATCCAGTTTGCCTTCCCGCGCCTTGCGGGTCAGGTTCTCACAATAGGTATCCAGGAATTTGCGCTTGGGAGGCTTTTTGCCGTTCTTGCGGTCGGAGCCCTTTTTGTCGCCGTCCTGTTTTTCACTGCTGGTAAAGCCCAGCGGGAAGGTGGCATTGCTGCCGGGGATCAGATCTTCGTCCTCGTCGGGGGCATCCTCGCCGCCCTGGGTCATGTTCATCATCATGGAGAGCGGGTTGGAATCGCCCAGCTCTTCCATCATGCTCTCCATCCGGTTTTCCATGTTGTCCAGATCCTGATCCGACATGCCGAACTGCTTCATCAGATCGTCCACCGGTTTGATGTGCAGCTCCCGCGCACAATGCAGGCAGTAGCCCTCCTGCTTCATCTGGCCATCCACCATCCGCTGGATGAAAATGATGGCCGGACGTTTCTGGCATCGAATACAGACCATAGTTCCTCCTTGCTGTTCTCTCCCCGCTCTCTGTTACAGGAACGGGTTGAACAGATTAAACACTTTATAGTAAAGACTGCCGCTCATCACGGTGTCATTCAGCACACTCAGGCTGCCGCCGGTGATCACCACAAGGCCCCACACGACACACAGCACCAGATAGAGGTCCATCAGCGCGGTGCCGCCGCCCACCAGCCAGCCAAGGCCCCGGTTCACCGTGCCGACTACCGGCAGCTTGTTCACAAGGCCCAGCACCGTGACCAGCATGCTCACCAGCAGCCGCAGCAGCGCGTAGAACACAAAGAACAGCACCAGCATGATCACCGGGGTCAGCAGCGGCTGCAGCACCTTTTCCACAATGGCATCGGCCAGCACCACGGCATTGTCGGACAGCACCGCTCCGATGGAGCGCTCACAGGCTGCCACGATGGACGCCCGGAAGCTCTGGGGCAGAAACCCCGCGTACTTGTCGGCAATGCCGGTCAGGTCCACCACGCCGCCTGCGGCCAGGCTGGCCGCGATCTGGGTGCGGAAACCACCGGCCAGCAGGTGCTCGAATACCCAGCCCGCACAGGCAGACGAAAGCTGATGGGCCCCCAACAGGCTGAGCCCGTTGCCCAGCAGCTGGACCATGGAGGCCAGAAAGCCCTTGCGTGCATACCGCACGGTCAGGACGATCCACGCCGCCGTACATAGGATATCAAAAAGAAATGACGGATTCTTGAACATACCTTGTTTTCCCTGTTATTTTTTAGCACTCGGCTCATGCCGTTGCGATAAAGCGGCGTCTCAGGACGCACTGGAGCTGTCCGGCTCCGGTGCCGTGACCTGCTGCACCGTATTGCCGCTGAACACCAGCAGCTGCCGACCATTGAGCACACCTGCCTGGGGCTTTGCATCCATCGGCTGGGTCCACTGGAACTCCCCCGCCTTGTTGAAGCATTCCACCGTGCTGTCGGTGAGCAAATAGAAGCCATCGGCTGCGCGGAGGATGTGGCTGGCCGCCGGCACATTGCCGCTGTACTGCACGCCCAGGCTGTTGTCCAGCAGCACGGCGGTGCAGGTCTGGCCGCCGCTCAGCAGCAGGGCCACGCCGCCGTTTTCGGTGTCCACATCCACAAGGGTACTGCCGCCGAAGTCATAGCTGGCCTTCTCGCCGCCGTTGGCACCGTACAGCACCGCCCGGTCCTCATAAAGGGCCAGCACGCTGTCCCCGCTCAGCCAGCCCAGCCACTGGGGCACGCTGGTGGCGGTGCCCAGCTGTACCGGGTCGCCCTGCGCAAGGGCCAACACATAGAGGTTCGTGGTCAGCTGACCGCCGTTCGCAGTCACCGCTGCCACCGCAATGCGGCGGCTGTCCGGTGAAAAGGCCATGCGCAGCGGGGTGCCCTCGGCGCTGGTCAGGTTCCAGCTCAGTACCTGTTCCATGGCGGACGAGTACACGGTCAGCTTTGCCACGCTGTCGGTGTCGTCGGTGGCTACGGCCACCTGCCCGGCATCCGCCACGGCACACAGGTAGATGCTGCTGTCCAGCGTTTTGGTGTACAGGTTCTGGGTGCGGCTCTCCACCCGCAGCTCATTGCCGGAGCGGTTGTACAGCACAAAGCGGCTTTTCCCGGCTGCCAGCGCCGGGCGGGCATAGCCGCTCTGGACGCTGTTGAGCTTTGCGCCGCCAAAACTGTACACCACACAGCTGTCCGTGTCCATCTCCGCAAAGCCGCCGGACAGCTTTGCCACCGCCGTGGGCTCGGTGATGCCGGTCTGCTGCGGCCAGCCTGTGTTCGGGGTCAGGGTGATGTGCACACTGTCCACCAGATCCTTGGCACGGGCAATGGAGGTGCCCACCGCGCCGGTGGCAAACAGGACCAGCACCGTGAGCACCGCCACGATGATGGCCCCGCGGCGCAGCCGACGGCTGCGTGCCCGCTGACGCGCTGCTTCCAGATACTCGACCCGTCCGGCCGAGAGCGGCTCGCCCTCTGCCGGGGAACTGCCGCGATGAATCTTTCTCATGAATGGTTCTCCTTCATATCCGGGTATTCCACACATTTCAGGAACAGTCCCTTTGCCGGCAGGGTCGGCCCCGCCTGGCTGCGGTCGCAGCCGGCCAGGATGCCCGGGATCTGTTCCGGCTGCATCCGGCCCGCGCCCACTTCGCACAAGGTGCCCGCCAGAATGCGCACCATGTTGTATAGGTAGCCGTCCGCCGTCACCTCAATGTCGATCTCGTCGCCCCGCCGGGTGACATGGCAGTCGGTGATGGTGCGCACCGTGTCGCCATGGGCTGCGGCGGAAGAACCCGCCGCGCACAGGGCCAGAAAATCGTGGGTGCCCACGAACTGCTGCGCCGCCGCCTGCATCCGCACTTCGTCCAGATGCTTCGGCATCCGGGTGTAGTAGGCCGCGTCAAAGGGCGAGTCGATGGGGTGGTTGTGGATGCGGTACAGATAGGTCTTGGTGTGGGCCGCATACCGGGCATGGAAATCCTCCGGCACCACCCGCGCCGCCAGCACCCGGATGTCCGGCGGCAGGTGCTGGTTCAGCGCCAGCGGCAGCTTTTCCGGCGGAATGCGGGTGTCGGCGTGGAAGTTGAGCATAAAGCCCAGCGCGTGCACCCCGGCATCCGTGCGGCTGCAGCCCTTGATGTCCGGCCGGGTACCCAGCACGGCTTCCAGCGCATCCTGAAACACGGCCGCTACGCTGCGCCCGTTGGGCTGCACCTGAAACCCGCAGTAATTCGTGCCATCGTAGGCAAGGGTCAGTAAAAAGTTCATGGATAAACGCTGCTTTCCCGTTTCATGATTTTAAATCGGAAGAACGCAAAAAGCGTCCGGCGACAGCGCCGACTGGCGCAGCGCCAGCTTTTTGCGTTCTGACTTCAGCTTTGGGGTCTGAAAGGGGCGGGCAGCCCCTTTCTCGTCAGGGGTAAGTGGAGTCCAGAGGATGAGAGGGGCGCGTCGAAACGCCCTTCTCGTCCTCTGGCCCAGCGGAGCGTCATGCTCCTTTAAAAATTCGGGAACACCCACCGGGACGACAGGATCACCGCAAAGCAGACGATGCAGAACGCCAGGTCGATGTAGTCCTGCTTCGTGCAGCGCAGCACCTTGAGCCGGGTGCGGCCGTCGCCGCCGCGGTAGCAGCGGCACTCCATGGCCATGGCCAGCTCGTCGGCACGGCGGAAGGCCGAGATGAACAGCGGGATGAGCACCGGCACCAGCGCCTTGACCCGGTCGGTCATCTTGCCGGTGTCCAGCTGGGCACCGCGGGCCTTCTGGGCGTTCATGATCTTATCGGTCTCCTCGATCAGGGTGGGGATGAACCGCAGGGCGATGCTCATCATCATGGCCAGCTCGTGCACCGGGAAGTGCAGCCTGCCCAAAGGCTTGAGCAGCTGTTCAATGGCATCCGTCAGCACGATGGGGCTGGTGGTGTAGGTGAGCAGGCTGGTGCCCGCGATCAGTGCCATGACACGCACGGCCATGAGCACCGCATAGCGCACGCCCTCGGCGTAAATGGTCAGAAAGCCCAGCTTTACCAGCGGGTCGCCCTCGCCCGACACAAAGAACAGGTTGAGCACCGCTGTGAACACCACGATGGGCAGAATGGGCTTCAGGCTCTTGAGGATCATCTTGAAGGGGATCTGCGCCACCTTGTACATCAGCGCAAGGAACAGGATGGAAAGGGTCAGCCCCAGCGGGTTGGATGCCGCAAACAGCAGCACGATGTAAACGATGGTCAGCACCAGCTTCATGCGCGGGTCGAACCGGTGCACAAGGCTCGTGCCCGGGAAATGCTGGCCGATGGTGATATCTCTCAGCATTTGTCAGCGCCCCCTTCCTGCTTGTCTGCGCGGGGCAGCACAAGGCTCTCCCCGGCATCCCGGCGGCGCTTGGCCTCCAGGATCATCTTGACGGCATAGGGGATGGTGTACACATCAGCTGGCACATCCACGCCCATTTCCCGCAGCTTGAGGAAGATCTTGGTCACCTGCGGCACGCTCAGGCCCAGCCCCAGCAGCTCCGGAGCCCGGGCAAAGACCTTTTCCACCGTGTCGTACATGGCGATCTTTTTGTTGCTCATCACCAGCACCCGGTTGGCGTACTTGGCAATGTCCTCCATGCTGTGGGACACCAGCAGCACGGTGGTGCCGGTCTTTTTGTGGTACTCCTTCACTTCCGAGAGGATGTCGTCCCGGCCCTCCGGGTCCAGACCGGCGGCGGGCTCGTCCAGCACCAGGATGCGGGGCCGCATGGCCATGACGCCTGCCACCGCCACCCGGCGCTTCTGGCCGCCGGACAGCTCAAAGGGGCTGCGCTCCAGCAATGCCGGGTCCAGACCCACAAAGTCTGCGGCCTCGTGCACGCGGCGGTCGATCTCCGCCTCGTCCAGACCCATGTTCTTCGGGCCAAAGGCGATGTCCTTATAGCAAGTCTCCTCAAACAGCTGGTATTCCGGGTACTGGAATACCAGACCGGTGAGGAAGCGGAAGTCCCGGATCTTTTCCGGGTCGGCCCACAGGTCACAGCCGTCGATCAAGATCTTACCGCTGGTGGGCTTGTTCAGGCCGTTCATATGGGTGATGAGAGTGCTCTTGCCGGAGCCGGTAGCCCCGATGATGCCCACAAAGTCGCCCTCTTCCACCGTAAAGCTCACGTCATCCAGCGCGGTGACCGCATTGGGCATGCCGGGGTTGTAGACGTAGCTCAGATGTTCTACTTTGATGATATCTG
>ERZ773169.2782-NODE-2782-length-12088-cov-2.748442_pt1 | contig 12088 bp, 10 predicted proteins | sample MGYA00580536_ERZ773169 | MGnify/ENA primary metagenome ERZ773169 (study PRJEB29015, sample SAMEA2737814) | human gut metagenome | biome: human gut; feature: human-associated habitat; material: faeces | place: China | collected 2012 ...
GAAGATGGCCGCCGCGAACAGCAAGAGCACGCCGACCGCAAGCGCGACGCCTTCCGCCGCCGACCCCGTCGCGTCGCCCACTGCCGCGCGCAGGCCCTCGCCGAGCCAGTACACCGGCGTGAAGGTGGCCACGACGCGCACCGCCTCGGGCATAAGATCCAGGCTGATCCACGTGCCGCCTAGAAACGTCAGCACCATGCCGGTGATGTTGCCCACGGTGTTCGACACACTCTCGCCGCAGCCCAGCTGTCCCAGCAGAAACGCGATGGCCAGCGGGATGAGCACGAACACGAGCTCCACCGCCAGCACGCAGGCAAGATCGGCCGGTGCGAGGGTGAATGCGGAATAGCCGAATGCGACAAGGCCGATGCCCATGATAACGGCCCACACGAGAAGCGCCACGACGAGCCCCGCCGCCGCCTTCTGCAGCCCCAGACCCAAGCCCGAGGTGGAGGAGACGGCAACGCGCCGCCGCACGTCGGTGCGGTTGAAGGCCCCCATGAGAATGCCCACCGACACCACCACGGCCACCGTGAGCGGGTAGGCGCTCCACATAAGGTAGAAAACGAAGGCCTCGCTCCCCACCGCCGCACCCGGGACGGAAACCTCCTCGATGCGCGGCTCCTTCTGCGCGGAGGCCTCGGCCTGGGCCACCAGCGCCTCCGGCGATGCGTCCGGCTCGAGCACCGCCGCGGCCCGCACCAGCCCCAGATACTGGTTCACCTGGGTATCGACCAGCGTGGCCGCCATCGATTGGAAGCTGAACACCGTCTCAAGGCGCGGGCCGTCGCCGCCGTCGCGGGCCGCCGCCAGGTAGCCCTCCTCGAACCCGGCGGGCACGATGAGCAGATAGTCCACCAAGCCCGTGGCCACGGCATCCTGGCAGGCCCGCGCCTCGTCGGCCACCTCAACCGACGTTCCCCGCTCCTCGAGGAACGCCGCCACCGAGCGCGACAAGTCGCTTTGATCCCGATCGATCACCGCGAAGGGCACCTCGGCCGACTCATAGCCCGCACTTGTCGCCGGCGGGTACACGCCGCTGGTGATAAACAGGCCCATGAGGCTCAAAAAGCCCACGTACACCAGCAGATAGATGGGATGCTTCGCCACCACTTCCAAGGCATATCTACAGGCTTGCATAGCGCTGCCTCCTCACGAACAGGGCCCCTACGGCGAACAGCGCGGCCGAGAACAGGCCGATGAGCGCCACGTTCCCCGCGAACACCTCCAGCCCGTCGTAGTAGTACAGGCTGTAGAACATATCGCAGATGGCCTTCGCCGGGTTCAGCGAGGCCAGCACGGGGAATTCCCGCGAGACCATGTCGGCCAGCTCCATGCAGGGCTCGCCGTAGAGCCCCGTGAACAGCGAGAGCAGGCACACCACCCCGGTGAGAATGCCCGTCTTCGACCCCACGTCCAACTTGGGGAGTGACCCGAGCGCCGTGCCCAGGGCGCAGGCGAGCAGCGATGCGGCGCCCAGTCCCGCCACGCACAGGCCCTCGCGGCCGGCGAAGTCGACCCCCACGACAAGACGCGTGTACAGAAACGCGATGAGCAGGCAGCAGAACGACAGCAGCCAGCAGGCCAGAAGCGTCGCCAGAAGCGTGCGCGTGCGCCCGATGGCCCCCAGCGCCCGCCGCGCGCCCAACGGCGAGAGGTTCGGCTGAGTCCAGCAGACGGCCACCACGGCGATCTGGGCACCGAACAGGGCCGCCATGGCGAACAGCGCGTAGTAGAAGCGCACCGACTCCTTGGGCGCGGCGTGGGTGAGCGAGACCTCCTCGGTCGCATCGACGCTCGAGAACATCGCCTCCAGACGGCCCGGATCGGCGAAGGCCCCGGGGTTCTCGCGGGCGATGGATGTCATCAGGTCGGCGTCGCGCACGTAGGTGCCCACCACTGATTCCAGGATGCTGCGATCGATGGCGTCCATATCCGTCGTCTGGCCGATCTGCAGCCCCGGCGCCAGGGACAGCACCGGCTCGCCGTCCTCGTCGACGGAGAACACCCCCATCACCTCGCCGTCGACGAGGGCCGATGCGGCCGCCTCCCCATCGGCGAAGCGGCGCACGTCCAGCAACTGATCGTCGCCCCTTTCCCCCAGCGCCTCCGCCACCGCCGAAAACGGCGACGCGTCCCACGCCTCATCGGTCACCACGCCGGTGGGCACGGGGTCGAACTCCATGGCGCCGTCCAAGTTCGCGAACATGAACATGAAGATGGTCGCCATGAGGATGGGGAAGGCCAAAGACCAGATGAACAGGCTCTTCTCGCGAACGAGCGCCCGCAGCGTGCTTGCGAACAACGTGCCCATAGCCCGCTCCTAATCCCTCAGCTCTTTACCGGTGATCTCGAGGAACACATCGTTTAAGGTGGGCGGCTCGGCATAGACGCGGCCCACGGCGCACCCCGCGTCCGCAAGCACGCCCAGCACGTCGCCCACGTTGTGGCCGCCCTGCTCGCACTGCACGACCAGCTCCGGCTCGGTGTAGGTCACGCGCCGCACATGGGGCAGCGAGGCCAGGCGCCCGCGCACGGCATCACCAAGCGCCGCCACCTCCACGATGATGCGCTCGCCGGCCCCCACCAGGGCCTTCAGCTCGACATTGGTGCCCACGGCCACCGATCGACCCCGATCCATGATCATGATGCGCGAGCAGATCTCCTCCACCTCTTCCATATAGTGGCTCGTGTACACCACGGTGCAGCCCTGCGCGTTCATGCGGCGGATGCCCTCCAGAATGGCGTTGCGGCTCTGCGGATCCACCGCCACCGTCGGCTCGTCGAAGAAGGCGAGCCGGGGCTTATGGGCGATGCCGCAGGCGATGTTGAGCCGCCGCAGAAGGCCGCCGGAGAGCTTGCGCGGGCGGAACTTCACGTAGTCCTCAAGACCCACGAACGCGATGGCCTCGTCCACGAGCCGCGCCCGCTCGCGCCGATCGTCCACGTACAGGGCACAGAAGAAGTCGATGTTCTCCCGCACCGTGAGCTCCTCGAACAGCGCCACGTTCTGCGGCACCACGCCGATCTTGCGCTTCAGGTCGTAGCGCGTGGGCGTCATGGGCTCGCCGAACAGGCAGATGTCGCCCTTGTCGAAGGTGAGCAGCTGCAATATGCAATTGATGGCCGTCGTCTTGCCCGAACCGTTCGGGCCCAAAAGCCCGAAGATCTCGCCGGGCTCGATGCGCAAATCGAAATGGTCGAGCGCCACCACGTCCCCGTAGCGCTTCACCAAGTTGCGCACCTCGACGATGGGCGCCGACATAGCGCCGGCCCGTGCGCTATCGTCTCTCGCGCAGTCGCCCTGCGCGCCATCCTGCGTGCCATCGATCCTCAGCGCGCCGGTCCGCGCGCTGCCGTTCGTAAGCTCGCCGTCCATGAGCGCTCCTTCCCCTATCGGTCATGGCCCCATTATTCCAAGAACCGCCGCGCCGCAGAAGTGCCAAATGTCACGAATGTCGACGTGCCCCTTGCTTCGCGAACGTGCGCCTTATAATGGCCCCATGGATAGAATCGTCGACGAGATCGTTCTCTTCGGGCTGGGGCTTCCCCTCCTTCTTCTCGCTCCCGCTGCCCCCGCAGCCGTAGCGGCGCCCCTTCTCGCCCTCATCGCCACGGGCGTCCTCGAACTGCTCGATCGCGGCGAAGGCGGTGCGCAGCGTCAGGTCTCCGCCAGCGCCGCAAGCCCCATCCGTTCCGCAAGCCCTGCCAGCGCTGTGCGCTTCATCCGCGTCGCACGTCCCGCCATCGCCGCCGCCTACCTCATCGCCGCACTTGCCGCGCCGGCCCTCGCCGCCTTCGTGCCGCTTCTGGCCTACGCCGCCGTGGCGCAGAACCTCGGCCCCCTGCGCTTTCTATGGCCCGCGGCCCTCCTGGGAGCCGCAGTGTCCGGAAGCGGCGCGCTGGCGGCAGCCGCCCTTCTGCTGGGAGCGCTCGCCTGCCTGGCCGCCCGGCGCACGACCAAAGTTCAAACCGAGCGCGCCTCGCTCCGCCAATGGCGCGACGCCGTGCAGGAAGACCGCCTCGCGCTGGCCGAGCGCACTCGCGACCTCGCCGAGCGGCAAGATTTGGAAGTGAGCTGCGCGGTGCTGGCCGAGCGAGCCCGCATCGCGCGGGAGATCCACGACAACGTCGGCCACCTGCTCACCCGCTCGGTGCTGCAAATGGAGGCCCTTGCCGTCACGCACGAGGACGATCCGGCGCTCGCCAAAGAGCTGGCGGCAGTCGGCGCCACTCTCCACGAGGCCCTCGGCACCGTGCGGGCCAGCGTGCACGACCTGCACGACGAGGCCTTCGATCCACAGACCACCTTGGCCGAGCTGATCGGGGAATTCCCAGGGATCATCGGCACGCTCGCCTTCGAGGCCGAAAGCCTTCCGCGCCCTGTCGCCCTTGCCGTCGTGGCCATCGTGCGCGAGGCGCTCGCGAACGCCCGCACGCACGGGCGCGCCACGAGCGTCGCCGTCTCCCTCCTCGAGTTCCCCGGCTTCTATCAGCTCGCCATCGAGGACAACGGACGCGCGGCGAACCTGGTCGGCGAGGGCGGCCTCGGTCTCACCTCGATGGAAGAGCGCGCGACGGCCTTGGGCGGCACCTTCTCGTTCGGACCGTTGCCCCCACCGCGCACCGGCTCCCGCGTCTTCGCCACCTTCCCCAAAACCCAGGAGGTTCGCCCATGAGCGCCCCATCTCCCCTTTCCGTCGTCATCGTGGACGACGACGAGTTCGTGGCCCAATCGCTGCGCACGATACTGGAGGCGCGCGGTAGCGTGCGCGTGGCGGCCCTCGGCACGAAGGGGGCCGAGGCGGCGGCGCTTTTCAACGAGCACCACCCCGACATCATGCTCCTCGACATCCGCATGCCCGATCTGTCGGGTCTGGCCGCCGGTGAGGCCATCCTCGCCGCCCACCCGAAGGCGCGCATCGTTTTCCTCACCACCTTCGCCGACGACGACTACATCGTGCGCGCGCTGGCGATCGGGGCCCGCGGCTACCTCATCAAGCAGGAAGCTCGTGGTCTGGCCGAAGCGCTGCATTCCGTCATGGAAGGCCAGATCGTCCTGGGATCCGATGTCACCGACCGCGTGAGCGCGCTCATCGGGCAACGGCCAGCGAACGGCGCCGGAGCCGCCTTCGACGACTCTCTGTCGCACCCCGATAACAGCCAGGCCGCCCCCGCCTTCGCCGAGGGGCTCACACAGCGCGAGCGCGATATCGCCGAGCTCATCGCCGAGGGGCTCGACAACCGCGAGATCGCGCAGGCGCTGTACCTGTCCGAGGGCACCGTGCGCAACCACATCTCGGCCATCCTGCAGAAGTGCGGCCTGAGAAACCGTACCCAGATCGCCATCGCCTGGTGGCGGTAGGTCGCAGCGTCATCCGCTCCCCACCGCCCGCGACGTTCCCCGGCGCCCTCATCGTCCGCAAGACCGCATGGTGCGCCGCTGCAATTTCATGCAAGAAATCTACGGGCAAATGGCTATCATCTCTCCTTGTTATGGAGATGACTCACGCCCCACATACTCAGCAGCCCCGCCACCCCCGGCACCGCGAGACCGTGCGCCGCGCCCTTGGCGGCACGATCGAGTTACGGCATTTCACCGGCTTCGACCAGCTGTTCGCGCCTCACGCCCACGGCTACCCGGTCATAGGCCTCGTGCGCGAGGGGCATCGCATTATGGAATGCAACCGCACGCGCTACCGCCTCGGCCCCGGCCAGCTGCTCGCCCTCAACGCGGGCGACGCCCACGGATGCGTCCAAGAGGGAGCCACGCCGCTCGTCTACGACAGCCTCGCCCTGCTCGATTTCCACGATTGCCCGCCTTTTGCCGGCCCCATCGTTGAAGACGCCGAGGCCATCGCCCTCATGGAAGAGGCGGTCGACCTCATGCAGGCGGCCGCCGTTGACGAGGGGCACCTGGAAGAGACGATCTACCTGCTCGTCGGCCTGCTGGCCGCGACCGGCCAGCCCGACCCCCGCAACGATGCCGCCCACGCCATGGCCGCCCACCTACGCCGCCACGCGTCAGAAACCGTGCGTTTGGAAGAGGTCGCCGCCGCGGCCGGCCTCGACAAGTACCGCGCCCTGCGGTCGTTCACCGCCGCCTTCGGGCTCACACCCATGCGCTACCTTGCCTCGCTGCGGGTGGAGGCCGCCCGGGAGGCGCTCGCCGCCGGGGCTAGCTGCGCCGACGCCGCCTGGGCGGCAGGCTTCTCCGACCAGGCTCACCTGACCCGCGCCTTCAAGGAGCGCCTGGGGATGACGCCGGGCTTCTATCAACGGGCCGTCACTGAATCCAGCGTCGGCGCCGACCGGGCCAAGGGCGCCCCATTGTCCCCCTCTACCCCGAGAGGCTCCGTCGATTCGTCACCCGAGCAGGTGCTCTCATGAAAGCGCATGCACTCGCCCTGTTCACCATCCTCGTCTGGAGCACCACCTTCGTCGCCACCAAGGTGCTGCTCGCCGCCGGCCTCACGCCGCTGTGGATTCTCGTCATCCGGTTCGTTTTGGGCTTTGCCGCCCTCAGCTGCCTGCGGCCGCACCGCCTGCGCCTGGCGAATCCGCGTGACGGCCGCTTGTTTGCCGCGGCGGGCTTTACCGGCGTGGCCTGCTACTTCCTGCTGGAGAACGTGGCGCTCACCTTCACGAGCGCCACGGCCGTCGGCGCCATCTGCGCCACCTCTCCCCTCTTCTGCGTCCTCATCGCCCTTGCGCGCGGGCAGCGCCCCGCCTCCCCCGCGAGCTTCGCCATCGGGTTCGTCCTGGCCATGGGCGGCATCCTGCTCGTCGGCACCGCCAGCGGTGGGAGTGCCTTCACGGGAAGCGCCGCGGACAACCTCATCGGCTGCGGGCTGGCCTTTATCGCCTCGCTCGTGTGGGCCGTCTACTCAACCCTTGTCAGCCGCATCGCCGAAGTCGGCTACGAGACCCTGACCGCCACCAAGCGCATCTTCGCTTGGGGCCTCCTGTTCATGGCCCCGGCCCTCCCCTTCGCCGGAACGTTTCCCGCAGAAGCTCTCGGGAACCCCCTCGTCGTCCCGAACCTGCTCTTCTTGGGGCTTCTCGCCTCTGCTGCCTGCTTCGCCACCTGGAACTTCGCCGTGAAGCACCTCGGCGCCGTCGCCACGAGCACCTACATCTACCTGGTACGGGCGCCGCCTCAGCCCTCGTGCTCGGCGAGCCGATGACGCCTCCCATCGTCGGCGGCGTCGCCCTCACCATCGCCGGCCTCGTGCTTTCGAACCGCAAAGGCTCTCGCCGAGGGCAACGCCGCGGCCACGCCTCGCCCTCCTCTTCGTAGACGTAGTACAATGGCCGGAGCGTCAAGGGATCGCTGCTCGCACCAGCAGCATGGCCCTCACGCACCACCATCGCCATGTCGAAGAAAGGACCCCCGTGGCCGCTATTCCCGATCCCGTCCAAACCGCCTACGAGACGGCGGCGGCCCAGCGCACCTTGTCGCTGCCGACCATCCCGGAAGAGCTGCGCGCCCTGGAGGCCGACGATCTGCGCGGCGGGGCAGAGGAACCGCTGGAGGCCATCGACGCGAGCGGCCTCATCATCGCCGACGAGAACTTCTCGGAATTGCAAGCGGCCCACGCCCGGTTCGCGAACTGCTTCCTCTCCTGCTGCGACTTCTCCGGTTCGCTGTTCACCGACACGGTGTTCGAAGGGTGCGACTTCGCCAACAGCTACTTCGACGGCGCCGGTTTCACCCGCTGCACCTTCAAGAACTGCAAGCTCACAGGCGCGTCGTTTATGGAGGCGAACCTGGAGCACGTGGCCCTTGAAGACTGCACGCTGGACTTCGGCGCCTTCAACCGCTGCCGTTTCTGGGCCGTATCGGCCACGCGCTGCGATTTCTCCGGCGCCGACATGGCCGAGATGGAGCTGCACTACGTGACCTTGGACGACGACCGCTTCATTGGCACGAGCTTCTTCCGCACGCCGCTGCTCGGGCTCGATTTCTCCACCTGTCAGCTGGAGGGCGTGGCGCTCTCCGACACCATGGCGGAAATCTACGGCACGAAGATGAACGTCTATCAGGCCGCCGCTCTGGCCCGGCGCCTCGGCGTCATCGTGGCGGAGTAGCCTAAGCCGCCAGCCTGTCGTCGCGGCGCTTCGACACGAGCAATCTCGGGCGCGGCACGGCTCGACGGGAAACGACGACGGGAGCAGCCGGAGCTGCGGGAGCGCCCGTGCGTCCGTCGGCCCAGGTGGCGGCCACCACCGTGCCCACGATGACCGCGGCACCCAGAAGCCCCATCGCCGAAAGCGTCTCCCCCAGGAACAGGTAGGCGAACAGGGCCGTGAACACCGGCTCGCCCGTCAACAGCAACGACACCGTCGTGGAAGAGAGGCGGTCGAGCGCCAAGCTCTGCAGGAAGAACGCCAGGCAGGTGGAGAACAGCGCCAAGAACACGATGATGCCCCAGGCCACCGGACGCACGGCGGCCAAGTCCAGCATCGGCTCCCATGCCAGAGCGCATCCCAGGCACAGCGCGAAGGTCACGGCGATCTGCGTGCCGGCCACGGTCACAGCGTCAAGCTCGGCCAACGCCTGCTTGCCGAACACGAGCGCGCCGGCCAGCGCCACCGACGACCCTAAAGCCAGAAGTTCGCCCGGCCCCACGGCGAGACTGCCGCCCTGGCTGCACAGAAGGTACAGGCCGCCGGCTACTCCCACCTGAAAGGGAATGATGGCGCGCGGGTAGCGGGAACGCTCCACCACCGTCGAGAGGAAGGGCGCGAACACCACCGGCAGCGCCACGAGAAACCCCACGTTGGTGGCGGTGGTAAGGTCGAGCGCCACGTTGCAGCACAGATACGAAATACCCATGCACAGCGCCTGGGGCAGCCACAGCCGCACCTTCACGCTGCGAAGCCGCGCGATGATGCGGCGCCCGAAGAAGAGCACGAACACCGCCGTGGCCAAGCCGAAGCGGACGGCCAGACACCACAGAGGCGTGATGGAGTCGTAGGCGAACTTCGTCACAGCGCTGCCCGATCCGAAAATGACCACTTCAATGAGCACGAAGACCACGAACGGCCAACGCGCCTGCTTCCAATGACTCATGGCTCCTCCTCTCAGCTTCGTCGCGGCCCGCATCCGGCACATGGCGGCGCGCAACCTCCTTCAAAGCGCAAAAATCCAAGCCCCACCTGGGGCGCTCTTTCTCTGAATTTGGAACGATGGCTATACTAAGCTCCGGGCAGAAAAAAGTAAAACGAGACTTCTTGTAAAACATTTCAAGAAAATCTTATACTTGTGCAGACGCACAACACAGAGCAGGCTTATCCGCACCCCCAGGGAGACACCTTATGGCCAACCAGAAATACGACGCTTTCCTCACGGTGGCGCGCCTCGGCAGCTTCAAGGCCGCCGCCGAGGAATTGGGCTATACCCAGGCCGGCATCAGCTACCTGGTGAACGCCCTGGAAAAGGAGCTGGGACTGACGCTCTTTTTGCGCGAGTACGGAGGCGTGCACCTGACCACCGAAGGCCGCGAAGTGCTCGGTCTTGTGCAGGCGATCAACGCCGACGAGCACGCGCTGGCCACCCGCGTGCGAGAGCTCGCCGACCGGGAGGGCGGCCTTGTACGCGTGGGCGCCTTCACGAGCGTGGCCATCGAGTGGTTTCCCTCCATAGCGCGGGCCTTCCTCGACCAGTATCCGAAAATCGACCTGAAGCTTCTGTGCATCGACGACGAGGAGGAGCTCGTGAACGCCGTGTGGGAGGGCCGCGCCGACTGCGCCTTCTCCATCGCGCCCGAGCGGCGCAACCTGGAGGCGGTGCCGCTGCACACCGACCCGCTGCTTGTGGTGCTGCCGCCAGACCATCCCCTCGCGGGCGCCCCCTTCTTCCCCACCGAAGCCTTAGCCCGCGAGCCCTACGTGCAGCTGCAGGGCAACGCGCGCCCCTCCGAGATGGAGGCGCTGTTCGAGGCCAACGGGGTCACCCCCAACGTGCGCTTCACGGTGGACTCCGACTACGCCGTCATGTCCATGGTCAGCGCCGGCCTGGGCTTCTCCGTGCTGCCGAGCCTCATTCTGTCGCGCCCTCTGTTCCCGCTCGCCGTGCTGCCGGCCGAGCGCGAGTGCTCCCGCAGCATCTCGCTCGCCGTGCGCTCGCGCGAAACCGCCTCGGCCGCCACCCGCGCCTTCGCCGAAGTCACCCGAGAATGGGTCGCCGCGCGCTACGCGAGCTAGCACCAACTTCCGAAATGCATACTTGAGAACGGCCGCCCAAACTTGCTTTTTCGCCTTCCATGCAGAGAAAAGTGCGATTGTGCGAGTCTTTGGAGCCGAGAAAGAGTCCTCGTGCAAGAAAAAGCGCGGTCGTGCGAGTTCCGAAAGCTCTGAAACTCGCACGATCTCACTTTTCTCCGCACGGAAGAGATAATTCTCGTCCTGGATCTTCGAAACCGCAACTTCTTGCGCACGTAACGCCCCTTCACCAAAGACGGAAAGCCCCGGAGGAAGGCGATTCGCACTGCAAGGGGCTTGGGGATGCGAAACCTACGCCGTCGGCGACTGCGCAAGTCCCTTCAACATCGCCATGGCCGTTAGAGCCGGCAACGATGCGGACCGCGCAATTTAGATCCCTAAACTAAACTCGCCCTCCCCCAACCGGGGCAGCCCCTCCGAGCTGCCCCGGTTTTTGCTATCGACCGTTGCTCGCCATAAGGCGGCGGATGCCGGCGATGCTCGATATCTCATCCAGAAGATCCACGGCATCGGGGGCCTGGTAGAAATCGCCGCGCTGCGCCCGCCCTAGCGGCCGCAGAATCTCATAGGAGCACGCACGATTGATGAGATCGGTCGCCGCGCGGCGCGTCATGCCAAGACGCTGGGCGATATAAGCCGAGTCGACGACGGGCTGCTCCCACAGCAAAGCCGGCAGCTCGTGAATCTTGGCACCCGCGCGTTCGGTAATTCTCTCCCTCCACGCGTCGTCGATCTCCGCAACCCGCGCAGACGTCAGAGAGGCTATCACGATGGCAGAGTCAAGCGCGTCGACGAGCTGGTCGATAATAGGCTCGGGGTCGCCCTGCTGGTAACTGCTGAGCGCCTGCATGTAGCGATCGACGTCGTGCAGCAAACCCGCCGAAACCGGCACCGTTCCGTGAGTGAGTACGCCATCTATCTTGAGCATTCGATGGAGCAGCGTCCGACCCGTTCTCCCATTGCCGTCGATGAAGGGATGAATGGTCTCGAACTGCGCATGGACGATGGCGGCCTTCGCGACGGGATCAGCGGAATCGATCTGCGCAAACCGGCACAAGTCATCGAGACACTGGGAAACACGTTCGGCAACGGGAGGAACGAAAAGCGCCTCATGGGGGCTGTAGGGCGTACCGCCAACCCACACCTGCTCCTCCCGCAGGCGACCCGCATAGGACGCGTCGGTGCGCCCGAGAAGAGTTTTGTGAATGCCATAGATGCTCTCCGGCGTCAGCCCCCCGGGCAAAGCGAGCGCCCGCCGCATCGCGTCGATGTTCGCAGCTATGATCTGCGCATTTTTCGGAGCCGATTCCGACAGTCCAGCAAGGGCGATATTGCGCGCGCTGGAAGTGAGGTTCTCGATCTGGGAGGACGCCGCCGACTCACTTCTCAACAGCAAACTCGGCACGTTGAAAGGGAGACGCGCCTGCTGCTCATCGAAACGGGCGAGGCGCGCGCGAATATCGGCAAGGCGCTCCGTCTGCTCCGGAGTAAGCGGAATGGAAAGACCCTCCAGCGAGACGGGAATGGCCGCACGATACGTCGGCGTGATCTTGCGACGCCTCGCTTTGGGCACGAACATGAGCTCTTCATCATCCCGAACCCAGGGAACCTCTTCGCTACCGATAGCGGGCCACGTCGCCATGCCATCCTCCTTTGCCCACGATTTCACTTCCGCAATTTAACCATAGCGGAAGTGAAAGGATATTCGCTTCCGCTAATTCAACATAGCGGAAGCGAATCGATTTCGCTTCCGCCCATCGGAACAAAGAGAAGCGAATCGAAAAAGCCGCCATCGAGCGGCTTTTCTGCTGCCGGCCGAGCGCGAGTGCTCCCGCAGCATCTCGCTCGCCGTGCGCTCGCG
>ERZ773169.2793-NODE-2793-length-12062-cov-3.452070_pt1 | contig 12062 bp, 9 predicted proteins | sample MGYA00580536_ERZ773169 | MGnify/ENA primary metagenome ERZ773169 (study PRJEB29015, sample SAMEA2737814) | human gut metagenome | biome: human gut; feature: human-associated habitat; material: faeces | place: China | collected 2012 ...
CACGTACACGTTTAAGTTTTGAAGCAGCCATGATGAATCTTGGAGGAAAGGTTCTCGGTTTTTCTTCTGCTGATTCCAGCTCCGCATCCAAAGGCGAAAGCGTTGCCGATACGATTCGCGTTGTTTCCTGTTATGCAGATATCTGTGCTATGCGTCATCCGAAAGAGGGTGCTCCGCTTGTAGCTTCTATGTCATCCAATATTCCGGTGATCAATGCCGGTGATGGCGGCCACCAGCATCCTACCCAGACATTAACCGATCTTTTAACTATCCGCTCCCTGAAGGGCAGACTTGACAATATTACCATCGGCCTCTGCGGTGACCTGAAATTCGGCCGTACCGTTCACTCTCTGATCGAGGCTCTGGTCCGTTATGAAAATGTGAAATTTGTTCTGATCTCTCCGGAGGAGCTTCGTATTCCAAGCTATATCCGTGAGGATGTTCTGAAACGCAACAATGTCGAGTTTGTCGAGGAGGAACGTCTGGAGGATGCACTTCCGGATCTGGATATCCTGTACATGACCCGTGTTCAGAAGGAACGTTTCTTCAACGAAGAGGATTATGTCCGCATGAAAGATTTCTATGTTCTGGACAAACAGAAAATGGAGCTTGCACCGAAGGATATGTATGTCCTCCACCCACTCCCACGTGTTAACGAGATTTCTGTTGAAGTGGATTCTGATCCACGTGCCGCTTATTTCAAACAGGTCCAGTATGGTGTGTATGTCCGTATGGCCCTGATTCTTACATTACTGGAGGTGGAACTGCCATGTTAAACGTAGGTGCTCTTCGTGAGGGTTATGTTCTGGATCATATCAAAGCCGGCAAGGCAATGACGATCTATCATGACCTGAAGCTGGATAAGCTGGACTGTACGGTTGCTATCATCAAAAATGCCCGCAGCCAGAAAATGGGAAAAAAGGATATCATCAAGGTTGAATGCCCCATCGAGGATCTGGATCTGGATATCCTTGGTTTTATCGATCATAATATTACCGTAAATATCATCAAGGACGAAAAGATCGTTGCAAAGAAAGAGCTGAAGCTGCCGAAGCAGGTTGTGAACGTAATCAAATGCAAGAATCCTCGCTGCATTACTTCCATCGAGCAGGGACTGGATCAGATTTTTGTTCTTGCAGATGAAGAGAATGAGGTTTACCGGTGTAAGTATTGCGAGGAGAAATATAGAGGTAAACGGAATAAATAGGGATTCAAGGATTCCTGCGAGAATTATTGACAAACGGACGCGTCCGGCTCCTGCGAAGGCCTGAATATCGAAGCGGGAACCGGGCGCTGTGTTTTCATAGAAAAGTTTTTTACAAAAAAGCAACTGATATTTTACAGAACATATCTGCAAAATACAGTTGCTTTTATTATGTGCTTATTATCATACACAGTCAGACCGATAAGCCGGGTTATGTCGTTGGGTGATCATCTATCTAGGCCTTCCGTTGCCAGAAGGCTCTAGCGACCTACCTGAAAGCACGACGGGCCGCCGTATCGCTTTCGTTTCGGTCTTGCTTCGAATGGAGTTTACATGTGCCCGTTCTGTTACCACAACGGCGGTAGTCTCTTACACTGCCTTTCCACCCTTACCTCCAAAGGAGGCGGTTTATTTCTGTTGCACTGGTCTGGGAGTCACCTCCACCGGACGTTATCCGGCATCCTGCCCTGTGAAGCCCGGACTTTCCTCGTCTGGACCCTTTCGTCTGTCCAGCCGCGATCACCTGGCCTGGCTGCGCACCTGCTATTTTAACACAGGTGTATAGACTTGTAAAGTTGGAATTTGTTTCTGCTACATGGAAATCCATCCAAATGCATTTGCCACAGAGCTGAAAAGAATAATTGCCGCAAAGATTGGGCAAAGATACTGGATCATAAAATTAAAGATTCGTTTTCTGCGGAAAGTGCCACCTTCCTGCAGTACTTCATCTTCAATCTTCTTTATACCGACTACTCTGGATATCAGAATACAGGTAGCAATCGCTGCAATCGGCATCATGACAGAGTTCGTCAGGAAATCAAAGAAATCAAGGAACTGCATTCCAATGATCTTAACACACGCCAGAGGACCATAGCCAAGAGAAGAAAGACTTCCGAGAACAACCATGATAACTCCGATAAATACTGTTGCCTTCTTGCGTCCCCATTTCAGTTCATCCTGAAAAGTAGATACTGCACTCTCAGTCAGTGCAATAGAACTGGTCAAGGCTGCACAGAGAACCAGTACAAAAAACAGGATTCCAACCAGAGTTCCAAATCCCATGCTTGCGAATACCTTCGGAATCGTAATAAACATCAGTGCCGGTCCTGCCTGTAACGTATCCGGTTCTCCACCGGAGAATGCAAACACTGCCGGAATGATCATTAAACCTGCCATCATTGCGATCGCTGTGTCAAAAATTTCTACATTTTGTGTAGAACCTTCAATAGATACATCCTTTTTCATATAAGAACCAAAAGTTACCAGAATACCCATTGCGATCGACAGGGAATAAAACATCTGTCCCATTGCCGCAACCACTGTCATCCAGGAGAAGTTTTTGATATTTGGTATCAGAAAATATTTCACGCCTTCCAGTGCTCCTGGTCTTGTTACCGAATAAACGACAATGACTATAGACAAAAATACCAGTATCGGCATCATTAATTTGGAAACTCGTTCCACGCCATTCTGCACACCTGCATAAATGATCACCAGCGTAAGCAGTGCAAAGAACAGGAAACAGGTTTCTGTAGAAAATCCATCCGCTATAAAAGCAGAAAAATATCCGTCTTCGGCAAGAGTCTGACTGCCTCCCTTTACATACTCCACCAGGTATTTAATTACCCAGCCACCGATCACGGAATAATACGGCACGATCAGAACCGGTATGATCGCATTGATCCAACCGCCCAAAGACAGCCACTTTGATTTACCAAAAGCTCCAAACGCACCTACCGGACTTTTCTTTGTCATGCGTCCCAGAGCTGTCTCTGCCACGATCATAGAATATCCGAAGGTCAATGCCAGAATGATATAGATCAGTAAAAAAATTCCACCGCCGTACTTTGCCGCCAGATAAGGGAATCTCCATATATTCCCAAGCCCTACTGAAGCACCGGCTGCAGACAGCACAAATCCGATCTTCCCGGAAAATGTACTTCTCTCATGTTTGTGTTTCTCCATAATTCTTCCTTTCCCGTCACATTTTTCATATTCTTTCTTTATGTCTTCTCAATTTCCGCCCATATGATGATACCACGCTTTTATCTCTCAGGCAAACAATATATAAAAAAATACAGAGCTTATATTTTCCTGCCAGGCGTCCGCTCGTCAATTCAAGCCCTACCGGAGCACCAACGTCCACTCCTGCCGATCCACAACCTCACCGATCACCCCAGCCTGCAAACCAGCCGCATCCAGCCGCTTCATGATCTCCGGCACATCCCTCTCCGGAACCGCCGCCAGCAATCCCCCAGAAGTCTGCGGATCAAACACCAAATCCTCCCGCCAGAGCTCTGCCACACTTTTCACTCCGGTTTTCTCAGCAAACTCCCGGTTCCTGTAAGCCCCACCCGGAATCAATCCCATAGAAGCAAACTCCTCCACATCCGGAAGCACCGGCAACTTCTCCGTATCGATCACAACCGTCCGGTCACTAGCCACAGCCATCTCCGTAGCATGTCCCCCAAGACCAAACCCCGTCACATCCGTACAGGCATGAACCTCAAACTCTTTAAAAACCTCACAGGCGTCCCGGTTCAGTTTCTTCATGGAAGCCAAAACCGCCTTACGTGCACCTTCCGTCACCAGATCCGCCTTGATCGCCGTATTCACGATCCCCGCACCCAGCGCTTTCGTCAGGATCAGCTTATCTCCGGTCTGCGCTCCAAAATTCTTCCAGAACTTCCTCGGATCTACAAAACCCGTCACACTGAGCCCATACTTTGGTGTATCATCCTGAATCGTATGGCCACCGGCAAGAACCGCACCAGCCTCCATCACCTTATCTGCACCACCACGCAGGATCTCTCCGAGGATTTCCACATCCATATCCTTCGGAAACGCCACAATATTCAAAGCCGTCTTTGGAGTTCCACCCATAGCATATACATCACTCAACGCATTGGCCGCCGCGATCTGCCCGAAATCATAAGGATCATCTGCCACAGGCGTAAAAAAATCCAGCGTCTGGATCAGCGCCAGATCATCACTCACCCGGTAAACTGCAGCATCATCCGAAGTGTCCGTTCCAACCAGAAGATCCGGATCACAGAACTTTGGCAGCCCACCAAGAACTCCCGCCAGAGTCCCCGGTCCTACCTTAGCTGCACAGCCACAGTTTGGAGCCAGTTTTGTCAGTTGTACTTTTTCTTTCATGATCACTTTCCCTTTCCTTTAAGCCCTGTAAATCCCGTCGTCTATCCGCAGTACCACAGAGGACTTTACCTTTTCCGATTCACACTCAAAAGGCTCCACACACCACAGATCCCATGCACAGAGAAATCCTGATCTTCTCATCTTTGTGCCAGCCGATATCTGCACTGCATAGAGCCTTATATCTACACATAGCTTTTTTTATTTATACAATTAATTTATACATTAAAACAACTACCGCCAATAAACTCCCTCAGAAGCGAATTAAACGGAACGCCTTCACTGGGCACCGGCACAAAATAATCCAGGAACTTCAAAAGCCGCTTCGCCTCCTGATACTCAGGTTCACTCTTGTCAATTCCAAAAAGCAGCGGTTCCGCATAAACCTTCAGGCAGGCAAGCTCATACACAAGAGCAGAATTAAACATCACATCTGCTTCCTCCTGGAACGGAAAAATATTCTGCTCCTCGCCTCTCCGTACAGAAGGCCACCTTGCAATGGTATCCTTTGCGGAAGTTCCACGTGTACGTGCATCACGGACAATTCGGCGGATCAGCCTTCCATCCGTTGTGGGAATCCGGTTATGCTCATCAATGTTCAGCTGTGTCAGAGCACTGATATAGATCTTAAACTTACTCTCTTTTGGAAGGGCATAACTCAGTTTGTCATTAAGCCCGTGAATGCCTTCGATAACCAGGATATCATCTTTTCCAAGCTGAAGCTGGTCTCCTCGGTATTCCCTGCATCCGGTCTTGAAATTAAATGTAGGAAGATCCACAGTTTTTCCCGAAAGGAGATTCAGCATGTCTTCATTAAACTGCTTCGTGTCAATAGCTTCCAGACACTCATAATTCTTTTCTCCGAATTCATCCAACGGCGTATGTTCACGATCCACAAAATAGTTATCCACAGCAATAGGATGCGGCTTCAGGCCATGAGCAGAAAGCTGAATCGATAATCTGTGAGAAAAACTGGTCTTTCCGGAAGAAGACGGGCCTGCGATCATTACGAACTTTACATTGCCCCTTCTCCGGATTTCCTCGGCGATCGAAGAAATCTTGGCCTCATGAAGTGCCTCCTGGATCAGCATCAGGCTCTGCACACCTTCTCTTGTAATCCGGTCATTGAGATCTCCCACAGTGGCAACATCCAGCTTATCGCCCCACTCTTCCGATTCCTTCTGCACACGAAAGATCTTATCCTGGGGTTCAAAAGGCTCCAGCACATCCGGGTTCTTCTGCCTCGGAAGGATCAGCACAAAGCCTTCATCATAAAGCTGCAGATCAAAATACTTCACATAGCTGGTATCCGGTGCCATAAATCCATAAAAATAATCCTCAAAATTTTCTAGGCTGTAAATATTCACTCTGGAAACCCGCCGATAACGGAACAGCTTTTCTTTATCATACATATGATGCCTGTGGAACATGGAAACGGCATCATCCGTGCTGACACTGCGTTTGCAGATTGGAAGCTTCTGGTCTACCAGTTCCCGCATCCGCACCTTCACCCGGTCAAGAAGCTCCTGATCCAGGGTAGCACTGCCTTTCATGGTAAAATAAAGAGCATTTCCAATAGAATAATGGATCACAACATGATCCACATTCTCTTTTCCGGCTACATCAAAAATTGCCTTCAAAAGAATAAAGATCGCACTTCTCCGATAGGTTTTTCGACCGGCACTGTCCTTTGCGGTTATAAATCCCAGTGTACAGTCATGCCTCAGCTTCTTGTGAAGCTCACGGACCTTTCCGTTCTCAGTCACAAGGATCACCGGATACTCTGTTTTGCCCTCATAATCCCTTATGATCTCCGAATACGGTGTCATTTTGGGATATTCCCTTGTTTCTCCGTTTATGGTCACTTTAATCATTGTCTGTTCCATAACGATCACCTCCACAGGCTTATATTTGTACTGCTGTCACATATCATGAACGCAATTCTTTTACGATCTATGTTCATAAAACAGTATATGGATTTTTCACACTGGCGCAGGTTGTCTTAAGCGCAGGGAATGCCTCATTCAGCTCCTTCTCCATAGCTTCCGCAAAAATATACTCCGTACCGTAATGTCCGGCATCTACGATCGCCAGACCATCTGCCATAGTATCGATGGCAGTATGATAATCAATATCTCCTGTCACATATACATCCGCACCGGCGGCCATTACATCACCGATCATACTCTTTCCACTTCCTGTACAGATTGCCACAATCTCGATCTTCCGATCCAGATCACCGTAAACCCGCACATCCGGAATATGATTGCATTCTTTTACATATTTTCCAAATTCACCAAGAGTCATAACATAGGGAAGCTTTCCCACTCTTCCGAATCCCTCCGGCTGCTCCCCGGATCCATCGGTAACTGTAAGCACCCTTGTATCCTGAAGCTTCAGATGATCTGCGCTTAGATCTGCCATTCCGATCACATCATAATTGGTATGCATGGCAAAATACGGGATATCCTCCTTTATCAGACGGAGGATCTTTCTTCCGGTAAAGGTATGATTGTTGATCTTTTTGATCCCGGAAAAGATCATTGGGTGATGGGTAAGGATCATGTCCGCACCGGACGCAACCGCCTCATCCAGCACCGGTTCTGTAAGATCCAGTGCAAGAAATACATGGGAAATCTCTTTCTGGTCATCTCCCACCAGCAGTCCCACATTATCCCAGTCCTCCGCAAATTTCTGCGGGTGGTGCTCATTCAGCCATTCGATCAGTTCATATGCTTTCATATCGTTTCAGAGCTGTATGGATCAGCTCCATTTCCTCCTTTACTTCTGCCAGACGAGTTTTTGCGGAAACAGATTCTGCCCCGGAAAGACCGGCAAGTATTTTCTTACGGATCATTTCCTCTCGGAGAAGATACTCTTTAAGGACCGGGTGACGTTTTTCCAGAAGGAGCGGTCCAAACCAGGCCTCTTCCTCTGTGTAAACAGTCTTTTTTCCCGAATTGTTGCGTACCGCTTTCATCATAGGATAAAATTTTCCGTCTTCTTTTATCATTTCTTCCCTTACGATCTCCCAGCCGATCTCAGAAAGAAAATGCCGGAAATGAGGAAGGTCCGACTGAGGCTGCAGGATCAGTTCCTGAAACCCCTCCCGGACCTTCGCTCCATCCTTCAATATCCTTTCCATCAGAGGACCACCCATTCCCGCGATCACCAGGGTATCACCTTCTCCCGGCTCAAGCTTCGCAAGCCCGTCGCTCAAACGGGTCTCTATGTAATCTTCAAGGCCATAACGGGTAATATTCTCCCTGGCTCTTGAAAGTGGTCCCGGACGTACATCCATGGCAATGGCTGACGGAACTGTTTTTTCACTGACAAGCCAGATCGACAGATAGCCATGGTCACATCCTACGTCTGCCAGCCGGTTTCCTTTTGTTACCATACCGGCAATAGCACGAAGACGCATGGAAAGCTGTACAGATATATTTTTATCAGTCAAGATAATCCTTCAGCTTGCGGCTACGGCTGGGATGACGCAGCTTGCGCAGAGCTTTTGCCTCGATCTGACGGATACGCTCTCTTGTGACATTGAACTCTTTACCAACTTCCTCCAGAGTTCTGGCACGTCCGTCGTCCAGTCCGAAACGGAGGCGGAGGACCTTCTGCTCACGGTCAGTAAGCGTACTTAAGACTTCTACCAGCTGCTCCTTCAGAAGTGTAAATGCAGCTGCATCTGCCGGTACCGGTACATTATCATCCTGAATAAAATCTCCAAGATGGCTGTCTTCCTCTTCGCCGATAGGTGTTTCCAGCGATACCGGTTCCTGAGAGATCTTGAGGATCTCACGCACACGCTCTACCGGCATCTTCATTTCTTCTGCGATTTCTTCCGGAGTAGGTTCACGTCCGAGTTCCTGCAGTAACTGACGGGAAACACGGATGAGTTTGTTGATGGTCTCTACCATATGAACCGGAATACGGATGGTTCTTGCCTGATCTGCGATTGCTCTTGTAATTGCCTGACGGATCCACCATGTTGCGTAGGTACTGAATTTGTAACCTTTACGATAATCAAATTTCTCAACAGCTTTAATCAGACCAAGGTTACCTTCCTGAATCAGATCCAGAAACAGCATACCACGTCCTACGTATCTTTTGGCAATGCTGACTACCAGACGGAGGTTGGCCTCTGCCAGACGTTTCTTTGCCTCCTCATCACCCTGTTCCATACGTTTTGCAAGCTCAATTTCTTCGTCTGCCGTAAGAAGGCTTACCTTACCGATTTCTTTCAGATACATACGAACCGGATCTTCAATGCTGACACCTTCCGGAACAGAAAGATCGATCTTGTCAAGTTCGATTTCTTCCTCGTCATCCATCTTTTCGATGTCGGCATCGTCATCCACATCAAGTATCAGTTCTTCATCATTTCCTGAAATACGAAGCACATCCACTCCACTGGCTTCCAGAAAATCCAGAACCTTTTCCATCTGCTCGACTTCCAGTGGCTGGTCTTTAAAGAAATCGCTGATTTCCTGATATTCCAGTACATTTTTCTTCTTTTTTGCAAGCTCCAGAAGCTCTACCAGTTTCTCGCTGAATTTGCCCATATTCATTTCCATAGGTGCTCATTCCCTCCATATAGTGTTTATATTTTAACCTTATTCAAAAGAAATATGCAGTTCCTGACGTTTTCGTCCAAGTTCTTCCAATTCTTTTTTCTCTCTGAGGATCTGCTGCAGTCCCGCCATATCTGTCGGATCCAGATTGCGGTTCTTTTCTGCAAGGCTTTCTGCCTTGATACGAAGAAGCGTATCTGCAAAAGCCCGATCCTGTTCCTGCTGTGTCTCCAGATGAATCGTCGCATTAAAAAGTGATGCGACTTCCCGCTGCTCTTCACTGTCTGTAAAGCTGTTCAGAAGCTTGGCAGGATTGACCTGTCCTTCTTCCTCTCTCTGACGAAACAGCATCTGTGCCACTTCCTTATACAGCGGAACGATAAAATCCTCTGCATTCAGATACTGTGCCACTTTATCGAAAATTCCCGGATAAGTAACCAGCCATGTCAGCATCAGTTTCTGCGCCTGATCTGAAGCGGATTCTTTTTTCTTTTTGTTCTGTCCGCCACTGGTCTTTGGCTGTGTTCTGTTTTCCGCCGGAGTTCCCTTCAGCGCCAGTGTATTGACCCTTTTTCTTAAATCCTCGGCACTGACACCATACTGTCCCCTGTATTTCTTAACGATTGCCTCAATATAGAGGTTACGTTCCAGTTCATCTTTTAATTCGAGCAGCAGCTCTGCACACCGTTCAAAGAAACGATTCTGCCCCTGCGGCTCATCCATCGGAAATTCCGATTCTGCAATACTCACACGGAACATAAAACTGTCAGATGCCTGTCCGAGACGCTCTTCGAAAGCTTCTGCTCCCATGTTTTTGATAAATTCATCCGGGTCTTTATATGGCTTCAGATTTACGACTCGCGAACTGACTCCGGCATCCCGAAGGATCGGAATTCCCCGAAGAGCCGCCCGGATTCCTGCCTCATCACTGTCATACAGAAGAAGAACTTCCTGTGTATAACGTTTCAGAAGACTTGCATGTCCGGAAGTTAACGCCGTTCCAAGCGACGCCACCGCATTCGTAAATCCCGCCTGATGCATGGAGATCACATCCATGTAGCCTTCACAGAGGATCAGATACTTTTTCCTCGTTGTCCTTGCAATATTCAGTCCGTAAAGATTCCGGCTCTTATCAAAAATTTTGGTTTCCGGGGAGTTCAGGTATTTCGGTTTGCCATCACCCATCACTCGTCCGCCAAAGCCGATCACGCGGTTGTTCACATCCATGATCGGAAAAATCACACGATTCCAGAACTTGTCGTACATTCCATGGCGTTCATCGACATTAAAAAGTCCGGATTCCCGAAGTCTCTCATCACTGTATCCTTTCGATTTCAGGAATGTGTAAAGTCCGCCGCCAAACTTATCAGAATAACCAAGTCCAAACTTACGCATCGTTTCTTCGCTCAGCCCTCTACCGGAAAGATACTGATATCCGATCTTTCCGCCTTCGGTACGAAGCTGATAATAATAGTACTGTGCAGCCTGCTTATTGATTTCAAGCAGTTCCGCTCTTTGCTCTGCTTTCTCTCTGACTTCTCTGGAATACTCTATCTTCGGAAGCTCTACTCCGGCTCTGTCTGCCAGATGTTTCAGAGCTTCACCAAACGTATAATTCTCGTATTCCATAATAAAATTGTATACATTTCCTCCTGCGCCACATCCGAAGCAGTAATACATCTGTTTGCCCGGTGTCACAGAAAACGAAGGAGTCTTTTCATTATGAAACGGACAGAGTCCAAAATATGTACTGCCCCTTCTTGTTAATCTGACGTATTGCGATACTACATCTACAATATCATTTTTCTGTCGCACTTCTTCAATGATATCGTCCGAATAACGCATACTCATCCTCCTCTGCCATTTAATAGACCTCCCAGGACTTTGGTATGAAGATCTTCCGGAATTTCGCCATGGAATACTGATCAGTCATACCTGACAGATAATCACACACAACCTGCGCTTTCGATTCTCCCCTCTTCATCAGAAGGCGGTATTCCTCAGACATCTCTTCCGGATTTTCTGTATAATATACATAAAGCTTTTTCAGCATTTTGATTGCTTTTAATTCTTCTTCTTTTGCTCCAGGATGTGTATATACATTCTGAAACATGATCCCACGAAGATCCATAAGTGCCTCATAAATCTCCGGAGACATCTCTATATGATCTTTTTCAAGACTGTTTTCGATAATATCATGAACAAAGGTATTCAGTCTCTCTCTCGTCGTGTATCCCAGAAGCATCCGGAGCGTAACCGGTATATCATCTTCTGTGATAACTCCTGCCCGCTGTGCATCATCCATATCATGATGAATATATGCAAGCTTGTCCGAAAAACGCACAACCTGACCTTCCAGTGTCGTCGGTGAGCCGCTGATCCGGTGATTCAGAATTCCGTCTCTTACTTCCCATGTAAGATTCAGACCTTCACCGTTTTTTTCGAGAATCTGAACTACCCGGATGCTCTGCTGATAATGTGTAAAACCACCCGGATGGATTTCATCCAGTGCCCGTTCACCTGCATGTCCGAAAGGTGTATGTCCCAGATCATGACCAAGCGCAATTGCCTCAACCAGATCTTCGTTCAATCGCAGTGCCTTCGCGATCGTACGTGCAATCTGAGAAACTTCCAGCGTATGCGTCAGGCGGTTCCTGTAATGATCTCCCTGCGGTGCAAGAAAAACCTGCGTCTTATCTTTCATCCGCCGAAATGCCTTACAATGCAGTATCCGGTCACGGTCTCTCTGATAAACCGTACGTACATCACACTCTTCCTCTATCCGCTCCCTGCCACGTGAATGGCCGCTATGTGCAGCATAGGGACTGAGAAGCTCAAGTTCTCGCTGTTCCATGTTTTCTCGAATATTCATAGGCATGTCCTCCACAGACTCCATAGACTGACAAAATACCTCTTATTAATTATATTCTGCACAAAGTCTCAAATTCCTCTTTTTTTCAAAAAAATCATTCAGATTAAATATTTCGACATCTGAATAACTGGTTTCGCGTTAAAAAAGAGTCTCCGGCGTCTGTTTTGCCAAAAGAAAAAGCCCTTGAAAATCAAGGGCTTCTTATGCGGAAGATGGGACTTGAACCCACACGAGCGCAATGCTCACAAGATCC
>ERZ773169.2799-NODE-2799-length-12042-cov-14.856928_pt1 | contig 12042 bp, 9 predicted proteins | sample MGYA00580536_ERZ773169 | MGnify/ENA primary metagenome ERZ773169 (study PRJEB29015, sample SAMEA2737814) | human gut metagenome | biome: human gut; feature: human-associated habitat; material: faeces | place: China | collected 2012 ...
TGCCGTCCAGCACGCCGAGGTTGCAGTCGGAATCGTAGTATTTCTTGATAGCCATAGTAGTTGTTCTCCTTTTTATTCTTCTGTTGTGGCTAATAATAAACGATCTTTATTTTTTCGCTCACCGGGGAGCGGAAAAAACATTCAGGTGCGTTCCGGGCAATGGGTGCCCGGCAGAGGGAGCTGGGCCGCGCGCACTTCCTGCGGCGGCTTCTGCATATGCTGATGCATTCCGCCGCGTTCCAGCGCCGTGACGCCGGTGCGGCACTGTTCCAGGATCTCGTAGTCCTCGAACATCTTCAGGAAGGCGTCGATCTTGTCCGGCTTGCCGATCAGTTCAAACACCATGCTGTCCGGCGACAGGTCAATGATCTTGGCCTTGTAAATGTTAGCGATCTCCCGCAGCTCGGCGCGGTTGTGCACGTCGGACGCCACCTTGAGCAGCAGCAGTTCCCGCTGGAGGGTCTTGTCCTTGTCCAGCACGAACACCTGCCGGGTCACTTCCAGACGCTCAGTCTGGAGGATGAGCTGCTTCAGGGCCCGGTCGTCACTGGTGATGGTCAGGGTGATGCGGCTGACGGCCGGGTCGTTGGTGGCCGAAACGGTCAGGGTGTCGATGTTGAAGCCGCGGCGGCAGAACAGGTTGGACACCCGGGCCAGAACGCCGCTCTGGTTGTCCACCAGCAGGCTGATGACCCTGCGCTGACTGGATTCCATATTGCTGTGTCCTCCTTATTCCATGATGATATCGTTGATGTCACCGCCGCCGGGGATCATGGGCAGGACCTTTTCGTCCTTGTCGATGATGCACTCGATCCAGGTGGGGCCTTTGCGCTGGAGCGCCTCGGCAAATGCCTGCTGGAACTCCGGCAGGTTGGTGCAGCGGTAGCCCTTCAGGCCAAAGCCCTCGGCCAGCTTGACGAAGTCGGTGTGACGGTGGGGATCGGTCTGGCTGTAGCGCTTGCCGTAGAAGGTGGTCTGCCACTGGCGCACCATACCCAGCACGGAATTGTTGAAGATGACCGTGATGATGGGCAGGTCGTAGCTGACGGCGGTGCAGGCCTCGTTCAGGTTCATATGGAAGGAACCGTCACCGGTGAACATGACCACACGCTGGTCCCGGCCAAGGGCCATCTGGGCACCGATTGCGGCACCGTAGCCAAAGCCCATGGTGCCCAGGCCGCCGCTGGTGATGAAACCGCGGCTCTTGGCGTGGCGCAGGTACTGGGCCGCCCACATCTGGTGCTGGCCCACATCGGTGACGTATACGGCCTCCGGGCCGCACTGGTTGCACACCTCACCGATGACCTGATGGGGCATCAGGCGGGTGGGGTCGGACACCGGGTGGTAATCCTGTGCCTGCCACTCGTGGATCATCTTCATCCAGTCGGGGTGCTTTGCCTCTTTGATCTGCGGCAGCATGGCCTGCAGCACATAGGCGGCATCGCCCACGATGGACAGGTCCACTTCCACATTCTTGCCCAGCTCGCTGGGGTCGATGTCGATCTGGATGATGGTGGCATTCTTGGCAAAGGTCTTGGGTTTCAGCGCCACACGGTCCGAGAAGCGGGTACCCACCGCGATCAGCACGTCACAGTCGGCCACGGCCCGGTTGGAGGTGTAACAGCCGTGCATGCCCAGCATGCCGATGTTCATGGGGTCGCCGTAAGGCACCACACCGGCCGCCATCAGGGTGTAGGTGGCCGGGATCTCGGCCTTGTGCAGCAGATCCCGCAGCGGCTGGCAGGAGGCCGCGCTGCGCACGCCGCCGCCAAAGTACACCAGCGGGCGCTGTGCCGCGTTGATCAGGTCGGCTGCCCAGCGCACCTGCTCCGCATCAAAGGTGGTCACCGTGCGGATGGGCTCCGGCTGCTTGGCTTCAAATTCGCACACGGCGGCAGTCACATCCTTGGGGATGTCCACCAGCACCGGGCCCTTGCGGCCGCTCTGTGCAATGCGGAAGGCTGCGCGCATGGTGTCGGCCAGATCCTCGACCCGGCGCACCGTAAAGTTGTGCTTGGTGATGGGCATGGTAATGCCCTCAATGTAGGCTTCCTGAAAGCAGTCCTTGCCGATGCCCGGGGTGGCTACGTTGCCGGTAAAGGCCACCAGAGGCACCGAGTCCATATAAGCGGTGGCGATGCCGGTGACCAGGTTGGTGGCACCCGGGCCGCTGGTGGCCAGCACCACGCCGGTGCGGCCGGTGGCACGGGCGTAACCGTCGGCTGCGTGGGAGGCGCCCTGCTCGTGTGCCGTGAGCACATGGGTGATGCGGTGGGCGTTTTTATACAGCTCATCGTAAAGATTCAGCACTGCACCGCCGGGATAACCAAAAATGGTATCCACGCCCTGCTCACAAAGAACCTCCACAAAAATCTGAGAACCGTTCAACTGCATGGTGAGTTACTCCTGTTTCCTAAACCTTTTTCATGTACGCTCTGCAGGGGGCGTGGGTAAAAGAAAAGGCCCTTGTCCCCTGTTCATTCCAAGAGACAAAGACCTTGTGATCATCAAGCTCTCTGCGGTACCACTCTCGTTGGTGCGCTGTGCACCCTCTCATGGGCTTCCAACAAAGCCCTGCCTCATAACGGCGGCTGCCGGCGCTGCTTACAAGGGTCTGACACCCGTTGGGCAGGCTGCTCCGGGAGGATTTCTCCCACGAAACACTGACTGCCTTGCACCAAACGGCAGCTCTCTGAACAGGGGGGATCGTGTGGTACTTTTTCCCATCCACGCATTTGATGATGTAAATTATACTATAAACCGGGCTGATGTCAATCGACAATTTGTAACTTGAATCGTTCCAAACATGAAGGAAATTAAACACTCTTGCGTGAAATGAAAAACCGCTGTATACTCTTTTTATCTGTGCGCGCCGCGCGCGTTGTCCGAAAGAGGATGTACCAAAAAAAGATTCAGGATCGAGGAACCCGGACTATGAAACTGCATGAATGGAACGCCCGCCTGCACGGGCTTGTGATCTTTCGCTCCCTGCTGAGCGACCCCGTGGCGGCCAGATTTGCCGCTCTCATCGACTGCCTGACGGCCGGAAACAGCAGCGTTGGCAGCGTGTGCAACGCCGTGGCACAGTTTGAAAGCGTGCTGTTCGAGCGCACCACCAACTGGGGCACCTACCTGAGCACCACCGTGCTGGAGACCGAGACCGTGTGCGTGCGGCAGGCCGCTGCCGGTACCCTGCCCCCTGTTCTGCAGACTGCACTGGACAACGAGCTGGCCTTCCTGCAGCAGCTGTGCGGCCTGACCCTAGATGCCCTGCTGGACGCGGCAGAGGCCCCGGCCGAAGAGGTGGCCTTCCTGCCCCGGTGGGAGACGGCTGACCTTGACCTGCCCGCCGCCTATGCCCAGCGCATGAGCGAGGTGGGCAAGAAGGGCTACGGCATGTTTGCCAAGCACCATGTATTTACAGTAGAAAACGGCAAGCTGGTGCCGGTGAAGTACCCCGATCCCCAGCGTCTTTCCGAGCTGCCGGGCTACGAAAAGGAGCGGGAAAAGGTGATCGCCAACACCCGTGCCCTGCTGGCCGGGATGCCTGCCAACAATGTGCTGCTGTACGGCGACGCCGGCACCGGCAAGTCCAGCTCGGTCAAGGCCATCGCCAACGAGTTTGCCCCGGAGGGTCTGCGGCTGGTGGAAGTGAAAAAGAACCAGCTGTACCAGATCCCCGACCTGATGGACAAGCTGGCTGCCAACCCCCTCAAGTTTATCCTGTTCATCGACGACCTGAGCTTTACCGCCAACGACGACAACTTTGCCGCCCTCAAGGCCATTCTGGAGGGCAGCGTGGGCGGCCGTGCCCGCAACATCGCGGTGTACGCCACCTCCAACCGCCGCCACCTCATCAAAGAGACCCTGACCGACCGCACCGGCGACGACATCCACGAAGCCGACACCCGGCAGGAGCTCATGAGCCTTTCGGCCCGGTTCGGCCTGACCGTGACCTTCCAGCGGCCGGAAAAAGCCCGGTTCGAGACCATCCTGGAGGAGCTAGCCCGGCAGCACCATATCCAGATGCCCATGGACCAGCTGCTGGTCAAGGCCGAGGCCTTTGCCATCCGCGCCGGCGGCCGCAGCCCCCGCGTGGCCAAGCAGTTCATCGAGCAGTGTGAGGCCGGTGTGCAGAAGTAACACTTCTGCCCGGCACGCAGCAAAGCACCCGCAGACGTTTTCCGCGTTTCCAGCGCCGGAAAACGCCCTTGCGGGTGCCTTTTTTCTGCCGCAGTTTCCCGCAAAAAAGTCGCATGAACGCCGCAATTAGTTTGTCGTTATTTTAACGACAAACTCTCGTCAAAAGTTTCACAAAAGCGTCGTGAATTCGTGAAAATTTTGGCTTTTCAAGAATCTTTGTCTATTTTTTATTTATCGGCAAAAAGGCTTGATTTCCGGCAAACAGCGGACTATAATATGGCCAAAATCAGCCCGGCGGGGCGCAGCTCCTCCGGGCACATTCTGGAGGATAACTATGGGCTTTTTAACGGGTAAGACCGCACTCATCACCGGTGCAGGGCGCGCAGTCCTGCAGGATGGCAGCTGCGGTTCCATTGGATACGGCATTGCTACGGCCTACGCAAAAGAGGGTGCAAACCTTGTGATCACCGGCCGCAATGTGAAAAAGCTGGAAGAGGCCAAGCAGGAGCTGGAAAGCAAGTACGGCATCAAGGTGCTGTCGGTGCAGGCCGATGTGTGCGCCGGCGGCGACAACGAAGCCACCGTGCAGAATGTAGTGAAGCAGGCCGTTGACGCCTTTGGCGGCATTCAGGTGCTGATCAACAACGCACAGGCCTCGGCTTCCGGCGTCTCACTGGCCGAGCACACCACCGAGCAGTTCGACCTGGCCCTGTATTCGGGCCTGTACGCAGCCTTCTATTATATGAAGGCCTGCTACCCCTACCTGAAAGAGTCCCACGGCAGCGTGATCAACTTTGCCTCCGGTGCCGGCCTGTTCGGCAACTACGGCCAGTGCGCCTACGCTGCCGCCAAGGAGGGCATCCGCGGCCTGTCCCGCGTGGCCGCCACCGAGTGGGGCCCGGATGACATCAACGTCAACGTTGTCTGCCCGCTGGCCTGGACCGCCAAGCTGGAGCAGTTCCAGCAGGCTTACCCGGAGGCCTTCAAGGCCAACGTCAAAATGCCGCCCATGGGCCACTACGGCAACGCCGAACTGGAGATCGGCCGCGTGTGCGTCCAGCTGGCCATGCCGGACTTCAAGTTCATGTCCGGCGAGACCCTCACGCTGGAGGGCGGCATGGGTCAGCGCCCGTAACTTTGCGTTTTTCTTCCTTCTTCTCAATAGACAAAAGAGGCTGTGCCGGTGGGCACAGCCTCTTTTGTCTATCTGTTGCTTTTGGGATCAGCCCCGCACCGCGATGCACTCGATCTCGAGCTTTGCACCCTTTGGGATGGCTGCCACCTGCACGCAGCTGCGTGCAGGGAACGGCTCTGCAAAGGCCTTGGCATACTCTGCGTTCACAGCCGTAAAGTCGTTGATGTCGGCCAGAAAGATCACGGTCTTGACCACATTGGCCATGGTCAGGCCGGCCTCGGCCAGAATAGCCTTGAGGTTTGCCAGGCTCTGTGCGGCCTGCTCTTCCACGGTATCGGCCATCTTGCCGGTGGCGGGGTCTACCGGGATCTGACCGGACACGAATACCATATTGCCCAGGTCCAGTGCCTGGCTGTAGGGGCCGATGGCGGCAGGTGCGTTGGGGGTAGATACGACTTTCATCGTGGTTCTCCTTTGTTTGTAGATTCATGATTTGAAACAGCCGTTGTTTCAAGCGAGCTGACTTATATTATAGCAAATCTTCAATGATACTTCCAATAGGATCCGGTATACTCTTTTGCTGCAGTCAGTGCATCCGGATGCTCGAACAGCAACGCATACTGCGCATAGCTTACATCCGGCGCAGAACTATTCATATAAAATTTGTTCATCTTATGAATCGGAGGCCCGGCACGGGTAGTATTGTAAAGCGTTGCTTTGTTCACATCCGATTTTCCCAAATCACCGATTTCAAACGTCAGACAGCCATCTATGACGGTCAGTTTTCCATTCAACGGCGAGCCGATCTCCGCAAGGCGGGTCACAAAAGAGTTCTGTACACGGTAAAGCTTTCCCGAATAGTCGGACATCAAAACGTGCGCTCCGCCAAACTGCCCATAATATTTTGCGTCCGGTTTCTGCTGATACTCCCACATGAAATTCTCATATAGGCAACTTTCCCGGTATACATCACCGGGACCCCCCAGTTGTTCCGTTTTCCCTTTGAAGCGCCGTTGTTCCTGTGCTTCTTCCCAGCCCAGAAGAGCACGTTCCAGATAAATCGTCTGTGTCCCCAGCACGGTTTCAAGCTGTTTCGGTTTTGTCTGATACAGTTCAGCCAGCTGTGGCAGAAACTTCTCCTGAAAGGTCTGGAGTTGCAAAGAACTGAACGGGTTCTGTTCCCGAATCGCAGTTAGAAGCCACTGCGTTTGAGTATCTGCACCGGTAAAGTCATGGTTTTTCAGCAAATACTGACAAAGCGTCTGTATGTTACCGACATCATCTGTAATGTCGATCCCGATGATTGAAATTTTTTCTGCAGCATCCCTGCCGCTGTTCCAGTCGGCAATCCATGAATACAGCTCATAGTCCTCTTTGGAGAGCGTGCACCGATCAAGCCAATCCGAAAAGGAAAGTCTCCCCTGCACGGTTTCATTTTCAAGAAATGCCGTGGCATATCCACTTTCCTCTACAAGAACACGAACCCCCTTTTCTTTTACAAGGTATTGGAACAGAGCATTGCGGAATTGCTGATATTCTGTGCAGCGATGGGTTTCTCCAAAGAGATAGACCTGAGCATTCTCATAGCGGAGCATTTTAGAAATGCCCGCACCGGTAGCAAGATCGATCACCTGAGAGTTTCCCGGATAAAACGCAAAAATAAGTGCCAAAAGAACAGCCGGCAAAACCACGCCGGCGAGAACCCGTTTTTGCAAGCTGCATCCTCCCCGTGAAAAACACATCGTTCAAACTCTGCCAATACGTTTTATTTTTCTTTATAGTTTTTCCAATACCGGCCTGGCTGCTCCTCACTGGCCGTGACCTGAGACGGATGCTCAAACAGCAACACATACTGCGCGATTTTTTCATCCGGGGTGTCGGGAGCTTCGGCATAGAACTTTCCGCTTTCGGAACCAGGGTTCTTTGCAAGGGCGGCGTTGTATAAGGTAAGGTGATTGGTATCAGCCTCCCCCAACTCCCCGATCTCATGGGTGATTGCACCGTCGATCACGGTCAGCCTGCCATCAAGAAAGCTGTTTTTCCCAGCCATCCGGGACACAAAGCTATTGTTGATTCGGGACGATCCTTCTTTTTGTACATAGTTTTCCATCTGAACGTGTGCTGCGCCGAACGAACCAAAATACTTTGCGGTCGGGTTTTCCTCATAGACCCTCCGGAGGTTCGCATACAGGGCATCCTCCCGATACGCCACGGCGGGGCCATCCAGCTGGAGATCCGGCTGATAGTCGTTCAGCTTGTAGCACTCCTGTCCCTGCTGCCAACCCTGAAGCACGCGTTCCAGATGGATCGCCTGATCTCCCAGCGCCAGTTCAAGCTGTTCCGGGTTTGTCTGGTACAGTTCGATCAGCTGCGGCAACAAACTGTTCTCAAAGCGCTGCTGAAACTGGCATTTCTGGGTGCTGATCAAAAGCATCTGCGTCTTTGTATCTGCCGCAGAAAAATCATAGTCTCTCAGCAAATACCGGCAGAAGGCATAGACCATCCCGATCGAATCGGTGATATCGATACCGACAATGGAGATCTTATCCCTCTCCGGTCTATTCTGATTGAATTCTGACATCCACCGGAACAACTCATAGTCCTCTTTGGATACGATAAACTGATCGTATCCGTATTCGTCGGCAAAGGACAAACGGTTCTGCACTGTTTCGTTTTCGAGAAAGCCGCTTGCATAGCCGTGCTCCATCAAAAGAACACGCACGCCCTTTTTCTCTACAAGGTACTTGAACAGTGCATTGCGGAACTGCTGATATTCCACCTTGCGATGGACCTCGCCAAGCATATAGACCTGAGCATTCTCATAGCGGAGCATTTTAGAAATGCCCGCACCGGTGGAGAGGTCGATCTCCTGAGAGCTTCTCGGATAAAGTTCAAAGACAAGGGCACAAAGGATGACGAGCGACAATGCAAAAGCGAGAGATTTCCTGCGCAAAATAACCCCTCCCGTAAAAAGAGAATCCACAAAACGTCGTGTCATTATTTTTACGCATGGGGATTGGATTGTCCACATTCCGGGAATGAACACGGGTTTTCTTGTCATGAAACCGGCAATTGCAGTTTTCACGCCACAGACTGCAAGTTCAGCGCAGCCATATTATCAGCAGCCCTCTGCTGAAATTGCATTGACTTGAAGGGAGCACTGCGTTATTATGAGTAACAAAACCGGTCTGTGTTATCCGGAAGGAGGTTGCCGATTGAATTTACTGATTTGTGATGATGAGCCCGCTGTCGTGGAGCAGGTTTCTGCATTACTCCGAGACCATTGCAAAAAAAGCGGCATCTCTGCGCACTTTTATCCTTTCAGCGATCCCGGCGCGATCAAAGACCTTTCTTCCTATGATATTGCATTCCTCGACATCGACATGGGCGATTCCAGCGGCATTGATCTTGCACGGACTCTTCGCAGGGAAAACCCCGGAATCGTGATCGTTTTTCTCACAAACTTTATCCAATACGCTCCAGAAGGGTTTGAGGTACAGGCATTCCGGTATCTTTTGAAACGTGATATGACCGAAAAGCTGATCCCTTATTTTGAAGCCGCAAGCAAAGAAGTCGTTCAACGAAAGAGGATCCTCACCATTTCGGTCCATTCCGAACCAATCGACATTCCCGTAAGTCACATTCTCTATCTGGAGGCCAATCTGCGGGTCATCATCGTGCACCTGATCCATGACGAGCGAACGGAGTATCATTTCTACAGCAATCTGTCCGATCTGTCAAAAAAGTTGGAGGACCTCGGTTTCCTGCGCGTTCAACGCTCATTTTTGGTAAACATGGAGTACATCGTGCAGCTGCAATACGAAAAGGTGAGCCTGACCGGCGGGATCGTTTTGCCTTCAAGCGCTAAGAACCATAAGGAACTGAAGCAGCACTATCTGCTGTGGCGGGGGAAAAACCGATGGGCGATTTCTTGAGTTTTCTTTATACCGTGGTCGATTCCCTTTCGCTGATCCTCTTTTTGGACGTATTTGCTGAACGACGCTGGAGTGACCGGAAATTCACCATCGGCGTCGGCTGCTTCATCATGCTGAACTTCTGGATTCTGAAAGTTCCGCTGATCTTCTTTCACCGCAATCAGGCCATAAAAATCGGGATGATCCTTTTATCCTATACCTTCAGCACACGGGTGTTGTACGCCAAAATTTCCAGTAAACTGCTTTTGCTTCTTGTCGGCGTAGAGTATCTGATCACTTATTCCCTGTCTTTCGGGCTGGGCATGCTGGGTGCTTTTGTCTGTGGGATGAACGGTGAATCGTTCCGGTCGAGTTTTCCGCTCATGATCGTCTACGGGATCATCAACTATTCCACAGAATTGTTCCTGGCCTATCTATTCCGAAAACTCATGAAGCAGAAAGCATTTCCGGGAGCGCGGAACCGACTGAATGAATCGCAATTGGGGTTTTACTTTTTGTTCCCATGCACATCCTTTTTCATGCTGGGGATCCTGCTGTATATCACAACAGGGAAACCGGTAGGCGAAGGTGTAATCGCCTTTACATGCGGCTTGATCCTTGCGGCAAATGCTGCTCTCCTGTACCTCTTGGATCGGATGGAACGAGCCATCGAAACCAAGGAAAATCTTTTGGCACTGGGGCAGCAGATTCAACTGCAGGCCAAAAATATGGAAGCGGCGAGCAGACTTTATGCAGAACAGCGTCACAAGGTCCACGATTTCAGAGCACACCTCAACACAGTTCAAAGCCTTTTGCTGAACCAGGAATACAAAGCTGCCGAGCAATATTTGCGTTCCGTAACCACTATGCAGACCGACCGGCTGTTTCTGGTCAACTCGCACCACGCGATCCTCGACGCGCTCTTCAACACCAAAGCGACCGAAGCGATCAAAAAAGGGATCAGCATCGACTTTGAGGTGAACGATCTTTCCGCATTGCCATTGGATGTATCGGATATGGTCGTGCTCTTTGCCAATCTGCTGGACAATGCAACGGAAGCCTGTGAAAAACTCGAGAGCGAAAAGACGATTCATGTTTCCGCCGTACTGAGACAGAGCTTCTTTTTTTCCGTCCGGAACACATCCGCTCCGGTAAAGATCCATGACGGGAACATCCGAACGACAAAATCCAATCCCGCTCTCCACGGTTTTGGTCTCTCCAACATCAAACTCATTCTGAACAAATACGCAGCAGACTTTATTATGGACTATGCCGATGGATGGTTTCAGTTTACCGGGGAAATCGAGCTGTAACCGTTCAAACTTCCCATGAAAAAATGGCCCGCGTTTTCACGCAGGCCATTTTTTATCGGCTCACACACGCTCACTCACGAGCTGGAAGCCCTCTTTGGTCAGTTCAGCACGGATCTGTTCGATCTGGGCCGCGTCGCGGGTCTCCAGCGTCAGCTTGAGGAAGCAGCTGGAAATGGGCATGTTGGGGTCGGAACCGTCGTGCAGCACCGACACCACGTTGCTGCCGCAGCGGGAGACGATCTCGGCCACACGCTGGAGCTGTCCGGGCTTGTCCTCCAGAGCAATGGTCAGGTTGGCCTTGCGGCCGCTCATGACCAGGCCGCGGGTGATCACGCGGCTGAGGATGTTCACGTCGATGTTGCCGCCGGAGATGACACACACCACCTTTTTGCCCTCGATGGGCAGCTTGTGGAACAGGACCGCGGCCACGGGCACCGCACCGGCACCCTCGGCCACCAGCTTCTGGTTCTCCATCAGGGAGAGGATGGCGGCGGCGGTCTCGTCCTCGCTCACCGTCACGACGTCGTCCACATACTGCTCGCAGAGCTGGTAGGTCAGCTCGCCGGGAGTCTTGACCTGAATGCCATCGGCAAAGGTGGAGGCAGCTTTCAGGGTCTGGTACTTGTGCTCGTGCAGGCTGCGATACATGCTGGGGGCACCCTCGGCCTGTACGCCGTACACCTTCACTTCCGGACGCAGGCTCTTGATGGCAAAGGCCACGCCGGAGATCAGGCCGCCGCCGCCCACCGGCACGATGACTGCATCCAGATCCGGCAGCTGATCCAAAATCTCCAGACCGATGGTGCCCTGGCCTGCAATGACCTGCTCGTCATCATAGGGGTGGATAAAGGTCATGCCGGTCTCTTCCTGCAGCTCCACGGCCTTGTCGTGGGCGTCGTCGTAGGTGCCGGGCACCAGGCAGACCTCTGCACCCAGGTTCTTGGTATTTTCCACCTTCATGATGGGGGCACCGTCCGGCATGCAAACGATGCTCTTGATGCCGCGGCGGGTGGCGGCCAGCGCCACACCCTGCGCATGGTTGCCGGCCGAGCAAGCAATGACGCCCTTGGCGCTTTCCTCGGGCGAAAGCTGGCTGATCTTATAGTAAGCACCGCGCACCTTGAAGCTGCCGGTGGCCTGCAGATTCTCGGTTTTCAGGTAGAGCTGGCAGTCCTTGGACAGCTTGGGGGCCTCGATGAGGTCGGTCTTGCGGGCAACGTCCTTGAGCACAAAGGCAGCGTGGTAGATTTTATCCAGAGTCAACATGACGATTCCTTCCCTTTTTCGTTTCCGTGATGGCATCCAGTATATGTTACCAAAATTGTTTTGTCAAATGAATTTCGTTCACGATAGAAGCACATAAAAAGAGAACTGCCGCAGACGTTTCGTCCACAGCAGTTCTCTGCCTTGTTTTTTATGCGGTTATGTTGTTGGCATCAACGGCCGCGTCCGCCGCCGCCGCCATGGCTGGAGCCGCCGCCCATGCCGCCAAAGGAGCCGCCGCCGAAGCTGCCGCCGCCGAAGGAACCACCACCGA
>ERZ773169.2800-NODE-2800-length-12041-cov-2.494160_pt1 | contig 12041 bp, 12 predicted proteins | sample MGYA00580536_ERZ773169 | MGnify/ENA primary metagenome ERZ773169 (study PRJEB29015, sample SAMEA2737814) | human gut metagenome | biome: human gut; feature: human-associated habitat; material: faeces | place: China | collected 2012 ...
TATATTTCAGCAGTCAGCGTAAACTGGAAGAGGGAATATATCTGGAAGAGGGAAATATCATCTACAATTATGAAGGTGTAAAAGAGACAATCTGCCATGTAGATGAACTGCAGATTCTTGGAACACACAATCACGAGAATGTTATGGCGGCATGTGCGATGGCAGCAGTTTACGGAGTTCCTGTAGGAGTGATCCGTGAAAGTGTGAAAGCGTTTGGTGGTGTGGAGCATCGTATTGAATATGTAACAGAGAAGAATGGAGTTACATATTATAACGATTCAAAAGGAACCAATCCGGATGCTGCGATCAAAGGAATCCAGGCAATGAAGCGTCCGACTGTTCTGATCGGTGGCGGATATGATAAAGGCTCTGAATATACAGAGTGGATAGAAAGTTTTGACGGAAAAGTAAAAAAACTGATTCTTCTTGGGGATACCAGAGAAAAAATTGCTGCTGACGCTGAAAAGTGCGGATTTACTGATTATATGTTTGTAGATTCATTTGAAGAAGCAGTGCTCACGGCAGCGAAGATTGCAAAAGAGGGAGAAGCGGTTCTGCTTTCACCGGCATGTGCAAGCTGGGATATGTTCCCAAGTTACGAAGTACGCGGAGAGAAGTTCAAAGAGATTGTAAATTCCTTATAAGGAGTGAACGGGTTGAAGTATTCGTGGCAGTCAGAACAAACGGAACAGAAAAAATGTGACAGAGTTCTGATATTAGTACTGGCAATCATTATCGTAACTGGTCTTGTGATTCTCTACAGCACAAGTGCATATAATGGAGAGATAAAATTCCAGGATACGTTTTATTATCTGAAAAAACAGGTATTTGCAACGCTTCTCGGGATTATGGGTATGTGGTGTATAGCGAATATAGACTATCATATCTGGAAAAAGTGGGCAGTTCCGGGATATCTGTTATCTATTTTACTCGGAGTACTGGTAATGTTGTTCGGAGAAGAATACAATGGGTCCAAAAGATGGTTGTCTTTTGGACCATTTTCTTTTCAGCCATCGGAATTTGCAAAGGTTGCGGTGATTCTGTTCCTGACATATATCATACTAAGAAATGCAGAAAAAATGTGGAAATTTTCAACAGTCTGCAAGATTGTTATCAGTGTGCTGCCAATTGTAGGTCTGGTTGGGGCGAGCAATTTGAGCACAGCGGTTATTATTCTGGGAATAGCAGTCATCCTGGTATTTGTCGCAAGTCCGAAGTATGGGCAATTTGCGTGGATGGTGTGTCTGGGGTGTGCATTTATGGGGATATTTCTTGCTATGGAAAGTTACCGGCTTGAACGGCTGCAGATCTGGCAGCATCCGGAAAAATATGAGAAAGGCTATCAGACACTTCAGGGGCTGTATGCAATCGGATCAGGAGGATTGTTTGGCAGGGGACTTGGAAGCAGTATCCAGAAACTCGGATTTGTACCGGAAGCGCAGAATGATATGATATTTTCTATTATCTGTGAGGAAATGGGATTGATCGGGGCAGTATTTGTAATGTTATTATTTTTCATCCTGATATGGCGCTTTTTTATTATTGCATCTCATGCACCCGATCTGGAGGGAGCTTTGATCGCATCCGGCGCAATGGCACACATGATGATACAGGTAATTCTTAATATTGCGGTTGTGACAAATACCATACCGAATACGGGAATTACATTGCCATTCATCAGTTATGGAGGAACTTCGGTTATGTTCCTGCTTTTTGAAATGGGGCTTGTGTTGAATGTGTCATGTTTGGTAAAATAATATACATGTGGATGAAAGGAAGTTTGAATCATATATGGGAAACCAGAGGCCAAAGAAAAAACAAGGGAACAAGAAGAATGGAAAAAAGCATCATGTATATGCAGTGATTGTTCTGCTGCTGGCAGCAGCGATCATCATTATCGGAGGTATTTTGCTGTTCTATATTCAAGAAATAGAAGTAAGCGGAAATGAGTACTGTGACAGTCAGGAGATTGTGAATTGCGTGCAGAATGATAAGCTGTCGGATAATTCTTTATATGTAGTTGCAAAATATTCTATGGGAAAAGGAACCGTACCGAAATGTCTGGATTCTTTAAAAGTCAGAATGAAAAATCCGTGGACACTGCAGATTACGGTAAAAGAAAAGGCAATTACCGGGTGCGTGAAAACCGGAACAACCTATAGTTATTTTGATCAGAGTGGACTTGTGGTAAAACAATCTTCGGTAAAAGATGCGCAGATACCGGTTGTAGAGGGACTGAAGATAAAATCAGGCAAACTGTATAAGCAGATCCGAACATCAAATCAGACAAAATTTAATGAAATACTGGAAGCATGTGCAGAAAGTCAGAAATATGGGATATATCCGGAAAATGTGACGGTAAAACAGCAGCAGATCTATATGAAATTTGGAAATGTAAGTGCCTGTCTGGGAAGCCAGGTATCTGGTGAACAGATTGCTCAGATCAAGCCGATCTTAAAAAAGCTTGGTGATAAAGAGGGAATCCTGCATTTGGAGACCTATTCAGAGAATAACACTACGATTACTTTTGAGATGAAAGAAATTTCACAAGAAAATTAGAAAAATTAGAGAAATTCTATTGATATTTTACACGAAAGTCTATATTATATACTATATATAGCAAACTGAGTTCATCTCACTTGCTCTATCAATGGGATGTATAATATATAATAAGGATAACAAAGGAGGAGAAACCCTTGCTAGAAATTAAAACAAATGAATCAGAAGCAGCGGCAAAAATAATTGTTGTTGGAGTCGGTGGAGGCGGTAATAACGCAGTAAACCGAATGATTGATGAGCAGATTGCCGGTGTTGAATTTATAGCGATCAATACAGATAAACAGGCACTTCAGCTGTGTAAAGCTCCGACATTGATGCAGATCGGTGATAAGATCACAAAAGGTCTGGGAGCTGGTGCAAGACCAGAGATTGGTGAGAAAGCTGCAGAAGAAAGTGCAGAAGAAGTATCAGCAGCACTGAAAGGTGCTGATATGGTATTTGTAACTTGTGGTATGGGCGGCGGAACAGGAACAGGTGCTACACCGGTTGTTGCCCGCATTGCAAAAGAACAGGGAGCATTAACAGTTGGTGTTGTAACAAAGCCTTTCCGTTTTGAGTCAAAGACACGTATGAACAATGCCCTTGCAGGAATTGAAAAATTAAAAGAAAGTGTAGATACACTGATCGTGATCCCGAATGATAAACTGCTGGAAGTTGTAGACAGACGTACAACGATGCCGGAAGCTTTGAAGAAAGCTGACGAAGTGTTACAGCAGGGTATTCAGGGAATCACAGATCTGATCAATGTACCTTCACTGATTAACCTTGACTTCGCAGATGTACAGACAGTTATGACAGATAAGGGAATTGCCCACATTGGTATCGGTCAGGGACGTGGTGATGATAAAGCACTGGAAGCTGTAAAACAGGCTGTTGCCAGTCCGCTTCTGGAGACAACTATTGCCGGAGCATCTCATGTCATCATCAATGTATCCGGTGATATCACACTTATGGATGCATCCGATGCAGCAGAATATGTACAGGAACTGGCCGGAGAAGATGCGAACATCATTTTTGGTGCAATGTATGATGATTCCAGAGCAGACGAAGCTACAATTACTGTAATTGCTACAGGACTTCATAATGTTGGCGGAAGTGCTTCAAAATTAAAATCAAGACTGGAAAATCAAGGAAGAACATCTGCGATGCCACATGGTCAGCAAGGACATGCATCTGCATATGAGAGACCGGTACGTCAGAGCAGTGCAATGTATGGACAGCAGCAGGCAGAACGTCCGGTATCACCAAGACTTGATTTCGGAACAACAACAAAGAGAGAGACAACGGGAACTGCAACAAGACGTCCAATGGGTGGAACCACTCCTACACTGGATACACCTAGAACACCTACAAGCAAGGTGAAAGAACAGTCAATTAAAATTCCTGATTTCTTTAAAAAATAATCACATAAAGAATAGTACTACTTAGAATACAGAGAATATGCCGCAGGCAGTTTCTCTTACATACATTTCTATAAGAAAGATCGTACACAGGTTGGCGTGAGCTGACTTGTATACGGTCTTTTTTGTGTATCTTAGTTTTACTAATATGTTCGCAGGGTTACGAGAGCTGTCGAACGAAAAACGGAATCACATACAGTATCTGACAAAATCCTTTTGAAAAAATTTATATAATGTTACTTGTTTAAAACAACAAATTTATTTCTGTGCACGGAAAGAGAAAGAAGGCCTGATGTGTACTATGAATTATATGTAGATGTGTTTTTTATGGTGAATTTTACAATGGATGCGATTCTTTTGATCCTTCTGAAGAAATTACTTGCCTGTCCGGCGGGGTATGGAAGGGTTTTTGCAGGAGCGGCAACTGGAGCCGCGATGACATGTATTGCAATTGTCATATTCAGGAAAACACCGGTATTAAGATTTGTAGTATTTCATGGAGTCATTAATGTAGTAATGATGAAGGCCTTGGAATAAAATGGGGCCGGGAATTGTTCAGAGGATGGGTGCTCTTGTATATAGAGTCATTTCTGCTGGGAGGTGTGTTCCAGTTCGTTCAACAGTATATAAGGCGGGGAAGTATGTTCTTTTTATTGGCTGTAATCAGTTACTACCTCGTGTCGGTAATCTGGAAAATCATTTTATTCTTTTCAGAGAAAGGAAATCGTTACTGTGAAGTCGAAGTGTTTTTTGGAGAAAAAAATGACAGACTGAGAGGACTGATAGATACAGGGAATACATTGAGTGATACGATCAGTAATGATCCTGTCAGTATTATAGACAGAGCATCTGTAAGAAGACTGACAGAGGAAAAGAAACCGGAACGATTCAGATATATTTCTTATCATTCCATCGGGAAAAAAGAGGGTGTGATGCCGGCGTTCCGGCTGGATAAGATGCAGATCATACGGGATGGAAACAAGATAAATGTGGAACATCCATTAGTGGCAGTAAGTGAAGAAGAATTAGGTTCAGAAAATTATCAGATGATTATCAATCCAGATATATTGACAGGAGGAAAGAAAAATGGTGATAAAAGTGGCAGTTCCACATCAGTTTAAATTGAAAGTTATTCCGGATTTCCGGTCTCTCTTTTTTTCGGACAAAAAAGACATTCATTATATAGGAGGATCGGATATTCTTCCGGCACCATTGGAAACAGAGGAAGAAAGAAAAGCAATACGGGGACTGGGGACAGAGAATGATGAACAGGCAAGAAAAATGCTGATTGAACACAATCTTCGTCTGGTTGTGTATATTGCAAAGAAATTTGATAATACCGGAGTAGGAGTTGAGGATTTGATTTCTATAGGTACAATTGGGTTGATAAAAGCAATTAATACGTTTGATCCAGATAAGAATATCAAACTTGCAACGTATGCATCCAGATGTATTGAAAATGAGATTCTGATGTATCTGAGGAGAAATAGTAAGACCAAGATGGAAGTGTCGATTGATGAGCCTTTAAACGTGGACTGGGATGGAAATGAACTGCTGTTGTCGGGCATTTTGGGAACAGAGGAAGATGCTGTCTATAAGGATCTGGAAAATGATGCAGAGAAGAAAGTACTGATCAAAGCAATCAGCCGCCTGTCAGGAAGGGAACAGATGATCATCCGGATGAGGTTCGGTTTGGGGACAGCCGACGGAGAAGAAAAGACACAGAAAGAGGTGGCAGATATGCTTGGTATTTCCCAGTCTTACATATCCAGATTAGAGAAAAAGATTATGCAAAGATTGCGCCGGGAAATGGTGAAGTATTCCTGAAAATGTGCTACAATAAAAAGAAAAAGGGGTTGGTCATATGAGGCTTAGTTTTTTTGGAGCAGCCCATGAAGTGACTGGAAGCTGTCATCTTCTTGAAGCATGCGGAAAGAATATCTTGATTGACTGTGGAATGGAGCAGGGACCGGATCTTTACGAGAATCAGGAACTTCCGGTTGCACCGGGAGATGTAGATTACATTCTTCTGACACATGCACATATTGATCATTCCGGAAATATTCCGCTTCTGGTGAAAAAAGGATTTTCCGGGGAGATCATCACCACATTTGCAACGGCGGATCTTTGTGATATTATGCTTCGTGACAGCGCACATATTCAGGAATTTGAAGCGGAATGGAGAAACAGGAAGGCAAGAAGAAGCGGAGAACCGGAATACGAACCGATTTATACGGTTGCAGACGCAGATGCCGCAACGAAGCTTCTGGCACCGGTAGATTACGGACAGAAGATTACGTTGTGTGACGGAATTGAAGTAAGATTCAATGATGTGGGGCATCTGCTTGGATCGGCAAGCATTGAAGTATGGATAACCGAAGGAGATGTCTCAAAGAAGGTTGTATTTTCCGGAGATGTAGGAAATGTCAATCAGCCGATCATTAAAGATCCCCAGTTAGTAAAAGAGGCAGACTATCTGGTAATCGAATCTACATACGGAGACCGTACACATGGTGAGGATATTCCAGATTATGTGGGAGAGTTTACAAGGATTTTGAGAGAGACATTCCAAAAAGGCGGCAATGTGGTGATTCCTTCTTTTGCGGTTGGACGTACGCAGGAGATTTTGTACTTTATCCGTGAGATCAAAGAAAAGAATCTGCTTCCGGAATTTCCGGGATTTGAAGTATATGTGGACAGTCCGCTTGCAATCGAAGCTACGAATGTGTTTAATAAAAATGTCAAAGGATGTTTTGATGAGGAAGCAATGGAATTGGTAAATCAGGGGATCAATCCTCTGCTGTTCCGGGGTCTGAAGACGACGATTACCAGTGACGAGTCCAGACAGATCAACTTTGACACAAAACCGAAAGTTATCCTGTCTGCATCCGGTATGTGCGAAGCAGGACGGATCCGGCATCATTTGAAGCACAATCTGTGGCGTCCGGAATGCACGATCTGTTTTGTGGGATATCAGGCAGTCGGAACGCTTGGAAGAAAACTGATTGAGGGTGCAGAGAGTGTAAAGCTGTTTGGAGAGAATATCACGGTCAATGCCAGGATCGAGGTATTGAAAGGAATCAGCGGACATGCAGATATGAATGGTCTTTTGGACTGGATCAGGGGATTTGAAAAAATACCGGACCGCGTAATGGTTGTGCATGGGGAAGATACAGTGACAGATCATTTTGCAAAATTGGTAGAAGATACATTCGGTTGTCCGGCATTCGCACCATATTCAGGTGGAACGGTAGACCTCGCAGCAAATGAGATTATAACGATCGGACAGAAGATTCCGAAAAAATCAGATGAGAAACCGAGTAAGCTTAAGAGTGCATCCGCATTTAATCGTCTGGTGGCAGCTGCAAAGCGTTTGCTGAACGTTGTGTATAAGAATGAAGGCCTGGCGAATAAAGATATGGCCAAGTTCGAGACCCAGATCCAGAATCTGGCAGATAAGTGGGATAGATAACGCAGAATCTGTCAGATGTCAAGGAGTAAAATTTTTTTTATTTGATAAGAAACCGCATAAGCCTGTGCGATAAGGAGCATCATCTTAATAGAAACTGATGGATGAGATTCTGACAGGAGGTCTGTAATGGCACAGGGAAAGGTAGAAATATGTGGTGTGAATACGGCAAAGCTTCCTATCCTGAATGAGGAGGAGAAGGAAGCTTTGTTTGCACGCATCAAAGAAGGAGACCGGGAAGCGAAAGAAGAGTACATTAAAGGAAATTTACGACTTGTCCTGAGCGTGATAAGACGATTTGGGGCAAGCGGGGAGAACCCGGATGATCTGTTCCAGATTGGGTGTATCGGACTGATTAAGGCGGTTAATAATTTTAACACAGAATTAGAGGTAAAATTTTCCACCTATGCAGTACCAATGATCATTGGAGAGATCAGAAGGTACATGAGAGATAACAATTCCATTCGTGTCAGCCGGTCACTCAGAGATACGGCATATAAAGCAATCTATGCAAGGGAAAGTTACAGAAAGAAGAACCAGAAAGAACCGACGGTGCAGGAAATTGCGACAGAAATTGGCATATCCAAAGAGGATATTATGTTTGCTTTGGATGCAATCCAGATACCGATGAGTCTGCAGGAACCGGTCTATAATGATGGTGGAGATGCATTGTATGTGATGGATCAATTGAGTGATCAGACGAATAAAGAAGAAAAATGGGTGGAAGACCTGTCACTGGAGGAAGCAATGAAGCATCTTGATGAACGGGAACGTTATATTATCAAGCTCCGGTTCTTTCAGGGAAGAACGCAGATGGAAGTTGCAAAGGAGATACGGATATCCCAGGCTCAAGTCAGCAGGCTGGAGAAGAATGCGTTGAAAACTATGCGCCAGTACCTTATCTAAGGGCTGGCGTATTTTTGGTATTGCATTTTTGACGGTCTCATACTATGATATTTGCAGGAGGAATTTGTATAATGAAAGCTTGTATATTTGATCTGGATGGAACATTAACAAATACATTGGAATCTATGACATATTCCGTAAATCTGACACTTGAGGAGATGGGACTTTCCAAGATCACAAAAGATCAGTGCAGATTGTTCGTCGGGAATGGAGCCAGGGTATTAATAGAAAAGTCACTGAAAGCAGCCGGAGACACAGATGCTTCAAGGATTGAAGAGGGGATGGAAATATACGGACGTATATTTGACCGGAATTGTACATATCATGTAACACCTTATGAAGGAATCCCGGAGATGTTGAAAGCATTGAAAGATAAAGGAATTCAACTGGCAGTCCTTTCCAATAAGCCGGACCGTCAGACAGTAAAAGTTGTGAAAGCAATCTTTGGAGAAGAATTGTTTGATTATGCACAGGGACAGAAAGAAGGTATCCGAAGGAAACCGGAGCCGGACGGAGTATGGTATCTTATGGAACAGATGCACGTATCAAAAGAAGAATGCCTGTATATCGGAGATTCAGAAGTTGATGCGGCAACCGGAAGGAATGCAGGCCTTAAGACGATAGGTGTGTTGTGGGGATTCCGGGACAGAAAAACGTTAGAAACTGCGGAAGTAGATGATCTGATCGACAGACCGGATGAACTGTTGCAGTTTGTGTAATATTACGATAAGGGAGGTTGAGATGTATGTACGAGTATGATGAAGAATGTCTGCAGACGTTTATTTTGAATCAGGGACAGCTGTTTGATGAACCGGTTGCAGAGACTTTGGAAGAGGCAGAGGCTTTTCTGGAGGACTGTATGGCTTCTATCGTAGATAATATCGGAGAAGTCAGGGAATTCCTTGATCAGGAAGGAATGGATGTCAGTGGAATGTCTGACGAAGAGATTGAAGATGCATCAGAAGTATTTGCGCTATCGGATGGTCGTTATCTTATCGTTGAAGGATAAAAGCAAAAAGACGAAAGTACCTGCCGGGTGGCATCGCACAGGCCACTGTCAGATGTAAGAAAAAGCCGCAACTACTTTGTAGTTCCGGCTTTTTTCAATGCAGTTTCAATGGCCTGGACAATCAGCTGGGAAGTGTAAGGAGTGTCAGATGAATACTGGATATTGTCGAGTGACTGTTTTTTGTAGACCTGTTCGGCAATATCTTCGATCGCAGGTTCGATGAACGGATACATGGTTGTGATAGATTCGTTCAGATTGGTGAAACGGATGGAATTGATATGGGATTCATCTACAGTCACCTCAACTTCCAGCGCAGTATTGTTCAGAGTGATATCTGAGGTGTAGATTCCCGGAGTATAGATCCGGTTATCTTTTGAGGCGGAGCGATGTTCCGGGCGGAACATGAATATCAAAAGCAGGATCAGAATAATGGCCAATACTGCGAAAATAACGGTATAGATGATTTCTTTCATGTGAAGTACAACAATTTTTGTTTTGGAACTCATAGTGAGACCTCCTGGTAATTGGTTTCAAAGATTGTTTCATTTTCTATAATGTATGAAAAATGTGGAAGAATTATTCGTTTAATTTTTCCGTGACAAATGGAAAAGGTTCTTGTAGAATGATAAAAGAAATGGAAGGTGAAAAATTATGTTTATTATTGCAGGACTTGGAAATCCTACACTTCAGTATGAAGGAACCAGACACAATGTAGGGTTTGATGTCATAGATATGTTGGCAGACAGATATAATATTTCTGTAGACGGAAGAAAAGGAAGAGCACTGATCGGCAAAGGAATGATCGGGGGACAGAAGGTGCTTCTGGTAAAACCGCAGACGTATATGAATCTGAGCGGGGAAAGCTTAAGAGAACTGGTCAATTATTATAAGATTGATGAAGAACACGAACTTCTTGTGATCTATGATGATATCAGTCTGGATGTAGGGCAGTTGAGAATCCGTAAGAAAGGAAGCGCCGGAGGGCATAATGGAATAAAAAATATTATTGCCAACCTTGGAACCGATGTGTTTCCGAGAATCAAGATCGGCGTTGGGGAGAAGCCAAAGAAATACGACCTGGCGGATTATGTACTGGGACATTTTTCGAAAGAAGATCGTGAATTGATGGAAGAGGGATATGACCGCGCAGACCATGCGGTGGGAATGATCTTAAATGGAGAGATCGAGGCTGCCATGAACCAGTATAACAGGAAAGTAAAGCCTAAGGAGGCATAAAAAGATGCAGGGCTTAATCGGACCGTTAAAAGAACTTGCAGAGTTTGAAGAACTCTGTAAAAATAAGAAAAAAGATGCAGGAATGATCCGTGTATGCGGATGTGTGAATTCCCAGAAATCTCATATGATGTATGCAATTGGCGATGGCTGTAAATACAAGGTCATCGCCTGTTCCAGTGAGACAAAAGCAAAACAGATATATGAAGAATACCGATTCCTGGACAACAATACTTATCTGTATCCGGCAAAGGATTTTCTGTTCTATAAAGCAGATATCCGTAGTAAAGAGCTGGTGAAGCAGAGAATGGAAGGAATCCAGGCAGTGCTTTCCGGAACACCTGTGACGATTGTGACAAGTCTGGATGGGTTCATGGATCACCTCGCACCAAAAGAGAGTATTGAAGAAAAAGTACTGAAGATACAAAACGACAGTGTCCTTAAACTGGACGAGATGGCAGAGAGACTTTCTGATGTAGGGTATGACAGGGAAGTACAGGTAGAAGGCCCGGGGCAGTTTGCAGTGCGGGGAGGAATACTGGATATCTATCCACTGACGGAGGAGTTTCCGGTAAGGATTGAATTTTGGGGAGATGAGGTGGATTCTATCCGGACTTTTGACGTGGAGAGTCAGCGGTCCATTGAGAATATGACAGAAATTACCATCTATCCGGCGGTGGAATTTCCGCAGGGAGAAGAGAAGGGAGTATCGTTCCTGGATTATTTTTCGAAAGAAGATACCATTCTTTTTCTGGATGAACCGGTGCGTCTTGTGGAGCGCGGACAGAATATTGAAGAAGAGTTTTTGGAAGCGCAGAAAAAGCGTCTGGAGAACGGGTATGAACTGGAAGAGGAAGAGGCAAAGATATTTCCGGTTGCAGATATCCTGAAGAAGATCAATACTTACAGCAGTATCGGCTTTTTTGCGTTAGAGATGAAGTGCAGGGGATTGGAAGTAAGAGAATCTTATGAAATCCAGGCTAAGAGTGTGAATCCGTACAATAACAGTTTTGAGATGCTGACACAGGATCTTAAGAGACTGAAAAGAAACGGATACAGGGTAGTCCTGTTGTCAGGATCGAGAACCCGTGCAAAGAGGCTGGCGGAAGATTTAAGAGATTATAATCTAAGCAGTTATTACGGTGAAGAATTGGAGCGCGAAGTAAAGCCAGGAGAAATTATGACGGCATATGGATACATTGCGGAAGGGTATGAATATCCAATGCTTAAATTCACTGTGATCGCAGAGTCGGACATTTTCGGAAAAAGAAAAAAGAAGAAAAAGAGAAAGACTTATGAAGGACGCAAGATCCAGAGCTTTTCGGAACTGAAGCCGGGAGATTATGTTGTTCATGAGAATCATGGTGTAGGCGTCTATCAGGGAATTGAAAAGATCGTTGTAGACAAGATTTCAAAAGATTATATGAAAATCTCGTATGCACAGGGCGGGAATCTCTATATCCCG
>ERZ773169.2816-NODE-2816-length-11982-cov-3.947682_pt1 | contig 11982 bp, 10 predicted proteins | sample MGYA00580536_ERZ773169 | MGnify/ENA primary metagenome ERZ773169 (study PRJEB29015, sample SAMEA2737814) | human gut metagenome | biome: human gut; feature: human-associated habitat; material: faeces | place: China | collected 2012 ...
ACTTGCCACTGCCAGCGCCCCATAGATCAGGCCATTGATAACAACACCGGAAAGAATATTTCCGAAATGACGGCATGCCATGCTGACCGGTGTTGCCAGTTCGGAAAGAATATTAAATGGTGTCATAACCGGAATCGGCTGTGTAAATCCCTTTAAGTAACCGCCAAAACCGCTGGTCTTGATTTTCTGCGCAGTGATCATGATAAATACCACAACCGCCCACGCTGCTTCTGTAGACAGATCTGATGTCGGGCTTCGAAGTCCGACAAGGCTGATCAGGTTTGATACAACACTTGTTGCGAAAAGTGCTGCAACAAATGGAATCATGTATCTGAATTTCTCTCCCATGTTACCTATAACGAATTTGTTCGCCTGTTCAACCAGAAGCTCTGCTACTGCCTGCCGTTTGGAAATATTTTCTTCTTTGAGATCATGTGTCAGCCAAATACACAAACCTGTGATCAGAATCATAACGATCCAGCTTATGATCATGGTCTCGCTGATTTTTAACTGTCCCAGAACCGGCAGGTCAATGGGTAAAGTGAAAAATATCCTTGCCCCATTAATATCCAGTTCCATACATTCACTCACCTCCCGTCTCTTTCTGATTTTCCCCTCCTAGTTTGCTTTATGAAATATCCCCACAAATTTCAGTCCCGTTCCCGGAAACAGAAGTGGAGCAATTCCCGCTACAAATTGAAAACACGGAGCAACGATTGCAGCGATCACCCATAGAATCATCATCATAAAACGCTGCGAGTAGCTGGCTTTGAGCTTCATCCTCGCTGTCCCCTCATCTGTGGCTGACGCAGCTTTCTGTACTGCAAGCCCCATCAGAAAAAAATTCAGGACTGCGATCATGCCGCCACCGATACCTCCTAAAATTACCGTATAATCAAATGGTACTTTATCCGGCATTGTGTAATGAAGTATCGCAAACAGAATCCACATCAGGATCAGTCCTGCTCCTGTGATCATCACGACCCTCTTTGTTTCCTTCTTTACTGCCGGCTGCACATTTTTCAGTAAACCACTCATAGTTTCCATTCCTTTCATTTATTCTGTCCTTCATTTAGATGTTTATGAATGTCTGTTAAAATATATTTTTTTACTTTTTGATTGTTTCTTGTTCTGTCTGTTTACAGAAAGATAAAATTTATATGCCACAGTAGCTGATCCGCCCATTCCGAAGAAAAATCCAGGGATGTAGATCCAGCCGCCCACACCTGTCTTTGAAATAATGAACCAGCAGAGCGCCAGACACAAAAGAAGTGGTGTGATAAATGAAAGTCCCAGCTGGGACAGCATTGTGACATTACGCATGATCTCCGACCACTGTTTCAATATTATTCTCCTTTTTTACCAATATTTGTCTATATTTTCTTTTTCGCATAGTCAAATATTACCACAGCAAGCTCAAAATCTCAATGCATTTGTACAATTTATTCAAATAATTTTGTTTTCCTCAAAATATTTTTGTTAGAATTATAACATCTTTGTTTTTTGAATGTCAGGATTATAACATAAGGCTCCATCCACAGTCATGGTACAAAAAAGAGATTTTGTCCCAAAATGGAACAAAACCTCTCTTCTGTAACTCTGTTTTATTTTCTTATTCTTACCCGATTTTTATGATACATACATCCCATGAGCCAAGAGAAACTTCCCGGTGTTCCTCATCTGCTGTACCGAGTACTGTACTGAATTTCTCTGAAACTTTAATTATTTGCTCTTCCCATGCATAATTCAGGTAAAAGCGAATATTTTCACCTTTTTCATTTATGCCCTCGCGGACGATCACCGGAAACTGTTCCGGCGCTGCCGCATGGATTCCGTTCTCTCCCAGAATCCGGACAAATAACTGCTGCAGGTACTTTTCTTCAAACATACATCCGATATACCACGCTTCACCTTTGCCATATGCATGACGCGTAACCGCGGCATATTTTTTCCAGTTTGAATGCTGATATGCCAAAACAGTTTCCGCACCTTCCGACATCAGAAGTTCCATAAAATGTTCTGCCTCCGGCGCACCGCTCTCAAATCCGGTCAGAGTCACATTTTTCGGAAATGTAAACTGTTGATAATATATGCCAAACACTTCGTTTAAAATATGTGGCTGTCTGTCCGGATATACTTTCACATTTTCATTGGCAAAGGCTGTCTTGAATGTAGCGATCAGTGTGCCTCCGTGCATTGTATAATCTTTCAGACACTTCAGGAGCTTTTCATCAGCCACGTACATTGCCGGCAGGATGACTGCCTTATATTTTTCGATATCCGTACTCTCTGAATAAATAATGTCACACTCAATATTCATTTTATAGAGGGCATCATAGATCCAGCGTACCACATCGTTATATCTGATTCCATTATTTCCGGCAGCGTCCGCTTCGATTCCGAACCATTTGAGCGCGGTCAGAGATTCATTATTCACCATAATTGCAACTTTATTATTTTTCTTAAAGCCAGACAGAACGGGAGATAATTTTCTGAACTCATTTCCTATAATACATGCCTCGCGGTAAACGGCATTTTCTTCCATATCATGGCTCAGAAGTCCCCGCCAGTACGTCTCAAAAGAATTATGAATGGAATGCCAGTGCCAGTACATGACGCCAAGTGCTCCTGCTGCCAGATGGCTGTATGCCTGCAGGCGGAGCTGCCCGTCATACGGAGTCCAGCCCGGATATCCCTGTGCTTCCGTTTCCAGCACAAGGTAGTTATCGTTTTTCAGGGAGCGAATCAGATCCCCGCCAAAAGCGATTTCAGCACCTGTAAGTGTATCCTGTGTCGGATGATAAATATCCACACCGGCAAGTGTCAGGTGCTTCGCACATTTAAAATGATCTACATCCGGCTGTACACCATAGGAATAGCCACGCCATTCAAAATCCAGATTGTGGGTGATAAACTGATCTTCTCTCTTATATTCTGAAACAATCTCTGCCTGCCAGCCAAGGAACTCCTCAACAAGGCTGCGCTGATATTTTTCAAACTCCGCACCAAGGCTTCCATTGATTGTTCCGCGCACATCAGGAAAATCTTCCCATGCATTGATCCGATTGCTCCAGTAATCCAGACCAAACTCATGATTCAGTGCATTAAGATCGTTGTTGAATTTTTCTCTAAGGTATTTGACAAAACCAAGCTGAACATTTTTACCCGCAGTTCCGTAATATTTCGTTTCATTGTCAAGCTGGAATCCGATCACACATTTTCGGTGTGCCGAAACTTCCATCAGTTTACGGATCACGCGTTCCGCATAATAGCGATAGACCGGATGTGTGATATCCATAATCTGTCTTGCACCGTAAATGCCCCGTCCTTTGACAGTCTCTGCAAGCACATCCGGATAAGCTTTCACCATCCATGTCGGCACCGCATAAGTCGGAGTCCCAATGATGACGTTGATTCCCGCTTCTTCCATCGCATCCATCACACGGGTCACATGCGAAAAATCAAAGACACCCTCCTGCGGCTCGCATGTACTCCACGTTGATTCTGCAATCCGAATGGTGTTGATCCCAGCCTTTTTCATCATGGCAACATCTTTTTCAAGCCGGTCATATGGCATATATTCATCGTAATATGCTGCTCCGTACAGTAATTCTTTCATTGGTTTCCTGTCCCTCTCTTTTTTATTCCTTAGTTATACTTTAACATAGTTGATCGATATTTGACATTATTTTCTCTGAGATTCAGGATACTATTTCTATTTTGCCCTTTATTGTCAAGAACCTGATTTTTATATATAATTGTTTTATATCATTTTCAGGAGACGATCATCATGCAGAATCAAAACAATACAAATCCCATGGAAACGGGAAGCATCCCAAAACTACTGGCGCAGCTGGCGATCCCTGCCGTTGTCGCACAGGTCATCAACCTGCTTTATAATATTGTAGACAGGATATATATCGGGCATATTCCGGGGATCGGCGCGGCTGCCCTCACCGGTGTCGGGCTTTTTGCACCAATCCTTATGCTGTTAAATGCCTTTGCCATGCTGGTCGGTTCAGGTGGAGCGCCGCGTGCTGCAATCGCTATGGGAAAGAAAGACCATGATACGGCAGAAAAAATCGTTGGTAACTGTTTTACTTTGCTGACAGGGCTTGCCGTTATTCTGACGGTTCTCTTTTACATAAGTGCACCAACCTTATTAAAACTTTTCGGTGCAAGCAGTGCGACCATGTCCTATGCCACAGCTTATGCAAGAATTTATATTCTCGGAAGTTTTTTTGTACTGATCGTACTTGGTATGAATCCTTTTATCACTACACAGGGATTTGCAAAAATCAGTATGATGACCACCGTCATCGGTGCTGTGATCAATATCATCCTTGATCCGGTTTTTATCTTTGTTCTGGGAATGGGAGTACGAGGTGCCGCACTTGCCACGGTACTCAGTCAGGCAGTCGGCGCCATCTGGATTCTTCGCTTCCTGACCGGAAAGAAAACAATCTTACGATTAACGAAAGAAAACATGCGTCTCGAAGTTCGTGTATTCGGTCCGTGCCTTGCACTCGGTATTTCAACATTTGTCATGCTGTCCACAGAAAGTCTTCTGTCGATCAGTTTCACAAACAGTCTTTCCCGCTACGGTGGGGATGTAGCAGTCGGTGCCATGACGATCATCACAAGCATCAACCTGCTTGTAGCAATGCCGGTTCAGGGAATCTGTCAGGGTGGGCAGCCGATTATCAGTTACAACTATGGCGCGGACAAGCCGGAACGTGTCAAAAAGGCTTTTTTCACGCAGTTCTGTGCATGTGTTGCTTATACCTTTACATTCTGGGCTGTGATCATGCTCTTCCCTCAGATATTTGCTTCTATATTTACTGCAAACAAAGAATTGGTAGAGTATTCTTCATGGGCGCTGCGCATCTATATGGCTGGCATCTTTTCTACTGGTTTTCAGATAAGCTGCCAGCAGAGTTTCATGGCTCTCGGTCAGGCAAAGGTCAGCCTGCTGCTTGCCTGTCTGCGAAAGATCATCCTGCTGATCCCGCTGATTTTTATCCTGCCGCACGTCCTGCCGGATAAAGTTTTCGCAGTCTTTCTCGCAGAGCCGGTAAGTGATGTCCTTGCCGCCGCCGCGACCACGATCACGTTCCTGACACTGTTCAATTCAATCCTCAAAAAAGAAACGAAATAACCCCCTGTAAGAAAAATCACATAGATATCAAAGGAGACCACAATGAATCATACACATACAACAAATTTTTCTTCTGAATCATTATCCCCATCTTCTGATAAAGCAAAATTCCCTTCTGATTTTGTATGGGGAGCAGCTACCAGTTCCTATCAGATTGAAGGTGCTGTAACAGAAGACGGCAAAGGCGCGCACATCTGGGATATTTTTACCAGAGAAGAAGGCAGGATCTTTGAAAATCATACCGGTGAGATTGCCTGCGACCATTACCATCGCTTTAAAGACGATGTAAAACTGATGAAAGAAATGGGCATTCAGGCATATCGTTTCTCCATAGACTGGAGCCGTGTCCTTCCGAATGGCTTCGGTACCGTCAATGAAAAAGGGATTGCTTTTTATAACGCTCTCATCGACGAACTTCTGAAAAATGATATCGAACCTTACGTCACTTTATACCACTGGGAACTGCCATATGAACTCTACAAAAGAGGCGGCTGGCTCAATCCGCAGATTGTAGAATGGTTCGGTGATTATGCGCGTCTCGTTGCGGAACGTTTCAGTGATCGTGTAAAAAATTTCTTTACTTTAAACGAACCACAGTGTTTCATCGGCCTCGGCTTCCTGACCGGAGATCATGCTCCCGGTGTACAGGCCCCGCTGCGTGATACTTTCGAGATGGCACATAATGCTCTGAAAGCACACGGCAGAGCCGTCCAGATGCTTCGTGCCTACGGCAAACAGAAGCTTTGCATCGGTTATGCCCCGACTGCATCTATGTGCTATCCTGCAACAGAATCCGCACAGGATATTGAAGCTGCAAGAACCGCCTTATTCTCACTTCCTGCTGATAAGCAGAACTGGACCTGGAACGTTTCCTGGTGGTCCGATCCGGTCTTTTTCGGTCATTATCCGGAAGAAGGACTCGTAAAATATGAAAAATATCTTCCAAAGATTACCACTGAAGATATGAAGCTGATCTCCCAGCCGATCGACATGTACGGACAGAACATCTACAACGGTCAGTGCGTCCGCATGGGTAAAGACGGCAAACCGGAGTTTCTAAAACGCTATGAAGGATTCCCGAAAACCGCTATCGACTGGCCGGTGACACCGGAATGCCTCAACTGGGGACCGCGCTTCCTCTACGAAAGATACCAAACACCGATCTACATTACCGAAAACGGACTGTCCTGCCATGACGTCGTTTCTCTCGATGGCAAAGTACATGATCCGAACCGTATCGACTTCCTCGCAAGATATCTCGGTGAATTAAAAAAGGCAGCTACTGCTGCCGATATCCGTGGTTATTTCCACTGGTCACTGATGGATAATTTCGAATGGTCAAAAGGTTACTCTGAACGCTTCGGACTTATCTATGTAGACTACCGCACACAGCAGCGGATCATGAAAGATTCCGCTTACTGGTACCGTGACTACATAAAAAACAACGGTGAAATTTAATTCCGCCCCTTAAGAAGCTGTTCAATTTTTGATACAAACAGGTCAAATGCTACATTATTCCTGCCACTGTTGATCATAATATCTGTTTTTGCTCTTGTTGGCTTTACATACAGATAATGCATCGGTTTTACGGTGGCAGGATACTGTTCAATGATTCCATTCAGGTCTCTGCTCCGCCTTTGTTGAAATGGAACAACTGATTTTTTATCTCCTCAGTATGGATATGAACAACTGATTTTCCCTGTTTAGTTATATCTTTTGATTAGATTTGTTTCCGTTTTAAACTTATTAACATGATACGGTATTTCTATATGTTACTTCTTTTCCTGAATCTCTAACAGCTTTTTCAGACGTGCAACTTCATCCTCAAGCGTTTTCCTTTGCTTTCTCTCATCTGCTACTCTCTTTTCAGCCTCAATCCTTAACTGTTTTTCTTCATCTGCCCGCTGTTTTTCTTCATTTGCTCGCTGCTTTTCTTCATCTGCTCGCTGTTTTTCTTCATCTGCTCGCTGTTTTTCTTCATCTGCTCGCTGCTTTTCTTCATCTGCTCGCTGCTTTTCTCTTGCAGTATTTCTTTTTAAAGCCCCAATATCTATTTCGTCCATATTCTCAAACAGATATCCCATACCATGACCTCCAATCTCGCCTATGATGTTACTGGCTTCTTCATTCGGTACTTTCAATTTCATCAGTAATGACCATAATATTTTCTTACATATCTCTTTTATCTCATCTGATGTATTTCCATAAACAGACTCCACCATTTCTTCGGAAACCTTTCTGAATTCCGAAAGATCTTCCTCAGATTGTATTTTATTAATCAGCATCACCAGTGACATTTCATCATGTTTTTCGCTGAGCTCTTCATTTGTATATTTATTCAAACTCACTACCTGATATGTAAAATCCGGGATATACTCAGCCATTTCCTCAGAAAACTCAATTCTGTCTCTCAGGCGCAGGCTTGCCGTCCACTCCTTTTTTCCTTCATAATATACGATTGGAATAATCAGTGGATATCGAAAATTTTTTCGTCGACTGCTTCCCTCCTGAATTCTATTCTGAGTCGCCTTATACTCCTGCCAGATTACACACATATACCGAAGTAACTGCATTGCCACATCATAGTCATTTCCACTCTTATGTTCAATTAATGATAATACGTAAACTTCTCTTTCTATTGTGCCGTCTGCCCTGCGAATATATACCTTTTTGATTGTATCCGCTTCAAATTCCACACCCAGAAATGCCTGATATTTTTCTGATATATCCTCAATATCCTCCGGCATCACATTTGACAACAACGGAATATTTGCGTAATTTCTCAGAAACTGGCTTGTCAGCCTGTTGTTTTTAAAAATCTCCCGGCTGTTTGCATTTCTCACATGTATTTCCGGCTGGTAGCTTGTGTTGTTTTCTCTTTTGTCCTGTGATGCTTTTTCCATTTTGCCTCCTCACTGGAAACAAATCACAGATCAAAAGATATTTACACTATAATTGTAGCACGAGGATTTTAAAGGAACAACCTAAAATTTTATAACCCTCCCCAATTCCACCGATGTTCGGTGTGAGTGTTTTCTTCTCCATGATACCAGTCGCCTTTTGGATTTGATATCTTTAAACATAACAATCCCGATCGGGTATAATTCTATTTTAGATTAATTTCCGATAATAACAGAAGAACATCGGTGCTGTAGTATAAACTGCAAACGGTTCAGCCAGATACACACCTGCTCTTATCGATATACTCAATAATCATTTCACAGATTTTCTCCTTCGGTTTTCCAAGAGCTGTTCCCAACTCCATATATAACAGGTTTTCTGCTGTCCTGAAATATCTTTCATCTGTTGCAGTGCACCTTTTTCCCTGTGCAAGTCTTTGCTGTTTTCTCTGATAAATCATTTTTATAATTGCAACTAATGCCTCAGGATCATTTGATTTCACAGCCTCTTTATATTTCTGTTCCCTCATTTTTTCGTTATTTGTCCATGCAATCGGAATTTCCGTAATACGTTCAATCAAATTCCATGCCTCTTCTTTTGTCAGGCATAATCTTAATCTTGAAGCTGTATTTGATACCGGAACATAGATTTTTCCCTGCATATCTTCCATAGAATGCATCAGATAATATAATTTGTTCTCTTTTTTTTCAGTCAGATCCAGAGACACAATATCTTCTATTTCACATACACCTGTAACTGGCTTACTGACAAAATCTCCAATCTTGAATCTCACAAAACTCTCTCCTCACTACCAACACATTTTATTCCGTAAAGGTATAACGTACAAAAGACCCCTGATTATCTCCTGTTACAATCACAACATCTCCCTCTTCGTTGCGCATAGCTTCCAGAACAGGAAATCTTCCATTCTCTTTTACATATGCTTCCGGACTGGCTGCTTCCGCCTCAATCAAAGTTTTTTTGCTGTATTTCTCTCCCCCGCATGGATTTATTTCTTCAATAAATATTTCATATTCATGCATATACCTTTCCTCCTCTGAACCATTCTATAAAAGAAGGCAGCATACGTGTCGTTTACCTTACACAAATACGCTGCCTGCTGCTATTCTTATTATAAAACTATCAAAATTTTATTTCAAAAGCGATTTTGACCAAAAAACATATTGTAAATTTTAGTCATTATTACTCACGCCTGCAATCATGCAAATAACTTTACTTCAATTTCTTCTTCAGTTCCTGAATCAGTTCAAAATAATCTCTGTGTTTCATCTCAGGGAAAGCTTTAATGATTCGTCCCTGTCCAAATACAGTGTGATTTGTGATAGAACCGGACAGCTCATCAAACTGTGCCTGAAGTTCTGCTTTTTTCGTTCGAAGCATTTCGATTGACTTATCTTTCTGCGCTATTGTTGCATCACGCAGCTCTGCCTTTGCAAGTGCAACCTGCACTTTGCCCTCACCGACTTTCTGAACAGTATCGATCGTGGTCATCGCCAGTGTGTTGCTGAGTTTGTCACTTACGATTCTCATATCGGAGCTGACTTTATCCAGTCTGGTAAGCTTCTTGTTCAGTCCGCGGATCGTTGCGACAGTCACTACAAAATCCGCAAAATATGCCGCATACAAGATTGCCATCACAACCCATTCCCACGTTGCCGGTGTGTGTGATGCCTGATTCTCCACATACTTCTGAAAAACTTTTACGACCATCACGATTGCAAGTCCCCAGATCAGTGAAAACTCCAGACAGATATATCCATGAAAATTCAGCGGCTTATCTGAATAATCCCACCATCTTGCATGAAAGCATACGTCAAGCAGCCATCCGGCGATCAATTCTACCAGCGTGGCCAGCACAAATCCAAAAACAAAGATCATTCCTTCACTCATCACATGTCCGCCGCTCTGAATTGTATTGAGCAGAGCAAAAACAGACAGCACTCCGAAACCATATACCGGGCAGACCGGACCATTCAGGAATCCCCTGTTTATCACCTTTCCAAGTGCCACCGCATGGAAGATGACCTCAACTACCCATCCACCAAAAGAATAAAACAAAAAATACAAACATATCTGAAAATATGTCATTCCACAAATCATTACTTATACCCTCCTCCATTTTTCTTTTTTTGATACAAGTAAACTTATTATACCAGACACACCAATATTTACCTATACAAATCTTATGCAATATTTCGTCACGTTTTTATGTAACAGGAAGATTACGGAGTGATTTCCTATAACGTAAAAATACCGCCAGTTAGCTCCGGGCCACCTGACGGCATTAATATTATCTCTTTACTCCACACTGAATTGCCTGTGTCGGACAGGCTTTCTTACATCTTCCACAACGGATGCATTCTGCACTGTTCGGGTTTTCCACAGGGTTGACCTCCATCTGGCATGCTTTTGCACATTTCCCACAGTGAATGCACTTCGCCTCATCTACACGATAGCGAAAAACAGATACTTTATTGAATATAGAATAAAAAGCTCCCAACGGACAGATATATTTGCAGAATGGCCGGTAAATAAGAATAGTCAAAATAATCGTAATCACCAGAATCACATTTTTCCATATGTAAAGCCATCCAACTGCACTCCGCATGGACCTGTTCAACAATACAAGCGGAAGACCACCTTCCAATGTTCCTGCCGGGCAGATCAGTTTGCAGAAATACGGTGCACCCTGTCCCATGATATCTACCACAAACATCGGCAATAAAATTACGAACACAAGAAAAATTATATATTTCAGTTTGCGAAGCAGTTTGTCTCCGCGAAATGTCCTGATTTTCTTTGGAAACGGAATCTTATTGAGCAGATCCTGAATCAGTCCAAACGGACACAGGAATCCGCAGACCAGTCTGCCCAGCAATGCTCCCACAAAAATTAGAAATCCGACCACATAATATGCCATTTTGAAATTCCAGCTTCCAATTACCGCCTGAAGAGAACCAATCGGACAGGCGCCTGTCGCACCGGGACAGGAATAACAGTTCAGCCCCGGAACACAGACATTTTTCAGCTTTCCGGTATAGATCTTGCCGGTCACAAAACCAGACAGATGACTGTTAGTCAGCAGTGCCCACAATGCCTGGATTCCATGTCGCGGCCATTCGTTTATTTTCACTTTTTTATTATCCAATTCCAATACACTCCATGCAGATATTAATTGCTTTTGTAAAAACAACGGACATCTCGCCTCTGTAGATTCCAAAGATCATCAGAAGGATTCCAAGAATTGCCAAAACAACTCCTGCCCATTTTGTTTCTGTTATTTTTTTTATCATAGTTATCTTTTATCTTTCTGCCGGAAACCGGCATTGCCGGTTATCACAACTATACTCTTTTATTTTGAAACATTCGCAAGCTCTTTTTCTACGATTTTCTTCCAATCATCCAGGCTATGGCTTCCGGAATATGTTTCTCCTACAATATTTCCATCTTTGTCAACAAAGAAGGTTTCCGGGAAAGCAGAGATGCCATTCAGACGTCCATTCATCATTGTTGAATCCGGAATCAGGAAAGGATAAGAAGCTTTTGTCTTTTCCTGAAGAACACCAGCTTTTTTCACGGTAGCATCATCCTGTTTTCCGTCATCTCCTACTGTATCAAGAACAACACCGACAACACCGACTCCTTTTTCTTTCATCTCCTCATAGAGTTTTTCCAGTTCCGGAATCTCATTGACGCATGGAGAACACCAGGTAGTAAAAATATTGACCAGAGTCAGGTCATAATCGCTAAATACTTTTTCTGTATAGTCTTTTCCGTCAACACCTTTTGTCTCAAATTTACCCACAGTTGTAGAATCACCTGCATTGCTGGTATCCTGTGGCTGATCAAATGCGGAAAGCTGCTGGAATGGTGTCATCTCTGTGAGTGTCACATCAATTTCT
>ERZ773169.2823-NODE-2823-length-11951-cov-2.982767_pt1 | contig 11951 bp, 10 predicted proteins | sample MGYA00580536_ERZ773169 | MGnify/ENA primary metagenome ERZ773169 (study PRJEB29015, sample SAMEA2737814) | human gut metagenome | biome: human gut; feature: human-associated habitat; material: faeces | place: China | collected 2012 ...
CGTTACAAAATTATAATTAACATCTGATACTTCAGGTTTCATAACCTTCAAATAAAAAGCCCCGGGGTTTCCCGGGGTTTTTTATTATCTCATTTACTCTGCATCAGACGAAAGGCCTGAAACATAATTGTCGATTGCTGAAGTATCCATAACTGTCTCTGTCACGGTAGATGCTTCTTTTGCTTCAATTTTAGCGTAGGCGGAAAATCCGATCCAGCCAACCATCGCAACGCAGATGGCAATCCATGCAAGGATTTCCAGTTTGTCGATGATTTTTTCCTTTCTGACGGCTTTGGAACGTCCATACTTGCCTGCTCTGTAGTTGTCTACTTTTTTCTGACTCATATCAAGAATCTCCTTTGCTGTATAAGCTCATGCTTTTGTCATTATATCACACTATTATTTAAAAGTGAAGCATCTTTACCGCTTATACAGTCACTGTTCACAGGATCTTCACACCGCTACGATCACGCCGCCATCATTCGCATACATGCTGCTGACACCTGCGGTATCCAGAATCACAATCTTTTTCATCGGCATCCGTTCTTCCAGCGCATTCTTTAATAAAATTGCTCTTTCATGGCAATTGCAATGAGAAATTGCCAGAACTTTCTGTTCACTGTCAGCGGTCTTCTCGACGATTGCCTGTGCCATCTTAACCAGAGCTTTGTTTATTCCTCTAGCCTGATCAAGCTGACAGATTGCACCTTCCTCTGTAGATCCCATGACCGGTTTGATCTTGAGTGCACTTGCCACAAGTGCTTTTACCTTGCTGAGTCTGCCGTTTTTACGAAGCGTCTCCAGATTATCCAGTACAAAAAAGGTATGCTGCTGCTCAATATACGCATCAACCGTCTCAATAACCTGTTCAAATGGAAGCCCTGCTTCTTCGCACTCCTGAATTTTCATTGCAATCAGAGTCTGACCTACTGATGCAGATTTCGAATTAAAGATGTGAATCTGTCTGTCCGGATGATCCTCCTGCAGAAGATTTTTGCCAAGAACAGCACTGTTGTAAGATCCACTCAGCTCTGCTGAAAGAGTTACCGCATATACATGTTCTGCCTCACAGTCGAATGCACGCATATAGCGCTCAGGAGAAGGGCATGCAGATTTCGGACATTCCGGGCACTCTGCAACCCTTTTCAAAAAATCGGCCTGATCAAATGTTTCATCATCTATAATATTTACACCATCTACGCTCAATGTCAAAGCGACTGATTCAAAGCGTGGATCCTGCTTCCATTCATCAAGTAATTCCCCACAACTATCTATAACAACTTTATAGCTCAAATATATCGTCCTCTTTTCCATAATATGTAGTATCGAATACCACATCTATATTAACATATAGCCACATATTTGAAAAGACTTTTTCGAAAAACTCTATTCTTTTTTTTCTTTCTGATCTATAATAGAAGCTACATTAATTCAGGAGAGTAAAAAAATGCTTGTACTCAAAATAAATGACGTTAAAAATTTTATGAATCAGCTTCTGATTGGCCAGACCTTCGACGATTTTTCTCTTGTCGAAGCTTCAATTACAACATTTTGCAGTTTCACGATCGATGGTAAGCTCCACAGAGATTTTTTTGACAGTGACAGTAAACAGCTCGCCGATCAGAACGCTCCCTACTGTCCATGGAAAGAATTGAAAGCTTATTGCTACTCTATTATTCGAGGCAAACTTCCACCCCTGCATTTTCGAATTACTTTTCAGTTAAGCCCCAGTCAGTTAACGCAAATTCTTCCTGCATTTTCTGATGTGATCACTGTTCCTGCCATCCGTGGACTGAATCTGAATCTACAGTACAAAAACCATGAATTATTCTGTACATCCGGAATTTCCTCGGACGGCTTTCTTCCTGATAAATCATCGGAACTTATCTGGGAGTCCTTTATTACGGATTATTTCAGAGCCCGCAATATAAATTTTGACAGGCTTTAAATTGTGGATTGCCCATCAGGGGATTTTGTTCTTCTTCCTCTTCATATTCGGTCTGCACCAGATAATATGCCAGCATATCTACAAACTCGCTGTTTGTCGGCCTGTATCTCAATGGATAACCGGCTATCCGATCCATTGTTTCCTTATTTGCTGTCCAGCAGACGTTGATCACTGTACGAATGTCATGTTCAATATTGACCGGTGTTGATTTAAACTTCTTAGCCAGATGTGGATAAATATCTTTTGTAATCTTAATCGGATAATCCTGAAGCTCCATAGACATCATTACTGCTTCTGCCACATAATAATAGCCTTTATATTTTGAAGTCATACCCAGCTGCCTGATCAATCTGTATACTTTTCTCATGTGCTCTCCCTCCGCTTTTTCCTGTTTTGTCATTATTATACGACAAAATCTTTTTATTTTTCTTTTGCATACCAAACTCGTTCTAGTTCGAGAAAAAACGACATTTTCAGAGAGAACCTTATTTTTTTCAACCAAAATTTTTTTAAGAACCATGTACGCATCAGCATATTCGATTTATCTTTTGTTGTCAAGAATTAATTTGTTTGTTAAAAAAAGTTCCCAAATCCAGTCTCAAGACCGCATTTGGGAACTCTATAATAATCTTTGCTTACATACTTCTTATTTTTAGAGATTACTTATATATCTGACGTTTTTATTTTGTAAGAAGCATTAGAATTTCGTTGCTTCTCTGCACAAATTTTGTCATTTCATCCGGTGAAAGCTGTTTGTGGCTCAGCATTGCAAGGTCATACAACTGCTGGCAAATCATTTCTGCATGAGCAGATTCCTGATTCTCAGCAAGATATTTAACAAGCGGATGACTTATATTCAGCACCAGTGTCTCCTGACCGCCAAACATACCCGGATCCATGCCATACATATTGTACATTTTCATCATATCCTGCATACGACGGCTTTCTTCAGAAAGTGTCATCATTGCAGCAACTGATTCATTTTTCAGGTTTTCAACCTTCACTTCAAGCTTGTCCATATTAAGACTCTTACGGAAAAGCTCTGTCAGAGCTTTTGCTGTTTCTTCGTCAGCCGCACCCTCACCTTTCAGTTCTTCCGTTACATCAGCATCAATTCTCTTGAACTGAATTGTCTGATCCTTCTGCTCCAGATGAGAAATAAATGTTGTATCAATGTTATGAGAAAGAATCACTGCATTCTTTCCTGCTTCTCTGAACATGTTGATGTACTGGCTCTGCTGTACAGCATCTGTTACATAGAAGATCGTTGTCTTTTCCGGTTCTTTATTTTCGTCCTTCTTCTCTGTATCTTCTGTTTTTTCTGTATCTTCAGCCTTTTCTTCTGTGTCTGCTTTCTTATTCTGTTCGATGCAGTCTTTCAGTGTCAGATACTTGTTGTCGATATCTTTAAAGAGGATATAATCATGCAGTTTCTCAGCAAACTTGCTGTCTTTGATACAGCCGAATTTGATAAATGGGCTGATATCATCCCAGTATTTCTCATAAGATTCGCGGTCGGTCTTGCACATACCGGTCAGCTTGTCAGCAACCTTCTTGGAAATGTATTCGGAAATCTTCTGAACAAACCCATCATTCTGAAGTGCACTTCTGGAAACATTCAGCGGCAGATCCGGACAATCGATCACACCTTTCAGAAGAAGCAGGAATTCCGGAATTACCTCTTTGATGTTGTCCGCAATAAATACCTGGTTGTTATATAATTTGATGGTTCCTTCAATGGAATCATATTCTGTATTGATCTTCGGGAAATACAGAATACCTTTCAGGTTAAACGGATAGTCCATGTTCAGATGAATCCAGAACAGTGGCTCCTTATAATCCATAAATACTTTACGATAAAATTCTTTATAATCTTCATCAGAGCATTCATTTGGATGTTTCATCCACAACGGGTTCGGATCGCTTAAGGAAACCGGACGTTTGTTAATCTTTACACGGTCTCTTGCAGGAGAAACTTCGACAACTTCTTTCTCGCCTTTGTCGTTTTCTTTCTCTTCTGTCTTTGCATCTTCATGGATATGCTCAACAACAACATCATCATCCTTCAGATCCGCTTCATCGATCGTTTCGTATTCCTGCTCTGCATTTGCTTTAGAAAGATAAATATTTACCGGCATGAAAGAACAATATTTCTCGATAACCTCACGCATACGGTATTCATTACAGAATTCCAGGCTTTCATCATTCAGAAACAGTGTGATCTCAGTTCCGACTGTTGTGCGGTCGCCATCTTTCATATCATATTCTGTACCACCGTCGCAGGTCCAGTGAGCCGGTGTCGCACCTTCTTTGAAAGAAAGTGTATCAATGTGTACTTCATCGGCCACCATGAAAGCGGAATAGAAACCGAGACCAAAATGACCGATCATCTGGTCATCTGTTGTCTTATCTTTATATTTTTCAAGGAACTCTGTTGCTCCGGAAAATGCAATCTGTGTAATGTATTCTTCTACCTCATCGGCAGTCATACCAATACCATTATCAATGAATTTCAGGGTCTTGGCATCTGAATCAACTACAACCTGCACTGCTGGTTTATAATCATCTGCAAATGTATACTCGCCCATTACTTCCAGTTTTTTCAGCTTTGTGATTGCATCACAGCCATTGGATACAAGTTCTCGAACAAAAATGTCATGGTCAGAATACAGCCATTTCTTAATGATCGGGAAAATATTCTCACTGTTAATTGATAAATTTCCATGCTTTTCAGCCATATTATCCACACTCCTTAGATTCGTTTTTTCGTCTTTTTATATACTAATCCCCTTTTTTCCAAAAGTCAAGAAAAAATTAGCACTCATTTAAAATGAGTGCTAACAAAAAATTTTTTATTTATTTGTTTTTATTTTTCTTCTTGTAAAATACTACTCCGCCGATTGCTCCGGCCGCAATAATCAGAATACATATAAATGGAAGAATCTGCGTACTATCTCCTGTCTTCACGGCGCCTGTCTTGCTGATTGCCGGTGTCAGATTAGCTCCCGGAGCTGTCACATTGGCCTTTGTGATGGAAAATGATACCTGCCGTGTATCTGTTGTATTGGTCGGCTGCCAGGAATTTCCATCATACTTCTGCTGCTCAAAATTAACTTTTAATGTGTAGTCTCCACTCTTTGCCAGACCAAAAGATGCTGTATACGGTGCCGCATCCCATCCCAGAGTATTATTGAGTACAGTCCATGACTTCGGTTCATAACGTGTATCTCCTTTACGCGGAGATGTATTATCCATTCCGGCACCTACTGCTGTAAAGGAAATCTTTGACTGAGTCGTATATACACCATTGTAATCAATTCCGGTGATTGTATTATTTTCGGCAGAAGCCATCTTCGGACTGTATGCTTTTACGTTGACATCTATGGATGTCGCCAGATTCAGATTGTTATCATTATCCACACCGTCCGGAAGAGTAATTGTTCCTGATACGGTGAAGTTCTGTTCATCTGTTGCAGACTGTCTGTAAGAAGATCCTTTTACATTCCAGGAAACAGCCGCTTTCATATTGCCTGCAGTTGTTTCAATCACAACTGCGGATGGAAGATTCAATGAAGAAGCACTTTTCTTGGTACCGTTTGGAAGTCCGCTGACAGCTGATGGCTGCTGAATCTTCGTAATGGTCGCGGTATCTTTGATCACCTGAAACGCTACAGAAATCGGAGTTGTTGCTTCAAATCCGCTTTCTGTTGCTACTTTAATCGTTTCTGTATAGCTGCCGACTGCCAGACCTGCCTTAGGACGTACGGAAAATGTGATTCTGCCTTCCCCATTCGGCGCCAGTGTCAGAGAATCCTCTGTAGTGATCTCATAATTTCCACTCTGACTCACCGGCATAATTACTGTCTCTGGTACATTTCCGTTATTTGTATATGTGATCGTCTTCGCGTCAACTGCAGAATAGCCATTCTTTGCCGTCGCAAAGTCCAGAGTCTCATTCGGATTCGGGGTAAGGTCATGTAAAATATCCTGTACCGTCACAGTAGCGGTGATTGTAGCTATCTCCATCATCGCTTCCGGATCATTGACATTATTGACCTTAAATGTCTGCTGATATGGATTCGCATTTGCGCCAAGTCCGGTTACCGGTGTAATCGTAAGTGTTGCTGTTGCACCCGAATTCACTGTAACTGTGTTCGTCTGCGCGTCTGTCTGCTCAGCCCAAACCGCCGTTGCTGCCTGATTCTCATCACCTGATGCAGTAACAGAAAGAGTCACTTCTGTATCACTATTATTTTTAAATGTTACTGTCTTCTGCGCTGCTGTAGCATCCTCTGCTGTATAGTCCTGTACAAAAGAGAACTCCGGTGTAAGACTGTCATTTTCTCCGATTGTAATCTGATCTGCGGTTACCTGACTCGGATTCTCATTTGACGGCTCTTCGTTTGATGAATCTTTGTTTGACGGCTCTCCATTTGACGGTTCTTCATTTGATGGATTCTCGTTCGATGGATCTTCTGTCGTTCCGTTATTTCCATCCTCTGCCGGATAGGTATCATCGGAAGTTGCCGGCGGAATTCCATCTACCGTTTCAGTACCGGCCTTATCTTCTCCCTCAGCAGAATCATCCGGCTGCGTCAGCTGATTATCTTCCATCTGGTCATCCTTTACCAACGTATCCTCTGTCGGCACTTCCTGTGGCTCGCCAGTCTGCTCCGGCTGTTCTTCCTGTGGCTGTTCTTCTGTCACCTGTCCCTCTGTCTGCTGATCATTAGAAGTCGCAGGTGGTATCTCATCTACCGTTTCTGCACCTGCTGCTTCGGTATCCTCAGTGCTATCTGCACTGTCCTGCTGATCGTCGGTGTTCTCCTCATCAGTTGTCTGATCTTCTCCTGTTTCTTCGGAAGCATCCTCTGTCTGTGCCTCTGCTGCAGCTCCGCTCTCAGCATCAACCACTTCATCAGAAGTTACTGTCAGTGTGCCGCTATAACCGTTTTCTTCTTTGCCGGTAATTGTCAGCACGATCTTGGAACCGATATCTTCCTTTGTCACTGTATAAGTCTTTTCTTTACCAAGCTCTTTCAGTTCAGGAGTTTCCCCTGCACTTTCCGCGGCTTCATCGTCAAGTGTCTTTCTTGACCAGAGATAAGTGACATCATCCTCTGTCATTCCCTCCGTATTTACTTCTTTAAAATCAGCACTCAGCGTCTTTCCCTCAGCTACGATCCCATGGATTTTAAGCTTACCGTCCAGCACTGTCGTTTCTGCCGCAAATACTGTCATCGGAAGTATCGACAATGCCAGCAGTACTGACATGATAACTGCAAGAATTCTCTCTTTCCGCATAAGTCATCCTCCTTTTAAAATTTTCTCTGTAAGCGGTGCTTTGCACGCCTCATATTATTTTATCCTTTCAACAGGCATTCTGCCCTTCTTCTGTCAGAAATTATAGCACAGCATTTTTTACGGATGTAATTTGTATTTTACGATTTCCCGTATATGTGCTTTTCCACCATTTTGTCCTTCAGACACAAAAAATATCCCCATCCTTTCATTGCTGGACAGGGATATTTCCGCAACTTTTCTTTTGGTTTCGAATTCTCAGGCCTCTACAATCAGATATCCACCGGATGGCAATGTAAATACCTCACACGCTTCTTCCAGATCCTCATCAGTCATTCCACTGACATCAGCACCTGCCTCATCCAGATACGCTCTGACTTCTTTGATATTTTCCACTTCTACCGCCATACAGTCTTCCAGAAATTCCAGAGCTTCCTCCGGTGTCTCTGCGACCGGTTCATCATAAAGTCTGCTCTGATCTTTGAGAAAAACTTCTACTGCTTCTTCTGAATACATTATTTCAGCACCTCCTCTATATTTCCTTTTGCTTTGATCAGCTTTTTCAATATTGTCTGTACTCTGTCCGTTTCATATGCTGCCACTTCTTTTACACCTGGTTTTGCATGTGCCATCGCGAATCCATACGGAACTGATTTCAGCATATCAATATCATTGTATTCATCCCCGAATGTAATGCATTCTTCTGGTTTGATATTCAGAATTTTCTGGTATTCTTCCAGTCCTCTTGCCTTATTTGTTGTAAAAGGAATAAAATCCACCCATGCCGTTCCTGATGTTACAACTGTACACCTGTCACCAAATCTTTCTCTCCAGTAGTAAATCGTGTCTTCCTGCAGTCCACCCTGCTCATACACAGCAAGCTTCATGCATGGCTCCTTTATTTCTTCAAAGCTCTGAATTTCCATGCAGACATTTCCAACCACATGAAGCATAAGGTCACGAAAATGTTCTGTCTTTGGTTTTATATAGTAGAAATCTTTTGTAGAACAGGTAAATTCAGATCCTTCCCTGTTATAAATACACTCTGCAATTTCTCTGACCAGATTCTGATCAAAATAATTCTGATACATTACCTTTTCATGATAAACTGCCAGCCCGCCATTTTCACAGATAAAAGCCATATCATCTGCTACCGGAGCAAACATTTTTTTCATGTTGGCATACTGGCGTCCACTTGCAGCTACAAAAAGTATCCCTAACTCTTTTAACTGTCTGATCAGCGGAAAAAGATCCTCCGGAAGGCTCTGCGCACCTTTCATTAATAACGTTCCATCCAGATCACTTGCAACCAACTTAATCATTTTTCCATTCCTCACATATCTTCAGTAAATCCTGCGGTTTTTCTGCAATTACTTCCGCACCGTTACTTTCAAGTTCCCGGCGGTCGCGGAATCCCCAGAGTACACCTACCGTATGCATCTTGGCTGCATTCCCGGTTTCCATGTCTGTTTTGGTATCTCCCACATACATACATTCTGACGGTGTCACTCCAAACTCCTGTGCTGCCTTTAACGGGCCATCCGGTGCCGGTTTTCGGCGTATTGCATCGCTCTGTCCAATCACCAGGTCAAAATATCCGTCAAACATCTGCGCAATTACTTTCACCGCTGCCACATGTGGCTTGTTGGAGCAGACTGCCAGCTTCATCCCACGATTTTTCAGTTCTTTCAGTGTCTCCATAATCCCATCATATGGAACCACTTTATAGAGTGGATCTGCATCAAATTTCTCTCTGTAGAGGCTGCGGCATTCCTCATAATGCATCAGTTCCGGATCACCTGCATCTTTCAGGCAGCGTCTGATCAGCATATCTGCACCTTCGCCACTGTAATATTTAAAGTTTTCCACCGGTTGCGGTGTAAGTTTCAGTTTTTCCAGGATCTCATTGGCCACATATGCCATAGATTCCAACGTATTTGCAAGTGTACCGTCAAGATCAAAAATACATGCTTTTATCATCTGTTTATCCTCTTAATTCAATCCCCAGTTTCTTCAATTCATAAAAAAGTCTCCCGACCGGAAGGCCGACTACATTCGTATACTCACCATGAATTCCCTTTACATAGATACCGAAGTTTCCCTGAATCCCGTAACTTCCGGCTTTATCCATCGGTTCCCCGCTCTTTATATATACATGGATTTCTTCATCTGTCACAGGATAAAAAGTAACATCCGTACATTCTGCAAAAGAATGTTTCTCCCATTTTCCCTTCTTTTTAACCAGAACTGTCACGCCGGTATAAACCTGGTGGGTATTTCCCTGCAGCATCTTCAACGTTTCAAATGCAGCCTGCTCATCAGACGGCTTTCCTAAGATTTCACCCTTATAAGAAACGATCGTATCTGCTCCAATGATCACTGTCCCATCTCCCAGTTCAAACTTCGAAGCGATCTCTTCAGCTTTCTGGGCAGATAATTCACAGACGATCTCATCCGGTCTTTCTGCTGTAATCTTTTCTTCGCCTTCTGCTGCACATATCTGAAAAATAACACCTGCCGCCGCAAGCAGTTCACGCCGCCTCGGTGACGCAGATGCAAGTATGATTTTTCTCATAAAGTTCTTCCTTTTCTTTGTTTTACTTCGGTAACAGTATACCCTGTCCCTCAAAATCGTGCAACCGCGAAAAACATTTTTCATAATTAGAACATATTTACGCCAGATATATAGAATAAAATTTGAAATTACCTGTTGACAGTATATTGTTTTTCTGCTATTATTATCAACTGTGAGCGGCAATTTGCCCTCAAATATTCAAATGCTGCTGTGGCTCAGTCGGTAGAGCGTCGCCTTGGTAAGGCGGAGGTCACGGGTTCGATTCCCGTCAGCAGCTTTATTTTTTTGCCTATTTTAAAGGGTTTTCGGATGTTTCGGTATCAAATAGTAGTCAAAATAGTAATCAAAACATGCGTTCACCCTATTTTAGGCATTTTCTGTGCCTGAAAATCTGGAATATTACTCAAAATTTCTTTCTTCCGATCAATGGATTTTCTGTTTTTATGATAAATAGAATATTCCAAGCTTTTTTTAATCTAAGTACCTTTCCAGATATTCAGTATATACCGGAAATTCATCTTCAGTAAAAACAACCTCTTCCGGCTCCTTAATGATTTTTTTAAAGACGAAATCAGAGGTATCTTCCCGAACATAGCCTGAACCATCGGCATTGACAGGTTTAATCCGTCAGTAAAATCCTGCATGGTTCTCTGTCCTGCAACTTTATATTCTCCACTTGCTTCATCCAGTTCCATTTTTGTGGCAGCAGTGCGACATCAGCTAAAAAACAGCACTCGTTATGTATATTTATTCTGACAATGTGCAGTATCGTTTTAAAGATTCATTTAAGCGTTATTCAATTATTTGAAGAAATTAATTTTTAAAATTGTACCTTCATTTTTCTGCAAACAAAAAGTTGACGTTTATCCCTGATACTGCAAAGGATTTTCGTCAACTTTTCTGCTTCATAAAAAGTAACATTTCATCCCCGTCTCAGCACAAGACGTTCCATTTTATTCTAACTTATGATATACTAGTAACGTTACCGCCCCTAGACAGGTAAAGGAAGGGGGTGAACATAGTTGGAATACATAATTTCATTTTTAATCGCTGTTACGGCTGGTGTGGGTTGCCACCTCATCAACAAATGGTTAGACAAGCGGTAGTCGGTAACTAGCCTATGGATTTAAGCCTTCCATACCCGAAATAGGAATAGAGAACCCCAGTGCTGCAACACTGGGGTTCTCGTTTTGTCGTCCATAGTTGGAACATAATTCATTTTTGCCTATTGGCATTATAACATATGTGTTTCCGTAAAGCAATATACCTGATCTCAATAATTTTATGATCTGTTCTAACTTTTTTTCTTTTCTATATTTTTCTATATTTTTCTCAGGAAATCTTTTAAATTCCACATTTTTATGATATGATTAACCTTTAAAGAACCATTCAGGAGGGAAAGAGATGGATAACGAAACCGTTTCTAAAAATTTTATTGAAAACATCATTGACAAGGATCTGGCTGATGGCATTTATGACACCGTCCATACCCGCTTTCCACCGGAACCTAATGGATACCTCCATATCGGACATGCCAAATCCATTCTTTTAAATTACGGACTTGCCAAAGAATACAACGGCAAGTTTAATATGCGTTTTGATGATACAAACCCTACAAAAGAAAAAAGTGAATTTGTAGAATCTATTAAAGCTGATATCAAATGGCTTGGTGCTGACTGGGAGGACAGACTTTTCTTTGCTTCTGATTACTTTGGACAGATGTATGAAGCAGCCATCAAACTGATCAAAAAAGGAAAAGCTTATGTCTGTGACCTGACTGCCGATGAGATCCGCCAGTACCGTGGAACTCTGACAGTTCCTGGAAAAGAGAGCCCGTACCGTAACCGTTCTGTTGAAGAAAATCTCCAGCTTTTTGAAGAAATGAAAGAAGGCAAATATGCCGATGGAGAAAAAGTTCTTCGTGCCAAGATCGATATGGCATCTCCTAACATGAACATGCGTGATCCGGTCATCTACCGTGTTGCTCATATGACCCACCACAGAACCGGCGACACCTGGTGCATTTATCCAATGTATGACTTTGCTCATCCGATCGAGGATGCTATCGAGGGAATCACACACTCCATCTGTACACTGGAATTCGAAGACCATCGTCCGCTTTATGAC
>ERZ773169.2841-NODE-2841-length-11887-cov-3.300456_pt1 | contig 11887 bp, 6 predicted proteins | sample MGYA00580536_ERZ773169 | MGnify/ENA primary metagenome ERZ773169 (study PRJEB29015, sample SAMEA2737814) | human gut metagenome | biome: human gut; feature: human-associated habitat; material: faeces | place: China | collected 2012 ...
GTTTTACATCGATATCCAGAACTTCTTTGAACAGGAATGCAAGATATCTCTCGTTAACATCGATAACATCGTCTACATCAACAAAGGAAAGCTCCATATCGATCTGTGTGAATTCCGGCTGACGGTCAGCACGAAGATCCTCATCACGGAAGCATCTTGCAATCTGGATGTATCTGTCATATCCGGAACACATCAGAAGCTGCTTGTACAGCTGCGGAGACTGTGGAAGGCCATAGAAGCTTCCCGGATGAACACGTGATGGTACCAGATAGTCTCTGGCTCCCTCAGGAGTACTCTTTCCAAGCATCGGTGTCTCAATCTCAAGAAATCCCTCTTCTGTAAAGAACTGTCTTGTAAGCTGGGCAACCTTGCTCTTCATCATAATATTTCTCTGAAGATCCGGTCTTCTTAAATCAAGATAACGATATTTAAGTCGGATCTCATCTTTTGTCTTGCTATTCTCCTCGATCGGGAATGGAGGAACATCTGCCTCAGCAAGAACACGGAGGGATTTTACACGAAGCTCGATCTCGCCAGTTGCAAGATTCTCGTTTACTGCTCCTCCACGTTTCTCTACGGTACCGGTTACAGCAATAACAAACTCACTACGCAGTTTACCTGCTTTTGTAAAGCCTTCCTCGTCAATGCTGCCATTCTCAAAAATCAGCTGCATGATCCCGGAACGGTCACGAAGATCCACAAATACAAGACCTCCTTTATTTCTGGCTTTTGCCACCCATCCCATTAATGTTACTTCTTTTCCGACCATCTCTGTGGTCACTTCTGCACATCGGCAAGTTCTGTGCAGTCCCTGCATGCTTTCAGCCATCTCTTTATCCTCCTCTGACTATTTTTTTCATAGTCATTTTAATTTACTCTGCTATCTCCGTTTTCAGACGGGCAGTTTCAGTCTCTGTTGAAAAATTCTACATACTCTGTATAACCATCTGCTGCCAGCTGGTCTTTCTGGAATTTTTTGTTCTTTTTCATGATAGAGATATTGATCTGTGTACCTGCACTTCTTTCCTCAGTTGCCTGTTTCAGGATATTCAGAAGCTTGTCTGCCGGCATGTTCTTCTCGATCAGATATGCTTTCTTGCCATTCTTGGTTGGAATCTCATAGCCTCTCTCAAGAAGCAGCATAACGATTCTCTCAAATCCAATGGAGAAACCACAAGCACAGGTATTATTTCCTGTAAATTTACCGATCATCTCATCGTAACGTCCGCCTCCACCGACGCTTCCGCCGAACTCATCCATGGAAATCTCAAAGATCGGACCTGTGTAATAGGACATTCCACGTACCAGTGTAGGGTCAAAGGACATTTTGAAGTCTGCTGTTTTTACAGATTCTACAGTATTGATGATCGTTTCAAGATCCTCTGCAATACCTGCTTCCAGAACATCAGAAAGTTTTTCTTTAATATAACGGACACCCTCAACATCGTTGGTGATCTCACGGAAAAGTCCAAGATAAGTGTCAATGCTCTCTTTCGCAAAGCCCTCTTTCTCAAGCTCCTCTGCAACTCCCTCGATGCCGATCTTATCCATCTTGTCAAGAATAATAAAGACAGTATCAAAGCTCTCTGCCGGGAATCCGCTGTACTGAGCCATTGCCTTCAGGATCCTTCTGTCATTGATACGGATCGTAAAGTTATGGAAATCCAGTTTTCCAAGAAGTGTTGTAGTTGCAAGTACAAGCTCGATCTCAGCAAGATAGGTCGGCTCACCCAGGATATCGATATCACACTGCATAAACTGACGGAAACGACCTCTCTGCGGACGGTCAGCTCTCCATACATTTCCCATCTGAAGTGCCTTAAACGGAGCCGGAAGCTCGTTTGCATTATTGGAATAATATCTGGAAAGCGGTACGGTCAGGTCATAGCGAAGTCCGGAATCTGTCAGATCATTCTCTGTTTTTGCAGTATCCAGTTTCAGTTTCTCGCCTCTCTTCATGATCTTGAAGATCAGCTTTTCATTTTCACCGCCCTGCTTGCTGCAGAGATTCTCAATATGTTCTACACAGGGAGTCTCAATTGCGGAAAAACCAAAGGTTCCGTACGTCTCTCTGATCATATTCATCACATAGTTACGGATTGCCATTTCCTTCGGTAAAATGTCCTTCATTCCTGTAACCGGTTTCTTTTTTAATGCCATAGTTTCCTCCTTTATGAATCACCCTCTGAAATGCAAGAAACACCTGCATGTCAAAGTTTTTAATCTCATCGATCATCAGTCTTAAAACTTCATCATTTTCCAGAGCTTTCCGATATGGTCTGTCCATACTCAAAGCCGCATATACATCACATACTCTCAGGATCCTTGCACCCATAGGGATATCCTTTCCGCTTCTGTTGCTGGGATAACCGCTGCCGTCAAAATTCTCATGATGATAAAGAATACTTTCCAGAACATAATCGGAATATCCCTGGTCTTTCAGGATCTCGTAACCTAATGTGGAGTGCATGCGAACATATTTCAGTTCTTCAATAACCATCGGATTCTGCTCTTGGCCATTAATGTATCCTTCCAGTTTCAGCTTGCCTATATCATGGAGCATTCCGGCAATAGCCAGCTGATAACATTCTTTCTCACCAAGACCAAGCTCCTTTGCCACATCATAGGCAAGGTTACTGACAACAACCCCATGTTTCAGCTCTGCGGAAAGATCCATTTCCAGGATCCGGTCCTGCGTAGTTTCACTTATCTTCTGTACGCTTTTCAAGGATCCGTCTCTCCTTTCCGTCTACAGCCATTTTGCAATGCCCTCGCGTTTTCTCTCGATCATTTCATCGATACGTGTGATATAATTGACAACATCCTTCACATTCTCCACACGCTCAATGCGCTGTCCGTGATCAAACACAAGCTTGGAGGAACCACCTGCACCCAGTGCGATGATCGGCTGCTTTTCCTCCATAATCAGTATATTGTAAATCCCTGCTTTGTCAACCTCAGAATACCCAACGTTCTCAAAATTCCCCTTCATATTCTTCTGTCTGTACAGATAATAAGGACCCATTCCCATCTCGTAGGCCGTTTTCATAGTCAGATCCATGATCTCCTGATTGTTTTCAAAGGTCATCTCCTGGTATTTATCACGGAAAATATTCAGTCTTGCCGCACGCTTCACAGCAAGAGAATGTACGGTCAGGCTGTCCGGCCCGAGAGCTTTTACCTCGTCCAGTGTATGCTGCACTTTTGTGATATCTTCGCCGGGAAGACCCACGATCAGATCCATATTGATATTGTCGAATCCGGCTTTTCTTGCCAGATGAAACGCATTCTTTGTCTGTTCTACTGTATGACGTCTGCCAATGATATCCAGGGTTTCCTGATTCATGGTCTGTGGATTTACAGAAATCCTGGTAACCGGAAACTCCCGGATCGCCTGAAGCTTTTCCAAGGTTATACTGTCCGGTCTTCCTGCCTCAACCGTAAATTCTTCCAGCTCCTCACAGGAAAAATATTCCGTGATCGCGCCAAGAAGTCTCCGAAGCTGATCCGGCTCCAGTGTGGTAGGTGTTCCCCCACCGATATAGACCGTATCCAGCTTCCGGTTTTTCATCATCCCGGAAACAGCCCGGATTTCCTTTACCAGCGCATCCAGATACGCCTCCACATATTTACGCCATCTCTCCAGCGGATAGGAACTGAATGAACAGTACAGACAGATACTCGGACAGAAAGGAATGCCAACATAAAGGCTGTAACCGTTTTCATAATCAATGTTTTTCAGGATATCCCGCTCACGATTTGCGATGGTAACTGCAAGAGCTGTTTTCTCCGGACTTACCAGATACTGATCTCTCATATATCTGGCAATCTCCGTATTTTTCATTCCGGACTCCAGCATTCCCATAGCCATTTTCACAGGACGGATGCCTGTAAGATTTCCCCATGGAAGTTTCTTGCCTGTAGCTTTGGAAAGCATCTGATACAGGGCGTATTTGATCGCGTCTTTATTTTTTCTGCGGATATCATGGGCATCATTGCAAGAAATAAGGGCATCCGAAGCTTCTCCACTGGATTGCCCTTCTATCACAGCCCCATGAGCTGTTTTTTTCTCTTTTCCGTTGTTGTAACTGATGGTATAACCTTCTTCATCACGTGAAACCCGGAAGCGGATATCATAATCCGCATCATCCTCTTCATAAAGAGAAACGATCTCATTTCCGGGATAAAACGCTTTGATCAGTTCATACACATCATGCTCAAAATCTCTGTTCTGAAACAAAATGCCAATCTTATACAAATGGATTATACCTCTTTTCATAACCAATGGTTGTGGATGCGTCATGCCCCGGAAATACTTCTGTATCCTCCGGCAAAGTATCCACAAGCTTATGAAGGCTTCTTACGATCTCAGCAGAACTTCCGCCAGGAAAATCGGTTCTTCCCACAGAGCCGCAAAACAATGTATCTCCGCTGAAAAGCACACCTTCGTCTTTGATATAATAGCAGCAGCTTCCTTTGGTATGTCCCGGTGTGTGGAACATCTGGATGGAAAATCCTGCCGCTTCGAAAATCTGCCCGTCATCCAGAAGAACATCCGGCTTAATTGAACAGGCACTTCCATAAACAGCAGTCATATTTATCGTGGGCTCTGCCAGCATTGCTTCTTCCTGCATGCATGCATAAACCGGGATCTGATATTTTTCCTTCACTTCCTTTACAGCCATGATGTGATCAAAATGACCATGTGTCAGAAGGATCCCCACCGGTTTTCCCTGCATAAGAGATACTTTCTGAAAAACTTTTTCTGCATAGTCTCCCGGATCTACGATCAGCAGTTCTCCGGTCTCTTTATTTTTCAGAAAATAGCAGTTGGTAAACACCTGGCCCAGCACACACTGCTGCATTTCAAGTTTACTCATAAAAATTCCTCCGTTTATCGGGTCAGCCCGTTGTTCGCTCTACATCAAGAACACTTTCAACCTGACGGATCTTTTCGATCAGAGAATTCAGTTCCTGTTTGCTGCATACATTAAAGGACATGGAAATCGTGGCGCGTTCCTGCTTGTTGGTACGGCTGTTAATAGAACGAAGATCGATCTTCCTCTCTGTAAAGATCTTGGAAATATCCACCAGAAGTCCGGTACGGTTATTTGCATAAACCTGGATCTCCGCTTCGTATTTCTCGGAATCCGCTCTGTCCGGCATCTGCCACTCTGCTTCAATGAGACGTTTCCGGTCAATCTCAGACATGTTGAGCACATTCACACAGTCTGTACGATGAATGGTGATCCCTCTTCCTCTTGTTACAAAGCCTACGATCTCATCTCCCGGGATCGGACTACAGCATTTGGAAAAACGAACTGCCACATCATGAATGCCTTTTACTACAATGCCACTCTTACTCTTGGCAATGTGAAGCTTCTCCTGTGATTCGGAAGCTGCCTCCAGGACCTGTTCATCTGTAAGATTCTTCTTATGCTCCCTCTCATAGGCTTCTACCAGCTTGTTAAACACCTGACCTTCTTTCAGGCCGCCATGTCCGATCGCTGCCAATACAGAATCCCAGTCTCGGAAACCATATTTATGCATTACCGATTCCATATACTGTGGCTTGGTATATATGCCTGGTTTAAAGCCCTTGGTCTTGGCATACTGATTCAGCATGTCCTTACCCTTCAGGATATTATCTTCCTTCAGTTCTTTCTTAAACCACTGGTTGATCTTATTCTTAGCCTGTGTGCTCTTTACGATCTTCAGCCAGTCACGGCTGGGGCCCTGAGAATTCTGGGATGTTATGATCTCAATACGATCACCATTTTTGATCTTATATTCAATAGGAACAAGTTTGCCATTGACCCTGGCACCTACCATCTTGTTTCCTACTGCACTGTGCACGCTGTATGCAAAATCAATAGGTGTAGAACCATTGGGAAGTGTTTTTACATCTCCCTGGGGAGTGAAACAGTAAACACTGTCCGCAAAAAGATCCAGATCATTTTTCAGAAGGCTCATGAACTCCCGGTTATCGGACATGTCACGCTGCCACTCCAGGATCTGGCGCAGCCAGTTCAGCTTCTCTTCCTCACTCTTTCCAGGTTTCTTACCATCGGAAGTTTCCTTATATTTCCAATGAGCTGCAATACCGTATTCTGCGGTTTTATGCATTTCAAATGTACGGATCTGGATTTCGAAAGGCTGTCCGTTAGGGCCGATCAGTGTTGTATGCAGAGACTGATACATATTGGCCTTCGGCATTGCGATATAATCTTTAAATCTGCCGGGGATCGGCTTATACATCTCATGGATAACACCAAGAGCTGCATAACAGTCCTTCACAGTATCTACAATGATACGTACGGCAAACAGGTCATAAATCTGATCAATGGTTTTATCCTGATTGACCATCTTCTTATAGATGCTGAAGAAATGCTTCACGCGGCCATCCACCTGTGCCCTGATATTGGCATCCTCCATATGCTGCTTTACCTGTTTCACGATAGAATTAACAAATTCCTCACGGGCGCTTTTGCGAAGAGCAACCTTTTCTACCAGATCATAGTAAACATCCGGCTTCAGATACTTAAGAGAAAGATCATCCAGTTCCACCTTGATCTTGGAAATACCAAGCCGCATCGCGATGGGAGCATAGATATCCATGGTTTCTCTTGCTTTCTCCTGCTGTTTCTCCGGTCTCATATACTGCAGGGTACGCATATTATGAAGACGGTCTGCAAGCTTGATCAGGATGACGCGGATATCCTTTGCCATTGCAAGGAACATCTTTCTTAAATTCTCAGCCTGAACCTCTACCTTGTCCTTGGAATAGGACAGCTGTCCCAGCTTGGTAACACCATCTACCAGAAGTGCTACCTCAGAACCAAATTCCTTTTCCACCTCTTCATACGTCATCCAGGTATCCTCTACCGCATCATGAAGAAGGCCTGCCACTATGGTTTCCTTATCCAGCTCAAGATCCGCAAGGATGATTGCAACACAGAGAGGATGAATGATATAAGGTTCACCGGATTTACGTTTCTGATCCTTATGTGCCTCACTGGCCACTTTATAGGCCTTTTCGATCATGGAAATATCTGTAGACGGATGATATTTCTTCACGCTTTTTATAAGCTCCTGATAAAGAACCTCAGGGCTTGTAAAATCATGCATGGATTTCACCGCCGCATCTGCCTTCCGGACAGACTCTCTTTTTTCTTCTTCCTTCTGTATCTCAATGTTTTGTTTTTCCGTATTTTTTGTCTCTGCCATTAAATCCCACCTGCCTGTGCACAATTTCATACTGCCGTATGACTACAACAGTTCACATCCCCTTCCACCGACAAAAAATCATTTTCCGTCGTAACAGATCACAGATGCCACATTATAACCTTTGAGACGCTCACGTCCCTTCAGACCTGCAAGCTCCATAAGGAAAACCACCTTGACAACCTCGCCGCCAAGCTCCTCCACAAGCTTGATGGCTGCTTCCACGCTTCCGCCCGTAGCGATCAGGTCATCCACAATAACAACCTTCTGTCCCGGCTTGATGGAATCCTTATGCATCTCGATAGTTGCACTTCCATACTCCAGCTCATAGGTTCTGGAAACGGTCTCACATGGAAGTTTTCCTGCTTTGCGGACCAGAACAAAGGGTTTGTGAAGATTATATGCGATCGGCATACCAAAGATAAAGCCTCTGGATTCAAGACCTGTGATCACATCGAACTCCTCACCCTCCAGACAATCCTGCATAGAATCAATGGCAAGCTGTAATCCATCCGCATCCTGAAGGACGCTGGTAACGTCACGGAAAATAATCCCTGGCTCTGGAAAGTCCGGGATACTTCTTACATATTCTTCTATTTTTTTCATAATAACCTCCAATGGTTTAATTTGTCAATCAGATGTTAGATAGTATAGCACTTTTTCTGTAGGGAATCAATGTGCAACCCGACAGAACTCGCGGAATTACGACAGGCCCTGGACTGCATATTGCCCAGTACAGAGCCTTCTTTCCTGTTTTACAGTCAATTACTCGCTGTCAGGATCTGCATTTTAGTGATACCTTCTCCTGTTATTCTGCAATATAATTTCGGATTACGATCTGTAAGGTCTCTCTTCCCTGATAACGGTTGATCTCAGGATAATATGTGACCGCAATACTTCCACAGTTTTTTATTCTATCAACAAATTCATCTGCTTCTCCAAAATATACTGCTTCCACTACACAGCCGGTACTGTCTGACAGCTGAAGCTTTGCCACATTCCTATTTTTGCCAAGAATACGGCTGCTTAAAACCCGAAGTCCCTTCTGTGCAAAAATCGGTTTGGTATTTCCCTTTCCAAAAGGCTCCAGCAGGGATATCTCTTCCACAAGTTCCTTATTTATATAGGAAACCGGCATTGGCACATCGATCAGGATCTTTGGAGCCAGATCCTTTTCTGTCAGAGTACAGTTTTCGTTTAACCGTCTGCGGAACTCTTCCACATTTTCTTCTTTAATAGATAATCCTGCCGCCATAGGATGACCGCCATACTGTTCCATCAGATCTCCGCATTTTACCAGTTCCTCAAACATGGAATAGCTTTCTATGGAACGTCCGCTGCCTTTCACCATTGTTTCACCTTTTGTCAGAACAAAAACCGGTTTATTGTACTTTTCTCGGATACGTCCCGCAATAATTCCGGCCAGACTTTCGTGACAGTCCGGTAAATAGATCACAAGAACCCTGTCCTGTCCGATTTCTGTCTCTTCCACAATACGGATCGCTGCTTCCTTTCCCTCTTCCGTGAGAGCTTTTCTGCTTTGATTCAACGCAGTCAGATCACCGGCAAGTTTTGCTGCTTCATCTTCCGTCTCCGCACAGAGCAGTTTCAGGGAACGTGCAGCGGTATCCAGTCTTCCACTGGCATTGATACATGGTCCCAGCACAAACCCTACATGATAGGCAGTGATCGGCCCATCCTCCAGGCCATTGGCACGGATCAGTTCACGGAGACCTTTGTTAGAAGTGTGGGAAAGTCGTTTCAGGCCTTCCTTTACAAGGATGCGGTTTTCGCCCTGAAGATCCATCACGTCTCCCACCGTGGCAATGGCTCCTAATTCCAGAAAATCTTCCAGCTCTTTTTCCAGAATCCCGCATGCCTCATAGAGAGCTGTCACCAGCTTCAACGCAACAACTGCTCCGCACAATCTTTTCTCCGGATAATTACAGTCCGGCTGTTTTGGATTTACAATGGCATCAGCCGGCGGAAGGATCAGTTCTCTTCCATCTTCCGTTTCTTTATAGGGAATTTCATGATGATCGGTTATTATCACCGTCATTCCCTTCTCTTTAGCCATAGTGATTTCATTGTACGCCGCAATTCCATTATCACAGGTAACAATTACGTCAATCCCATCATTCACTGCTCTTTCGATCAGGTGCTCATGGATTCCATATCCGTCCGCCACACGGTCCGGAATATATGTATCTGCCAGAGCTCCTGCACGCTTCAGTCCTTTGATCAGAATGAAGGTCGATATTACCCCATCAATGTCATAATCGCCTATAATACGGATGCGTTTTTTTTCCTTTATTTTATTCCGCAGGATCTCCACTGCCTTATCCACATCTTTCATCAAATGTGGAGAAGCCAGTTCGTCCACCTTTCCATAAAGATATCTGCGAATTTCATCCCTGTCCTGTACATCCCGGTTTCGGATCAGTCTGGCGATCACCGGATCAATTCCGAACTCTTTTCCAATTGCCGCAAAGTCCGCCCGTTTTGCAGCAACAACCCATCGTTCCATGTTGTTTCCTCCTTGATGCTTTGCCGCTTTCTTTCTTCAAAGCAACACAATAACCGTATTGTAACTCATACTCCTGCATAGCTGCAAGTTTTTTATGCCACACAAAAAAAACGTTCCGCCAGGAAATATTCTTTCCCGGTACGGAACGTTTCTGTTATTCAGCAATTTTATTCAGATTTCTCCTCATTATTCTGCTGTTTTGCTGCTTCCTGCGCTGCAAGGCGCTCGGCAACTCTTTTACGGTTTTTCTTCTTCGGCTGCTGAGCTGTCTGCTGTCCGGATGGCTGTTTTACCTTTTTGTCAGATTTCTCGGAAGGAATCTTTGCGGAAGCTACTACAGCTGCCGGTGCTGCAACACGATTTTTTCTGAATGTTTTCATGGTGTACCACAGAGCACCAGTGATGCATACAGAAGAATATGCTCCACCGATGATACCTACCATCAGCGGTGCTGCAAATTCTTTAATTGAGGAAACACCCATTACATAAAGAATTGCAACCATTACAAATGTTGTCAGGGATGTGTAAATGCTTCGTGTCAGAGTTTCTGTAACACTGGTATTTACGATCTCTTTCAGTTTCTCATCCTCAACTTTCTTTCTGCCTCTCATATTCTCACGGATACGGTCGAAGATGACAATAGTAGCATTGATGGAATAACCTACGATCGTCAGCATACACGCAATAAATGTATTTCCCACAGATGTTCTGGAAATAACATAAAACGCAAGTACGACCAGGACATCATGAAGAAGTGCAAGTACTGCACTGCTTGCAAAACGGATATCCTTGAAACGGAACCAGATGTAAAGAAGCATGAAGATCGCAGCTACGATAACCGCTACGATAGCGTCTCTTCTCATCTCATTGCTGACAGTAGCGGAAATATTCTCCGATGTGATCAGACTTGTATCTACATCAAAATTTTCCTCCAATGCCTTATTCAGTGCTTCTCGTTCCTTAAGATCCAGAGAACGTGTTTTGATCACTACCTGATTGGTTCCCTGCACCTTGGTCGGCTGTACATTCTTATCACCTGTCACTGCCTCAACAACCGGTGTTATCTCCTTGATATCCATCTCTTTATTGAAGGTTACATTGGTAGAAGTACCGCCGGAAAACTCCAGACTGTAATTCATGGCTTTGTCACCGATCACATTACTGTGGACCATCATTCCTACAGGTCCGCAAAGGATCAGGATAATGGAAACAGCAAAGAAGATTTTTCTCTTTCCAACGAAATCCACAACCTTACGTTCCTTGGCAATGCCATAGAATTTCGGGTCACGAACACCAATTGCGTATACCGCATTAATAACAAGCCTGGATATAACCAGTGCTGTAAACATGGAGATCACGATACCCATTGCCAGCGTGTAGGCAAACCCCTTAACAGAACCGGAGCCAAGCCACATCAGCACACAAGCCGCGATCAGTGTTGTGATGTTTCCATCAAAAATAGCGGAAAACGCTTTGCCGAATCCACTTTTGATCGCTGCATGAACAGAAAGGCCTGCCGCGATCTCCTCACGGATTCTGGCGTAGATAATAACATTGGCATCCACTGCCATACCAATGCCCAGGATGATACCTGCAATACCCGGAAGCGTAAGGGTGATATCAAAGGCATTCAGCGTGATCAGCATTAAGGTTGTATAAAGAACCAGTGCAACAGATGCAACCAGACCTGGGATACGGTATGCGATGATCATGATCAGCATAACGATCACAAGACCGATCGCTCCGGCTTTTACACTTGTTGCGATGGCTTCTTCACCAAGCTGTGCAGCAACTACGCTGGAACGAAGCTCGGTAAGCTCAAGACTTAAGGAACCGATTCTTATGTAAGAAGCAAGATTCTGTGCCTCTTCTGTACTTGCCATTCCGGTGATCTGAGCTTTTCCGCCGGAAATCTCCTCATTTACATTCGGAGCGCTTAAAACCTGATTGTCATATACGATTGCGATCTGCTTTCCAACATTTGCCTTGGTAGCTTCCGCAAATTTGGTTTTTCCATTCTTTGTAAGAGTCAGACTGACTGCATATTTCTGGGAGCTTGTGGATGAATCCTGATAAGCACCTCCCTCAGCGTCTGCAACGTCTGTACCTTCCAGTACAACAGATCCGGCTTTCTGG
>ERZ773169.2842-NODE-2842-length-11884-cov-7.799645_pt1 | contig 11884 bp, 9 predicted proteins | sample MGYA00580536_ERZ773169 | MGnify/ENA primary metagenome ERZ773169 (study PRJEB29015, sample SAMEA2737814) | human gut metagenome | biome: human gut; feature: human-associated habitat; material: faeces | place: China | collected 2012 ...
CCACTGTAGGGGGCGGCGTCCTCGACGCCCCGCGGAGGGGTCAAGACCCCTCCCTGCAAATCGCTCGAAAACGGGGCTGCGCACTAAAAAAGCGCACCGCCCCCAGTCGGGAGCGGTGCGCAAAATATCTTTATGCTATGCCAGACTTACGCCAGCAGGGGCTTGCAGGCCTCGGCCAGCTTTTCCTTCTGGGCCTCGGCCTCGGCGAGGTCCTTGCCCTTGGTGGTGAAGTAGGTCTTGATCTTCGGCTCGGTGCCGGAGGGACGCACGACAACCGTCGCGCCGCTTTCCAGCGTGTAGATCAGGACGTTGGCGGCGGGCAGGCCGGTCTCCTCGGGCTTCTTGTAGTCCACGACCTTGACGACCTTGTCACCGGCAAAGTCCTTCGGCGGGTTGACGCGCAGGTTCTGCATGATGTCGGCCATCTTGTCCATGCCGGACAGGCCCGGGAACTCAAAGCTGTCCACCTTGTTCAGGTAGCGGCCATATTCGGTGTAGATGCGCTCCAGCTCTTCCTTGATGGAGGAGCCCTTGGCGCGGTAGTAGGCGGCCATCTCGCAGATCAGCATCGAGCCGATGATAGCGTCCTTGTCGCGGACGTAGGGACCGGCCAGATAGCCGTAGCTTTCCTCAAAGCCGAAGATAAAGCGGTCCACCTCGCCGTCGGCCTCCAGCTTGGCGATCTGGTCGCCGATCCACTTGAAGCCGGTCAGCACGTTGCGGCACTCGACGCCGTAATGCTCAGCAACCTTGTCAGCCAGCGGCGTGGAGACGATAGACTTGCACATGACGGGGTTCTTGGGCATCGTGCCCTGCTCAATGCGGCCCGCGCAGATGTAGTCGAGCAGCAGAACGCCGACCTCGTTGCCGGAGAGCAGCTCATAGCTGCCGTCCTTGCACTTGACGGCGATGCCGACGCGGTCCGCGTCGGGGTCGGTGGCCAGCATCAGGTCAGCGCCGGACTTCTCGGCCAGCTCCAGACCCAGGCGCAGCGCCTCGAAGATCTCGGGGTTGGGATACGGGCAGGTCGGGAAGTTGCCGTCCGGGTCCTTCTGCTCGGGTACAATGGTGATGTCGGTGATGCCGATGTCGCCCAGAACATGGGTGACGGGCACAAGGCCGGAGCCGTTCAGCGGGCTGTAGACGAGCTTCAGACCCGCGGTCTTGCAGATGCCCGGGCGGATGGAGCGCGCCTCGATGGCGGCATACAGCGCGTTGATGCAGTCGTCACCGACGTACTCGATCAGGCCCTGGGCCATGCCGTCCTCAAAGGAGATCAGCTTGGCGCCGGTCAGGATATCGGTTTTCTGAATTTCGGCGTAGACGATGTCGGCGGCCTCGTCGGTCATCTGGCAGCCGTCCGGGCCGTAGGCCTTGTAGCCGTTGTACTTGGCGGGGTTGTGGCTGGCCGTGACCATGATACCGGCGTTGCAGTTGTAATAGCGGGTCGCAAAGCTCAGTGCGGGCACGGGCATAAGGGCGCTGTAGATGCGGACCTTGATGCCGTTGGCGGCCAGCACCTCGGCAGCGGTCCTGGCGAACAGGGCGCTCTTGATGCGGCTGTCATAGCTGATGGCAACGGTCTGGCTGCCGCCCTGGGTCTTGACCCAGTTGGCAAGGCCCTGGGTCGCCTGACGGACAACGTAAATATTCATACGGTTGGTGCCTGCACCGATGACGCCGCGCAGGCCCGCGGTGCCGAACTTCAGGGCCACGGCAAAACGGTCCTGAATGGCGGCATCGTCGCCCTTGACGCTTTCCAGCTCGGGCTTGAGGTCAGCGTCGTCCAGCTCTGCAGCGAGCCAACGCTCATACATATCCTGATACATAAGTAAAACACCTTCACTTTCCATAGGAAATACTAACTTAGGTATACTCTAAATATACCAACTTTGCCGTAGCCTGTCAATCGAATTTTGGTTAATTTTGCCTGATTTTTCCCGTTTCGTGCTTGTGCAAGGGCGCGCTGTGCGGTATACTGATAAAAAAGCAGGAAAGTGGGAAACAGGCCATGTATGCAAAAGTGACAAGCCTTGGTGTGACCGGTCTGGCGGGGTACATCGTGCAGGTCGAAGCCGACCTTTCGGGCGGGCTGCCGCAGTTCAATCTGGTGGGTCTGCCGGACTCCGCCGTGAAGGAGAGCAGTGAGCGGGTGCGCAGCGCCATCAAAAACCTGCATTATGAGTGGCCCGCCAGCCGCATCACCATCAATCTGGCCCCCGCCGACGTGCGCAAGACCGGGCCGGTGTACGATCTGCCGGTGTTTGTGGGCATCATGGCCGCGCAGGGCAAGCTGCCCGCCCCCGGCAGTGAGCGGGCGTTTCTGGGAGAGCTGGGGCTGGACGGCACGCTGCGCCCCGTGACCGGCGTGCTGCCAATGGCGCTGGCCGCGGTGCAGAACGGCGTGAAGGAGCTGTTTCTGCCTGCCGAAAACGCCGCCGAGGCCGCCGTGGCCGAGGGACTGACCGTCTACCCGGCCCGCAGTGCGCAGGATGTGGTGCTGCACCTCTGCGGTGCAACGCCCCTGACCCCGGCAACGCCCGAGGGGTACGACGAGGACGGTGTCTGGCTGGGGCCGGACATGGCCGACGTGCGCGGCCAGAGCGAAGCCCGCCGCGCCATGGAGATCGCCGCTGCAGGCGGGCATAATTTGATCATGATAGGAAGTCCCGGAACCGGAAAATCTATGCTTGCCAAGCGGCTGCCGGGCATTCTGCCGCCGCTGACCTATGAGGAGGCGCTCGAGACCAGCGCCATCTACTCCGTGGCCGGGCTGCTGCGCGGCGGCACGGGGCTTATCAAGCAGCGGCCCTTCCGCAGCCCGCACCACAGCGTCAGCTCGACAGCCATTGTGGGCGGCGGGTCTGTCCCCCGCCCCGGCGAGGTCAGTCTGGCGCACAACGGCGTGCTGTTTCTGGACGAGCTGCCCGAGTTTGCCCGCGATACGCTTGAGGTGCTGCGCCAGCCGCTGGAGGACGGCAGGGTCACCGTCAGCCGCGTACACGGCACAGCATCCTATCCGTGCAGGTTCATGCTGGTGGCCGCCATGAATCCCTGCAAGTGCGGTTATTTAGGCCATCCCACGCGGGAGTGTACCTGCACGCCGAGCGCGGTGGATGCCTACCGGCGGCGCATCTCCGGCCCGCTGCTGGACCGCATTGACTTACACGTCGAGGCCCTGCCCGTGGAGTACGACGACCTTGCGTCCGAGCAGGGCGGTGAGTCCAGCGCCGACGTGCGTGCCCGGGTCATGGCGGCGCGTGCTTTGCAGCGGGAGCGGTACAAGGCCCTGCCCGGCGTGCGGTGCAACGCGCAGCTGCCGTCCGGCGCCCTGCGGCGCTACTGCCGCATGACCCCCGCCGCCGAGAAGATCCTGCGCAGCGCGTTTGAGCGGCTGGGCTACAGCGCCCGCGCCTATGACCGCATTCTGCGCGTGGCCCGGACCGTGGCCGATCTCGACGGCAGCGAGGTACTGGACACGGCGCATCTGTCCGAGACGCTGCAATACAGGACGTTGGACAGAAAGTTCGGGATGTAAAACACTGCCCGCCGTTTTCGGGTTGAAAGCGGCGGGCAGTGTTTTATTTTTCGAGAATCTGCAGCAGTCTTTCGGCGCTCTTGTCCCAGCTGTATTTTTCGAGAAGGGCGGCGGTGGGAGCCGTGGCCGGGGTGACGTCATCAACGTCGCCGGGGTTCGCGGTCAGGTCAATGTAGGCGGCGCAGGGGCCGTAGACCTCCCGCATACAAGGGGTGTCGCTGACAATGATCTGCGGCGCACCGCAGGCGGCAGCCTCCAACGGCGGGATGCCGAAGCCCTCATAGAGCGTCGGGAAAAGAAAGGCTTTGCAGTGAGCCATCAGCGCCTTGGCTGCACCGTCGCTGACATACCCCAGATACAGCACATTGGGCAGGTCGGCCAGGCCGAGGCGCTCGGCCTCGGCGGCAAGGCTGCCGCCGCCCGCAATGGCAAACACGGCGTCGGGCTTGGCCCCGGCCGCGCGCAGCACCCACGGGAAGTTCTTGTTTTTGAGCAGGTTCGCCATGCTGAAATAGTATTGGCCGGGCTTGAGCTGCGGGTGCCGGGCAAAAATGCTCTCGTCGGGCGCAATGCGCTGCATCTGCTGCCAGGCGTTGTAGACAACGTCCATTTTCGACGCAGGAACGCCGTAATATTTGGCAATTTCCGATTTGGAGAACTCCGACACCGTGATGATGCGCTCGGCCCTTTTGGCAATGCGGCGGTATTGCAGGCAGTGCCATGCAGCGCTCAGCCGCCCGCGGGGGTCGGTGTAAAAGTCCGGGCGTGCGCGGTAGCAGACATCGTGCACAACGGCAATGCCGCGGAAGCCGAACAGCGGGATGACATTGCAGGTGGCAAGTCCCCCGGCCCCGCGCTGCCGGAGGTAGCGCGGGTAGTCGAGCTGCTGCCAGACGCCGTCCCTGTGCGTGCCGAAGGATACGACCTTTATATTGGTATAGTGCGGCGTTTCAACGCCCGGCGGGGTGACAATTTCGACAAAGCCCGGCGGGACGATGCGGTCCAGCGCGGCGAGCAGCTCGATGGAATAGCGCTGGATGCCCGAAAGGCGCTGGGCAAAAAACGAGCCGTCAACGGCCCAGATGGTGTTGGACATAGAGTACCTCTTTTGTTACGGCGCGGTTGCCGGCGGCCAGAGGACTGGCCGCCCTACGATGCAAATTGCTGCTTGTACAGCAGGATTTTATTGACACTCCGGTCCAAGCGTTCCTCGGAGATCGTGCCGTTTTGCACAGCCTCCAGGACGGCGGCGTAGGCCTCGGGCAGGGAGTTGGGCATCAAAAGTACATCACAGCCCGCCTGAAGGGCCTGCACGGCGGCCTCGCCGGGGGTGTAGGCGGCGGTGATGGCATCCATCGCCAACGAGTCGGTGACGATGAGGGTGTTTTCCGCGTCGGGGATCAGCGCGACAAGCTGCGGCGAAAGGGTGGCCGGGGTTCCGTCGCCGGTCACATTCGGTGCGGCGATATGTCCGACCATGACGGCGTGCAGGCCGGTGTCCGCCGCAAAGGGCAGCAGCTCGCAGGCTTGCAGCTCGTCGAGCGTTTTGTAGGTCACGGCCAGCGCGGTGTGGCTGTCCTCAGCGGTATCACCGTGGCCGGGGAAATGCTTGAGCGTCGGCAGGATGCCGCCGGTGCGCAGGCCGTCCGCGGCGGCAGCGGCCATTTCGGCAGCGGTGGCGGCGTCCGACGAAAAGGCCCGCGTGCCGATGATGGGGTTATCCGGGTTCGTGTTCACATCGGCGTCAGGCGCAAAGTCCATGTTGAAGCCGTACTCCTTTAAATATGCGCCGATGGTCTGCCCCATGGCGCAGGCGTCCGCCGGGTCGCCGGACGCGCCTACCGCGGCGGCGCTCTCATATTGCGGCAGGTCAAAGGCCGGGTGGTTGGCCAGGCGCGCCACCGCGCCGCCCTCCTCGTCCACCGCGATGAAAAGCGGCGTGCGGCTGGCGGCCTGCAGATCGGCGTTGAACTGCGCCAGCTGCTCCGGGTCGGTGATGTTCTTGCCGAACTGGCAGATGCCGCCCACAGGGTAGGCTTGCAGGGTCTCCCGCATGGCGTCGGTCAGCATGGTCACACCGTCGGCCTTTGCGTCGTTGATGGTCTCCTGCGGGAGCGTCAGATCCAAGGCGTCGGGACGGATGATGAAAAGCTGGCCGATTTTTTCTTCCGGCGTCAGCGCGTCGGCAGGGGCGGGCGCTGCGGTTGGGGCCGGGGTGGACGTGGGAGTCGGGGTCGGCACGGCGGCGGGCAGGGTGTCCGCCGGGGCTGCCGTACAGGCTGTGAGGGTGGTGAGGAGCAGTGCGGGGAGAAGCAGGCGTTTCATAGGGGGTCACCGCCTTTCGGGTGAGGGTGAGTGGTGTGGCGAACGGCGCAGGCGGATATGGGATCCGCCCCTACGAGGGATGGGTAACAGGCATTGACCCGGGGACGAGTGCCAACGGAAGGTTGGCGGGCGAACAATGTTTGCCCCTACAAGTACTATTATAGTAGCATATTTGCAGAGCAAGAGCAAGACAGCAAAAAGGAGCGACCCTGCCGTAACCCGTTAGTGGGTTTTCATGGCAGTGTCGCCCCTCATCCGGCCTGCGGCCACCTTCCTCCAAGGGGGAAGGCTTTTGCTCGGCTACATTTAGTCCGGTAGACTATCGGCGTAGTCGTTCTCGCCGCCGACGGGGTACTGGGCCACAACGTCGGTGTCGGCGGCAGTCTCGGCGGTGGCGGTATCGTCGTGCAGCGACTCCTTCGTCACAGCAAAGGCGGACTTGTGGTCGGCGTTGACCTCATAGACCAGCGTCGGCGCGTCGGAGCTGGCAAGGTAGCACAGACTGTCGTCGGACGCGCTCGCCGTGCCGAACCGCACCGTCAGGCTTGTGCCGTCGGTGAAGGACAGCGTCGCGGTCACGTCGGGGGCATCCAGCCCGTAGGCACTGTCAGCATCGGGCGCGGTGATGGTCCACGCGGTCTGCATTTCCAGAATCGTACCGGCCATCTTCCTGACGCTGCTCTGGGTCAGGGCGTAGTCCGGGTCGTCGGCCAGCGTCCAGATGCCGTCGGTGCAGGTAAATGTCAGGTCGTTCACCTGCATGGCGGCCACATCGTCTGTCGTCTTGTCGGTCAGCGTCTGGGCCTTGTACAGGTCGCGGGGTGACTTGCTCAGCGTCGCCAGGTCGCTGCGCCGGACCGTGTAGGCTGCGCCGGATTCGTCGTAGACGTAGTAGACGTCTGCCACGCTGTTCAGCTGATCTACAGTCAGGTCCACGGTCTGCTCCCCTGCCCCGAGGGTGATCGTCATCTGCGGGGTGTCGCTTTTAGCGGGCAGCTCGGCCAGGTCATTGCCCTCGAGCTTGCGCTGCGCCTTCAGGTTGGCGTAGTCCTCCACAAGGCTCTGCACCTTGGTCTGGTCCAGCGGCAGCGACGGGTCATCGGCCAGCAGCCAGCCGTCGCTGCCCTTGAGGAGCGAGACCTCTACATTGTTGCCCGCGTAGGACAGCGCGTCGATGTCATCCACCGCAAGGTCACACAGCGGCAGCGTCGTGTCGGTCTCCGCCTCCCCGTGCAGCGTCAGCACGGCCAGCAGGATGCCCAGCAGCGCAACGACGCCCACAAGGATGACAAGCGGCAGAAATTTCTTGTTTTTCATGGTTCTCCTTTATCTGCGGCGGCGCACAACGCAGACCACCGCGCCCGCAATGATGCAGACGATGGGCAGCACCAGCGTGAACAGTACGCCCAGCGGGATGGCCGCCGAGGTCGGCACGCTCAGCGAGGCCGCGCTCATGCTCTTTGCGTTGATGACCGCTGTCGTCTGCTCGCCGTTCATCCAGTTGACAACGCTGCCCAGGAATTGGGCGTTGCCGCCGGAGACGGCCTGGTTGATGCTGCTTTCCAGCAGGTTCGGGCAGTTGACCCAGACGACGCGCGCACCGGTGGCGGAGTTATCCGCCGCCACAGCCACGGCAAAGCAGCCCTCGGGGTCGGTATCGGCCTTCTGGGCGGTCTCGGCGGTGGCGTAGTTCTCCATCGCGTAGGCGTTATCACCGGTGGTCAGCAGGTCGGTAAAGGCGAACTCGCTGTCGTCGTTCGTCGTGATGCCCTGGGCAATGGGGGTGTAGATCATCATGCTCTGGGACACGCCCGCGGTGATGTCGTTGCCGGCCAGCTTGGGCAGCAGGTAGGTCTGGGGGTAGCCGTAGGGGTAATGGTCGGTGTCGGTCTCGATCAGCAGGCCGGGCTGGCGGGCCATGCCGCAGTCGGCCAGCACACTGTCAAGATTCGGCGTCCCGGTGGTGAAGTCGGTGGTCACAAACAGCTTGCCGCCGTTCGCCACGTAGTCCTTCAAAATCGCCGTCTCGGCATCGGTCAGGTCTGCGCCCGGCGCGTTGATAAGCACGGCACTCACGTCCGCCGGGATGCTGCCGGCGGTGGTCAGGTTCAGCGAGGTCACGGTCACACCGGCGTTGGACAGCGTGTCGGTAAAGTCGCTGGACAGCGCGGTCTCGCCGTGGCCGGTCAGCTCGTACAGCTGGTAGGCCGCCGTGCGGGTGACCTTGGCGATGCCGGAGGTCAGGGCGTTCTCGGCCTGGAAGCTGTAGTTGGCCGTGCCGGTGGTGTAGTAGCTCTCCAGGTCCATCTCGTACATGTCGTTGTAGGAGAGCACGTCGCTGTTGTCGCCGCAGACCAGCACAACGCTGCCCACCGACGCGCCGTCATACTGCTGGGCGAATGTCGGGTAGAGCACGGGGTCGCGCTGCTGCCAGCTGAAATGGCTGCTCTCGCCCGCGTAGCGGTCCAGCAGGCGGGTAATGTTCGCGTCCTCCTGCCCGCTCTCGGCCAGATAGTAGGCCGTCACATCGGCGTTCAGCTCATGGAGCAGGTTCTCGGTGGTGTCACTTAACGTGAAAAGCGACGTCGTGGAAATATCGTACTCGGTGTATTTGGTGGGCAGTGCGCGGATGACGAGGTTGACCAGAATGATCACCGCCAGCACCACCACCGCCAGCGCACTGGCGTACATACCGCTGTGCAGGGCACGCTTGCTGCCGCCCTGCGGGAGCTTTACATTCAACTTTTTCATAGCGTATCCCTCCTCAATTCCAACGGCGGCGTTCCAACGCCTGCCCGGTCAGGAAGAGGAACAGCCCGATGACCGACAGATAGTACACGATGGCCGGGATGCTGAACATACCGCCCACAATGTTCTGGAACGGGTCAAACAGCGCCAGCGCGGACAGCACCGCGTTGAAGGCCGTCAGCAGCCACGCCGGGCGCAGGCGGAACAGAATGAACAGCACGACAGCCCCCACGCAGAACACCGTGACGCCCGCGGTCAGCCGCTTGCAGATAACGCCGACGAGAATCGACGCGATGAGCACGACGACCATAAAAGCAATGAATGCCAGCAGATTGCCGGTGGTGAACATGGTCTGAATGCCGTCCATAATGTAGGCAACGAGCAGTGCGCCGAAGGTGGCGAGGTAGGCTAAGATCTGGTTCTCGGTCAGGGCCGAGATCCAGGTGCCGACGGCCAGGCAGGCGCTGCCCAGCAGCAGGTAGCCAAGCACGGCGCTGTACGCCGCAACGAGCGAGACCGTGCCGAACGCCTTTAAAATCAACGGCATGAGCACGGCGGCGGCCAGCGGAAGGGCAAAGACCGCGACCTCGGCCAGAAACTTACCGGCCACGATGGCCGGGATGCTGACCGGACTGGTCAGCAGCAGCTGGTCGGTGCGGTTCTTGCGCTCCTCCGCAAAGCTGCGCATACTGATGGCCGGCAGCAGGAAAAGCAAAATCATCGTCATGGTGTAGAGCACCGACGCAAAGTCCGACGAGGCGTAGAGCAGGTTGCGGTTGGTGTAGTACAGTCCCAGGAAGAAAAGGCTTACGGCAGCAACGACCCAGCCGATCATGCCGGTAAAGTAGCTTTTGACCTCGCGTTTAAAGATTGCTTTCATCGCTGTTCGCCTCCTTTTCGTTTTCTTCTTCTGCGGCGGCTTCCGCAGGGGGATTTTCGGCAGGGGCAGCGGCGCTTTCCGGCTTGCTGCTCTCGGGTGTCTCGGTCAATTGCAGGAATACATCCTCCAGGCTCATCGTCTCGGCGCTGAGGTTCAGCACCGGGCAGCCCGCCTGAGCCAGCGCCAGCGAGAGCGCACCGCGCAGGTCAGTACCCGCCGTGCTGACGGCGGTGAAGCTGACCTCGCCGCCCTTCTCGTCGGTGACACGCAGGTCGGTCAGGCCGGGCACCTTGCCTGCAGCGGCCACAACGGCCTCGCGGCTGCCCTGTGCCGTGGCGGTGATCGTGCCCTTGGCGGTCAGCTGGGCGGCCAACTCCTCCGGTGTGCCCTGCGCCACGAGCCTGCCGTGGGCAATGATGAGCACCCGGTCACAGACGGTCTGGACCTCGCTCAAAATATGGCTGGACAGGATGACCGTGTGGGTCTTGCCCAGGTCGCGGATGAGGGAGCGGATCTCGATCATCTGCGCCGGGTCCAGGCCGACGGTGGGCTCATCCAGAATGATGATCTTCGGCGTGCCGAGCAGCGCAGCGGCAATGCCTACACGCTGACGGTAGCCCTTGGACAGGTTGCGGATCAGGCGCTGCTCCATGCCCTGCAGGCCCGCGCGGGCCACGGCGTGCTCCACTGCGGCGGCACGATCCGCCTTTTTGCGGGTGCCCTTCAGCTCGGCAACGAACAGCAGATACTCCTGCACGGTCATATCCTGATACAGCGGCGGCAGCTCCGGCAGGTAGCCGATGCAGGCCTTGGCCGCGGCGGGCTCGTCGGCAATGTCGTGGCCGTCGATTTTGACCGTGCCGTCCGTGGCCGAAATGTAGCCGGTAATAATGTTCATGGTGGTCGATTTGCCCGCGCCGTTGGGGCCGAGCAGGCCGTAGATGCCGCCATCCTCCACGGTGAAGCTGATGTCGTCCACCGCGGTGTGGCTGCCGTAGCGCTTTGTCAGATGCTCTACTTCGATCAAAGTGCGCACTCCCCTTTTCATTTCATAATGTCTTTTATTATAGTGATAAATTGTGATAATTTTGCGACAATGGTTTGAAGAAGTGTGAAATCGTGCGCGGGGCTTTGCCAAAAAACGCCGCGGAAACAGGAGCAGCTCCCGTTTCCGCGGCGTTTCGCGGGTTTATTCTGAATCAGAAGTCCATGTCGTTGGGGTAGGTATCATGCCGCACAAAGCCGCCGAGCTCGTCGGTAGTCGTCATGCCCATGGCCAGTGCCTTGCTGCGCATGGCGGCGTAAAATTCCGCATAGGTCGCCTGCATGTACGGTTCCAAAAAGAAGCCGCCGATGCCGAAGGTGAACACGCAGAGCAGCAGCCAGCCAAAGAAGGACAGCTTGAGGATGAAGAAGTTCCACTTCTCGCCCTCCATCATCTCCTTGCTCAGTTCCATAGCGCGGGTGGCGGACATATAGGGGTTTTCGGCCAGCAGGTAGGGTACCAGCTCATAGCAATACTCCCAGTAAATGCCCGGCACAATGAGCAACAGGAAGCCCAGCGCGATTTTCAGGTCGGTAAGCAACTGCACCACGATGGGGTTGCCGTAGGGGCGGCGGAAGGTGCTGACGACGGTGGAGACGGGCGTCAGGGACTGGCGGCTCTCCATAAAATAGCGGCAGCGGCCGACGTTGAGCGGGTAGACGACAAAGAGTGCCCAGCAAAGCGCGGCAATAGAGCCGATGAGCATACCGACGAAGATCGCCCCCAGCATACTGTCGGGGATACTGTTGACAATGTCATAGGCCGTCGTGTCGTCCGTAACAGTGCTGACAGCCTGATGCGCCGCACTGCCGCTGTTGGCCCCTGCCCCGCCCAGCCCTACAAAGCTGAGCACCAGACAGATCCAGAAGGAACGCCAGTAGCGTCCCCGCAGGGCTTGCTTGGCGTTGGTTTTTAAAAGTTCGCGTGTCCACATAGTGGGTCACCTCCATAATTCATGCTTTAAGGATGGGCAACGTTCCGATTTGTTCTCGAGGGCGTACAGCACATAGTTGTGTTCGGCTTGTCTTTCATCTATATACTGCATTTTGATTTTGCAAAACATGCGTTTTGCTCACGGTTGCATGCTTTTACTATATGCTTTTATTATAACAGCTTATGGCGCAAATGCAAGTTTTGGCGCGGCGCGTTTTGACGTTTTTGCGCAGTTTTTACTCATGTTCACAAAAATATAAAAAAGTTTGGCATTTTTTGCGGAAAACGCTTGACATTTGTTTGCGGTTTGGCTATAATAATACACGTCGTCAGGGCCACGGCCCACGGCGAAAAGAATATGCGGATGTGGCGGAACTGGCAGACGCGCTAGATTCAGGTTCTAGTTCCCTTAAAA
>ERZ773169.2846-NODE-2846-length-11874-cov-4.257298_pt1 | contig 11874 bp, 8 predicted proteins | sample MGYA00580536_ERZ773169 | MGnify/ENA primary metagenome ERZ773169 (study PRJEB29015, sample SAMEA2737814) | human gut metagenome | biome: human gut; feature: human-associated habitat; material: faeces | place: China | collected 2012 ...
AAGATGATGGGGAGACAAACGACGGGAAGAAAGAAGAAGACACGAATCCCTTGGAGGATGGCAGTGAAGAAGTCACTGCACTTATGAACAGCTACTACAAGGCTTTAGGGGAAAAAGATATTACGACATTAAGAACACTGGTAAATAATCTGACACCTTCTGATGAATCCAGAATCACAAATGCAAAGGATTATATTGAAGGATATCAAGTCAGCAAAGTGTATATGAAGAAAGGGATGGACGACAATTCGTATGTTGTATATACGAAAGGAAGTTTCATCTGTAAGGGGATTGATACACCGGCACCGTCTCTTTGGAGTTCTTATGTTGTAAAAGACAGCGATGGTACCTATAGAATTTTGGGTGACCTTGAACAGAACACAACAGTTTCCACTTATATGGATTCGCTGAAATCTGATGAAGATGTAAAGAAGCTTACAGCTGAGGTGCAGGCAGAATATGAGCAGGCACAGAAGGATGACACAGCTCTTGCACAGTTCCTTGACGGACTGGGTGAAGAAGCAGATACTTCTTCTTCTGAGACGAGTGCAGACGACACAATGCTGACAGTTACAGAAGGGTGTAATGTCAGAGCTGAAGCAAATAGTGACAGTGAAATTATTGGTGGTCTTGACGAAGGGGATCAGGTTCAGAAAATGGGACAGGAAGGTGACTGGATCCAGATTGAATATGATGGTCAGACCGGATATGTATACAGTGGATTGCTTCAGTAAAATATTTAGACAGAATAAAAGACACGGGATGGATCCTGTGTCTTTTTCAATGCTTATTTTTTTAGAGAACCGTCTGCCTGTAGTTCATAATTTTGATCATCTACTGTGATCGTTCCGGTCTGCATGATACCATCCAGATCCATGTAATAACGTTTGCCATTATCATCCACCCATCCGGTCTGCATGATACCATCTTTATCAAAGAAATAATGTTTGCCGTCAGTATCGATCAGCCAGCCTGTGTAAGGAACACCGTCAACCATAAACATCCAGTTGCTGCCGCTTGAAGTCCAGACTCCAAGGCTTGCCTCCGGGGATGTCTCATCTTGTGATATGGATTCAGAAGGAGAGACAGAAGGCTCGACCGTAATGGTCGGTGTAGCAGAAATGCTGACGTTTGCCTTTGGTTTCTGGGTAAGAACAGGCGTTGGTGTGACCTTGGATTTTTTTATTACAGAGGAATGTCTGGCAGGAATTTTGTAATTCGCATCAAAAGAAGTTCGACGGAATAAAAATCCTGCAGACAGACACAATAAAATCGCAATCAGAAGCAGCAGGGGATTCAGGTGTCGTTTCTTATCAGACATAATTTCCCTCCTTTGTGTATCTGAAATGATAAAACAATAATTTTATCATACAATATGTGGTAAAAAAAAACAAGGTCTCGGTTGCGGACAAAAAGAAAAAACTATATAATAGAATAATGGACGAAAAAAGGATAACAACAGATCAGACTACAATAAGAATAAATAAATACCTGAGTGCGGCAGGAGTATGTTCAAGAAGAGAAGCAGACCAGCTGACAGATGCCGGACGGGTTACGGTTGCAGGAAAAGAAATCGGTACTGGAGAAAGGATTCCAGCAGATGCTGAGGTTTTTTTGGATGGCAGACCGGTGAAGGCAGAGACCAGGCAGGTACTTCTGCTTTTTTATAAGCCAAGGGGTATTGTGTGCAGTACAAAAAAGCAGCGACAGGAAACGACAGTAACAGAGTTCCTGGATTATCCGGTGAGAGTATATCCGGTAGGACGTCTGGACAAAGATTCAGAGGGACTGCTTTTACTGACGAATCAGGGTGACCTGGTTAATCGAATCATGCGTGCAGGTAACTACCATGAGAAAGAATATGAAGTAACCGTGGACAAAAAAATTACAGAAACTTTTATCAGAAAGATGAGCAGTGGTGTCCCGATTCTGGGGACTGTGACACGATCATGTACGGTATATAAGACCGGTGATAAAAGCTTTTCTATCATATTAACACAGGGATTGAATCGCCAGATCAGAAGAATGTGTGAATATCTGGGATATCATGTATGTACATTGAAACGTATCCGTATCATGAATCTTACACTGGACGGCCTGAAATGTGGAGAATATCGGGAAATATGTGGAGATGAATGGAAGAAACTGAATGAACTGATACGGGATTCTTCCAGTGAGACAGTAATCAGAACAGGAGGACAGCATGGAAACATCAGCGGCAGAACAAATAAAAGAACTGGTGCAGAAGCTGAACGAAGCGGCAAAGGCATACTATCAGGAAGACCGGGAGATCATGAGCAACAGAGAGTACGACGCACTGTACGATCAACTGGAAAAAATGGAAAAGGAAACAGGAATCGTCCTGGCAGACAGCCCAACTGTTAATGTGGGGTATGAGGCAGTCGATGTACTGCCAAAGGAAACGCATGAGTCTCCAATGCTTTCGTTGGATAAGACTAAGGACAGAGACGTTTTAAGAGCGTTTATCGGGACACATCCAACCTTGCTTTCCTGGAAGATGGATGGGCTTACGATCGTTCTCACATATGAAAATGGAGAATTGCTTAAAGCCGTTACCAGAGGAAATGGTACCGTGGGAGAGGTAATTACAAATAATGCAAAAGTATTTAAGAACATTCCGCTGAAAATTGCGTACCGGGGCAGACTGGTCCTGAGAGGGGAAGCCATCATTACTTATTCTGATTTTGAAAAGATCAATGATACGATCGAAGATGTAGATGCAAAGTACAAAAATCCTCGAAATCTCTGCAGTGGTTCGGTTCGACAGCTGAATAATCAGATCACGGCAGAAAGAAATGTACGCTTTTATGCATTTGCTCTGGTTTCTGCACAGGATGTAGATATGCATAATTCCAGAAAATATCAGATGGAATGGCTTAGAAGACAGGGATTTGAAGTAGTAGAATATCGTATGGTCACAGGAGAGAATCTGGACGAAGCAATGGATTACTTTGCACATGCGATCGAGAAAAATGATTTTCCATCAGATGGGCTCGTTGCATTATATGATGATATTGCCTATGGAGAATCACTCGGAAGTACTGCGAAATTTCCCCGGAATGCGTTTGCTTTTAAATGGGCCGATGAAGTGAGGGAGACGACACTTCGTGAAATTGAATGGAGTCCTTCAAGGACAGGTCTCATTAATCCGGTTGCCGTATTTGATCCGGTCGAACTGGAGGGAACGACAGTCAGCCGTGCCAGCGTGCATAATGTGAGTATCGTGAAAGATCTGCAGCTGGGAATTGGGGATACGATCCAGGTATATAAAGCAAATATGATCATTCCACAGATTGCTGAGAATCTGACACGAAGTAGTAATCTGGAAATACCGGAAATCTGTCCGGCGTGCGGTCAGGAAGCCAGAGTGATCAGGGAAAATGATGTAGAGGCACTTTACTGTATGAATCCGGACTGTGCGGCAAAAAAGATCAAGGCTTTTACTTTGTTTGTAAGCAGAGATGCCATGAATATTGACGGACTGTCAGAGGCAACGCTGGAAAAATTTATTGCAAAAGGTTTTATACACAACTTCGGAGATATCTTTGAGATAGAAAAGTTTCGTGATGAGATCGTAACGATGGAAGGCTTTGGAGAAAAGTCCTATGAAAACCTGATGAACAGCATTGAGAAGGCAGAAGAAACAACACTTGCAAAAGTAATCTACAGTCTTGGAATCGCAAATATCGGACTTTCCAATGCAAAAGTAATCTGTCGGCATTTTGATGATGATCTGGACAAGATCCGTTCAGCAGATGAAGAAGAAATCAGTGCGATCGATGGAATCGGACCGGTCATAGCAAAGAGTCTGACAAAGTATTTCAGTAATCCGGAGAATAATCAAAAAGTAGATCATCTGCTGAAATATCTTCATATTAATAAGGAAGAAATTTCCGGTGAGCAGATCTTTGCAGGAATGAACTTTGTCATTACTGGAAGTCTGAAACATTTCAGTAACAGAGGAGAAGCCAAAAATCTGATCGAATCACTGGGCGGCAAAGTAACCGGTTCGGTGACGGGTAAGACAAATTATCTGATCAATAATGATGTGACTTCGAATTCATCAAAAAATAAAAAAGCCCGGGAACTTGGAATTCCGATTCTGTCAGAGGAAGATTTCCTGAAACTGGCAGAAAGATAAAAGATTATATCAGATGTGAGATGACTCCCACCTCTGCAGGTGGTGAGCAACAAAATTATATCAGTGGTGGGATTCTTGAAAAATTTGTAATTGGACAAAAGGAGGAACAGAAAATGCCGATTAAGATACAGGGAGATTTACCGGTAAAAGAAATTCTTGAAAGAGAAAATATATTTGTCATGGATGAGGGAAGAGCGGTACACCAGGACATTCGCCCACTTCAGATTCTGATCCTGAATCTGATGCCTCTGAAAGAAGAAACAGAACTGCAGCTTCTGCGGTCTCTGTCAAACACACCATTACAGGTGGACGTGACTTTTATGGCAGTTGAGAGCCATCAGGCAAAAAATACGTCTGCCAATCATCTGAATAAATTTTATCAGACTTTTTCGGAACTCAAAGATATGAAGTTTGATGGAATGATCGTGACAGGAGCACCGGTAGAACAGATGGAGTTTGAAGAAGTGGATTACTGGAACGAGCTGACAGAGATCATGGACTGGACAGAAAGTCATGTGACATCTACGATTTTTCTGTGCTGGGCTGCACAGGCAAGTCTGTATCATTTTTACGGACTTCAGAAACGTCAGCTCGATCACAAAATGTTTGGTCTCTTCTGGCACAAAGTTCTGAATCGTAAGATCCCGCTGGTTAGAGGATTTGATGATGCTTTTCTTGCACCACATTCCAGACATACAGAGGTTCCAATCGAAGATATCCGTGCATGTAAAGATATCACGATTCTTGCAGAATCTGAGGAGGCGGGGCTTTTTCTTGCAATGGCGCAGGGGGGACGTAAGATTTTTGTCATGGGACATCCGGAATATGACCGTGTGACACTGGATGGAGAATATAAGAGAGATGTAGGAAAGGGACTTCAAATCGATCTTCCGAAGAATTATTACAAAGATAATGATCCGGAAAACAGACCGCTGCTTCTCTGGAGAGCTCATGCCAATAATCTGTATACAAACTGGCTGAATTATTACGTATACCAGAGTACTCCGTTCGACCTGATGGGAACACCGGATTTTGACAGTATTTCGTTTGAGTAAAAAGGCCGAGTAGTTTGATGGATTAAAGAATATTATAAAGAAAGTGCGAAATCTGGAGAATATTTCCACCGGACTTCGCACTTTTTTGGTGTACAGGACAAATATGGTAGTGTATAATAGATTTAAAGTATTGAAAATATAATATGTAGGGGGAAAATGAAATGGATGGTTCGATGTTTATCGGAACATGGTGGTCACTGGTACCGCCATTGCTGGCAATCGTGCTGGCATTAGTAACCAAGGAAGTGTACAGTTCGCTTTTTATCGGGGTGGCAGCAGGGGCACTGCTGTATACCGGCTTTCATCCGTGGAATGCATTTGTGGCATTCTTTGATATCATGAAGAACAGTATGAATCTGAATATTTTGATCTTTGATGTACTGCTTGGAATGATCATCGTCCTGATGTCAAAATCAGGCGGATCGGCAGCTTATGGCAAATGGGCGGGAAGTAAGATCAAGACTAAGAAAAGTGCAATGCTGGCAACGACAGGTCTTGGCGTACTGATCTTTGTGGATGATTATTTTAACTGCCTGACAGTTGGTTCTGTTATGAGACCTGTCACAGACCGTTACAAGGTATCCAGAGCCAAACTGGCATATATTATTGATGCAACAGCTGCACCGGTATGTATTATCGCACCGATTTCCAGCTGGGCGGCAGCTGTCAATTCTTATGTGCCGGATGATGCTGGTATTACAGGATTTCAGCTGTTCCTGTCAACGATTCCGTATAATCTGTATGCGATCCTGACACTTGTGATGGTAGTTTTCATCATCATGACCGGACTGGATTTTGGTCTGATGAAGGTACATGAACGCAATGCGGCCAGAGGAGATCTTTTTACTTCAGGTGGAGAGGAATTTGATCAGGTTAAAGACGAAGAAATCTCAGTAAATGGAAAAGTCATCGATCTTGTGCTGCCGGTACCACAGTGCCCCGCCAGTGCCGGCAATCAGACAGACGACCAGGCAGATGCTCAGCCATTTTTTGTGTTTTTTCATCGTATTGCCTCCTGTCTGCCCGGAATTGTGATCGTTGCAGTCGTTCCTTTGCCCTCTGCACTCTCGTAAGTGATCCCGTAATCCTCTCCATAATAAAGTTTCAGACGTTTCTGTACATTATAAACGCCGACCCCGTTGGAATGATAATTTACCTTATGACGGTCGTAAATATGTGCCAGCGTTTCCTCACTCATGCCAACACCGTCATCGATCACCTGAAGGACTGCATTTCCGTCTTTCATGAATCCCTTTATAATAAGAAGTCCTTTGCTTTCTTTGTACTTCAGTCCGTGATAGATCGCATTCTCGATGATCGGCTGAAGGACAAGCTTGATCAGCGGAATATGCAAAATTGACGGATCTACATCGATCTGGAATTCCAGTTTATCCTTGTAACGCATCTTCTGGATCGTGAGGTAGCCTTTGGCATATTCTACTTCGTTTGCGATCGGAACCACTTCGTCCTCGTTGCTGATACTCTGGCGCAGAAGTCTGGCAAGTGATGCTGTCATCAGCACGACTTCCTCGTATTTCCTGCCCTCCGCCATCCAGATGATAGAGTCCAGTGTATTATACAGGAAATGCGGGTTGATCTGGGACTGGAGTGCCTTGAGCTCGCTCTTTCGCTTCTCTTCCTGCTCATGGACGTTCTGCTCCATGAGTTCCTGGATACGGTGTGTCATCACATCAAACGATTTCGTGAGACTTCCGATCTCATTATCAGAGTCCACGACGACATCCGAAACGCTGAAATCGCCCTCCTGGACTTTTTTCATGGAATCGCGGAGTTTCTGGATCGGAAGCGTGATACTTCTTGCCATAAATCTGGAAAAAAGCAGCGCCACGATGACAAGGATCACCGCGGTAAGCACATAAATGCTCTGTGCCTGCCGGCTTTTGCTCAAAAGTTCACGGACATTGGTACAGTCTACGACGGTCCAGCCGGTTTTGTCCGAGCGTGAAATAGAATACAGCTTTCCATTGCTGCCTGTCCCTGTCAGGACGGTATCATCCTCTGTATCCATGATAAGGCTGATATTTTCTGTCTGCAGTTCATTGTAGAGCTGCTGCTGCTGTGGATGATAGACGATATTTCCTCTGGCATCAAGGATAAAAGCGTATCCCTTGGTCCCTACCGTACTCTGGTCGCACAGTTCACTGATCGCACTGTAATTCAGATCGATAAAGAAAACGCCTTCTTTCTCCCCGCTGCCTTCGCGGTCACGGATACCACGGCTTAAGGTGATCACCCACGGGCGCTCCCCGCTGATGATATGCTGTACATGTGAAGAGGTAAGCATCGGACCTTCCGGACTGTCGAGCGCCTGGGTATACCATTCCTGGGTATTTAAGTCAAGATCGCTGTTTACGGATTTCTTGCCGTCATTGATCAGCATTCTGCCGTTTTTGCTTATGATGCCTACATTTCGGATATCGCTCCGGCTGTCCAGGATCGTCTCAAACTGGTTCAGGATACGGTATCTTCCTTCATTATCGATCTCATCATCAAAAAGATAGTCCTGAACGTCCTCACTGCTTGAGATCAGATAGGCGATATTTTCCATGTAATCTATGTAGGAATCTATATTCTGGTTCATCTGCTGGATGATCGTATGGGTATACTCTGAGGAATTCTCAAAAATGGAATTGTTTGTAAATCTCATGGATACACCGGTAACGATCACGACCGCACTGAGCACCAGAAAAGCTACCGTCGCAAAAATAACGCTCTGGATGCTCTTGAACTTTCCTACGATCATGGTTGAAAGCCCTTTCTTTTTCATCGGCGGTTCTCCCTTGCGTATTCTGTCGGTGTGCATCCTGTCATCTTCTTAAATGAGATTCCGAAATAATGTGCATCGGCAAAGCCGACTCTCTCTGCGATCTCATAGTTCTTCATCGTAGTGTTCTCGAGGAGTTCTTTGGCTTTGTCCATGCGAGTACGGATCAGGACTTCGGTAAAAGTCTCTCCTGTCATTTCTTTAAATATGGTGCTGAAATAACTGGTGCTGATGTTCAGATAAGAGCAGATGTCATTGAGGCTTAAGTTCGGGTCCATGTAGTTCTTCTGGATATAGTCAAGCGCCATCCTTGCCTGGCGTTCGCCGCTGGAGGTATTCAGTTCTGTCAGTGCATCGTAGACCTGCATGATATATTCATGTACGATCTCGCATGCCTTTACAAAAGATTTCTGCTCTGTCACCTGGATAAGAAGGTTGGAGCGTTCTTCGCGGATCCTGTGGATGTCCGGGGAAACTTCTTCCCCTGCGGTATCTGCTGCCCTGATGATCTGCTGAAGGTACATGCAGGCACGGCTCTTGTCTGCAAGAGACTGTTTGATTTTTTCCTCAATGGAGTATAATTTCTCTTCCATCTCGGATTTTCTACCGGATTTCAAAGCTTCTTTAAATTTATCGAGCGATTCTCTGAGATCAATATCCTGTACCGGATGTTTTTCTTCCATATCAATAAGGAGGTTCCCCCCTATCAGATAACGGTACTGCAGGGCACTGACTGCATTATCGTGAGACGCGCTGAGTTCTTCGAGGTTTTTGACCCATTTGCCGATTGCCATGGAGACTTCGGTTCCCATGACTTTGTGAAGTTCTGCCTGGATCTCGCCGCAGATTTCCTTGATTCTTCCATTGAAATTACGGCTCCATTTCTCCTGGAAGAGAACGCACACGCGGTTGTTGCCTTCCTGATAAACGATTCCGGCGTTTTCGCGGGTTACGATCTCATCGCTGATATTAAAGAGGACAAATGCCATGAGTGCACTCTCCTGGCGTTTCTCCATATCGATCTGATACATGCCGGAATAGAGGTCGATATCAAAAACTGCCACGCGGTATCCACAGCCGGAAAGTGTGATTCCCATTTCTTCAAGTTTAGCCAGGCTTTTCTGGATATCTACGGTACAGTTTACAAGAGCTTCCAGTGTCTTGGAGCGAATGATCTGTGCATTTGCGCGGTAGTTCTCGGACGTTCTTGTAAGTGATTCCATTTTTCTTTTTTCTTTGCGGATCTGATCTACTTTTTCTTTCATTTTCTGAATGACGCCGGTCAGTTCCATCGCGGTTACCGGTTTGAGCAGGTACTCGCTGACGCCGTACTGGATCGCCTTCTTCGCATACTCAAACTCGCCAAATCCACTGAACACCACGATCACAACATCCGGATAGTTGTCATGCAGGAAATGGCTGAGTTCCATTCCGTCCATGTATGGCATAAGAATATCTGTCAATACGATATCAACCGGATGTTCCTGCACAAACTCCGCTGCCTGCTTCCCATTCTCGCAGTCTCCCACCAGCTCGCAGTCCATGCTTTTCCAATCAATGTTTTCTTTTATTGCATCCCTGACGAGGATCTCGTCATCTACAAGCAATATTCGGTACATTTGCTTCCCCCATTTTTGTAATTATGTGATAACGTTCTAGTTTTCCTAGCGTTTAATTGTACCATAAAATAGATGATTTTTGAAGTGGGGAGTTTTGGGAATTGTGGAATTTGTGGGATGTTTAGAAGGGACGGAGCAGAGACCTTCAGGGGGCGCGTGGCCAAGAAGGGGGTTCTTAGGGGGAGCTTCGGCCTTCGCAGACTCTGAGATGCTCCCCCTAAGGGTTTTCTTTTTTCAAAGGAGATACAAGAGGATTATTTAACAATAAATCCCTCTTCATCCCACAAGTCATGCCAATCCTTAGCCCCTTCCCAAAGGAACACCTGTCCTTTAACAAGACGGTTTCCTTTCTCCAGAGTTCCAATCTTAGCCATCTCCTCATCCGTAAGCGGATCCTCAGTAACACATTTCAGGTTACTTACATAGTTATGCACAGAAAACGGAATAGAAATCTCCCCTCTCTGATGAGCCCACTTCAACGCAATAAGTGCAGGATGCACACCATGCGCCTTCGCGATCTCCTGCATCTCAGGAGTCTGCATATCCGCAACATCCTCCGGACAAATATCTCTTTCCGGACGTCTTGGGGAACCAAGCGGCATATATCCAACCGGCTGGATATTATGCGCAACCAGATAATCATACTGCTCCTGCTGCTGGAAGCAAGGATGAAGTTCCAGTTCGCAAGCTGCCGGTTTGATCTTCATCAGCGGCAGAACAGCCTCAAGTTTCGGAATTGTCATATTGGAAATACCAATATAACGGATCTTACCTTTTTCTACAAGCTCTTCGCACTGGCGGTATGTATCCATAAATTCCTCAACGCTGAACGGTCTGGAGTCTGGATTTCTGGAATCCACATCACAGAATGGTGCATGATAGTTCGGGAATGGCCAGTGGATGAAGTACAGATCCACATAATCGCACTGAAGATCCTGAATGCTCTTTGTGCAGGCTTCTTCTACTTTTCTGTGCATGTCATTCCATACTTTTGTCATGATGAAAAGGTCTTTTCTTTCTACAACGCCCTCATCAATCGCTGCTTTGAAAACTTCACCGATCTGGTGTTCATTTCCATAGCATGCTGCACAGTCAAACATACGATATCCGCTGCGGAGTGCTCCTGCAACTGCTGCCGATACGTCTTCTGCGCTTACACGGTCGGAACCAAAGGTTCCCATTCCCATACACGGAACTTCTTCTCCTGACGGAAGTGTTACTTTCGGCACGATTGCCGGATCGATAAATTCTGCCATTTTTGTTTCCTCCTGATTGATAATTATATAGTTTTCGTTTTCTTATATTTTTTTAAGTTTTTCGTAGCCGTTAGTTACAATTTTTCAATCTTAATCTGTGGTAACAGTTTCTCCATATCTTCCATCACGAAGAATCCTGTCTCCTCACGCATTGCTGCCGCTGCTGAGATCGCGCTGGCTCTTCTTAATGTTTCTTCCAGAGAAAGCCCCTCGCTTAATCCAAGTGCAAAACCTGCGATCATGGAATCCCCGCATCCTACAGTATTTACTGCATCGATCTTCGGAACGATCGCACGGTAAGTTCCTTCATCACTGACTGCCAGGGAACCATCTGCTCCGAGGGAGACTGCTACGATCTCCACTCCTTTGGCGTGGATCGCTTTTGCTGCATCAATAATGTCTTGAATGTCATCACAGTGTTTGCCTGTCAGCATACGAATCTCATCAATGTTCGGTTTGATCAGTGTCGGGCAGGCTTCGATTCCCATTTCCAGTAATTTGCCACTGGTGTCGAGAATGACTGGTTTGCCTGCTTCCTTTGCAATTCTGACCAGTCGCTGATAGGCAGTTCCGTCAAGACCTTTTGGCACACTTCCTGACATGGAAACCACATCTGCGTCTTTGACCAGTTCTTTGAATTTCTTTTCGAAACCGGTAAAATCTTCCTCTGTCAGAGTAAATCCCGGCTCCAGGAATTCTGTCTGAACATGATTGACTTCATCCCAGATATTGATGCAGGATCTGCTCTCTGCATCTACATGATAAAACTCGCCTTTGATTCCAAACGGTTTGAGAGCATCTTCGATATAATTTCCCGCGTGACCGCCTACAAATCCGGTAGCTACAACTTCTGCTCCGTAAATGGAGGCCGGTTTGGATACATTGAGACCTTTGCCTCCGGGAACGTAAGAACATTCCCGGACGCGGTTTACTTCGCCTACTTTATAATCATCTACTACATATCGTTTGTCGATCGCAGCATTTAATGTCACTGTCA
>ERZ773169.2869-NODE-2869-length-11794-cov-3.403867_pt1 | contig 11794 bp, 7 predicted proteins | sample MGYA00580536_ERZ773169 | MGnify/ENA primary metagenome ERZ773169 (study PRJEB29015, sample SAMEA2737814) | human gut metagenome | biome: human gut; feature: human-associated habitat; material: faeces | place: China | collected 2012 ...
ATATTGTGAAGTCCGGATCAAAAAAATCCGTTCCTTACTTCCATCATTGCTGTATCAACTTTCATATAACAGCATCAGAAGCATCTGTGCTGTCTCCACCATATTCGTTCCGGAATCCATACTGGATTTCTGGATATACCTGTATGCATCTTCTTCATTTAAATGATTTCGCTGCATCAGCATCATCTTCGCATTGGAAATATAATTCTGTTCTTTCTCCGAACGAAGTTTGGGTTTCTTTTTTTCTTTACGTCTCTTGCGATCCTGCTGCATCAGGATCATGCTGACCGTGTTGACCAGATCACCGGACTTTATCGGCATCTCCACTGAAAGAATAGAGGATGGCACTTCACAGATCACCCTCGCAGATGCCAACAGCAACATTTCAAAATCTCTCGGCAGACACTCAGACAGATCCAGATAGTTCATATCCGGCAGACGATGTCCGCAGATCAGAACACCGCTTCCAAGTTCCGAGGCATTCGAAAGGGCACTTGATGCAGTACTGCATACAGAGGCTACCGTAAATCCGTGACGTTCAAGAACGCTGCGGATTTTTTTGGCATCTTCTATTTTGGGCAATGCAATAACAATACTGCTCATAAAAGTGTCTCTCCTCTTCCCCTTGTCTTATTCATCTCACTTACAGTATGTGTAAAGTCTCATTACAGTCGATACAGATATTCTGCGATTTCCCAGTCAGTTACCTGTCTGGTATATCTCAGCCATTCATTCTTTTTCGCTACAACATACTGCCTGCAAAATTCCTCACCAAGTACTTCTTTTACCCATGAACTGGACTCAAAATAATCAATTGCTTCCTTTAATGTTTCCGGAAGATGTTCTGCTTGCTGATCCTGTGCCGCAAGATTTGATGATTTTGTCGGTGTAATCTTGTTTTTGATTCCGTCAAGACCTGCGGCAAGGCAGACTGCCAGTACCACATATGGGTTTGCAGAAGCATCAGGGCTTCGGAGTTCTACGCGGATTCCCTCTCCTCTGGTTACCGGAATACGGACCAGCGAATTTTGGTTATTCTCAGTCCATGTAAGTTCTGTCGGTGCATCATATCCCGGAACAAGTCGCTTATAGGAATTGACCAGCGGATTGGTGATCAGCGCCATTTCCTTGCTGTGTGCCAGAAGACCTCCTATAAAATAATATGCATCTTCACTGAGTTCTCCCGGACGGTCTGCGCATTCAAATACATTTTCCCCGTTTTTGATCAGAGAAAACTGGATGTGCATACCGGAACCATTTGCTTCTGTCTTTGGCTTCGGCATAAATGTGGCATGAAGTCCATGGCGTTTTGCCACAATACGAACTGCCATCTTAAAAGTTGTAATGCAGTCGGCAGTCTTACGAATCTCGCCATAACGGAAATCAATCTCATGTTGTGCCGGTGCAGCTTCATGATGGGAAGATTCTACTTCCATTCCCATATCTTCTAGTGTAAGTACCATATCTCTTCTGGCATTTTCCCCGAGATCCAGCGGACTGATGTCCAGATATCCCGCCTGCTCATGTGTCACAGTCGTCGGATTGCCATTGTCATCGGTATGGAACAGGAAAAACTCACATTCCGGATCGATATAACAGGTATAGCCTTCTTCCTGTGCTTTGCCTGCCACGTTTTCCAGAATATATCGCGGGCTGTTTTTGTACGGTGTACCATCCGGAAAATACAGGTCACAGATCATTCTGGCTACTTTTCCCTGCTGTGGACGCCATGGCAGAATTGCAAAGGTATCCAGTATCGGGCTGAGATAAAGGTCTGAACCTTTCTCCATATCCATCCCCGCAATCTGTTCGCCGTTGATCATACAGCGATTATCTAACGCACGGGGAAGTTCCCGAGCCGTCACAGCGATATTCTTAATTGCCCCAAACATATCGGTGAACTGAAGACGAATAAATTCTACGTCTTCCTCCTCAACCATCTGCAATATTTCCTCTCTGGTATAATTCCCCATAGTATTCTCTCCTTATATTTGAAAAATAAATAAAAAAAAGGGCGTACTTTCGGAAGGTTACCCTCCAAAAGAACGCCTTTGTTCATGCAGGTATTATAGCAACCGACATGGTCTTTGTCAACGTTTTTTTCCACGTACGGACCGCTTTATCTGCCGGCAGAGCTGACGCATCCACAGACGCTCCTCCTCAGTCACCGGTTCATTTCCATAGCTTGCCCTCAGGATCAGTTTCTGAAGTCTGTTGCCATCTTCCTCCGTAAATACAGGACAGAAATCCCTGATAAAGCGAATCGTTCCGCCATCTGCCGCCGTGCAGTCCTTCGACATGCCCTTTTTGTACAGAATACGACAGATATAGCGATAAATCGCCCTCACCGCCTCTGCCGGATCTTCTCCCACTCCGTAATGAGCCCTATGTGCGGCACGGATCTTTATTCCGCTTCCGAGAACAAGCATCAGCAAGCACAGTACAGCGCATAACTTCAGAATATCTGCAAGGTGTCCTGTGAACCACCCAGCAATACGGACTGCAAAACCGGATACACTGATTTCTTCCTCTTCCGTCTCCGTCTTCGCTTCCTCCGGAACACGGTCACTCTGCTCTTTCTCTTCTGTCTGGTCAACAAACTCTGTTTCCATACCCGGTGTCACTTCCACCGGAGTCCATCCGAGAAACGGCTGATAGATCTCCACCCAGGTATGCGCATTGTCATCCTCCAGAACGGCAGTATAAGTCTGGTCGGCATTTTCCGAAAAAAGCTCCTGTGGTGCCACATATCCCACCACATAACGCGCCGGAACGCCAAACATACGAAACATCATCGTCGCAGCCGCCGCAAAATGCATACTGTAGCCTTCCTTTGTGTCATAAAGAAAAGTCTCCACAAAATCCTGGCCGTCCTTCAGTTTGTCCGTATCTGTCTCATAGCTGCAGTCACGAAGAAGTCTTTTTACCACATACTTGCGAATCTCTTCATACTCATCTGCAACTGCCCAGTCCGGCATCTCTACACCCGTCTCAGATTCTCCCCAGTGATTCTCTTCCTTCGCTTCCGCACATTCCTTCTTCAGCCTTTCAAGCCCTTTTTCCGGAATCTGAAGATCATAGGTACTGCAAAAATTCCGATACGATTTTTCCGTATCATTCAGCACACCGGAAGTATCCTTACCGTCACGATAGCTTTCCAGGATTTCTTTGGCATTGCTTCTCCAGTAGCAGGAAAAAATATCATCCTGCCTGCTCTGTCCGCACACTGCCCCATCCCCGTTGCTGATCTGATATACATCATTCAAAAAAGCATCATATGGAACATATGTGTACTCCGGGTTGGCATTCAGGTTTTCTACGGTGATCTGGTTCACTGCACTCTCCGACTCCCCGGCATTCTTTCCTGACGACTGCTTCTCATAATACATCGTCCTCAGAAAAGGAAGATTCTGTATATAGATTGAGGAATCCCCGTCTGTTTTCCAGACAGCCGCTGCATTCTGAAAGTTTTCCTCCGCTCCCGGCTCAAAACTGTTCCCTGTATAAGTCTCACCGATATATCCTCTCAGATAGACCGTCTCCGAAGGTCTCTGCACACTGGTCACTTTCAGGGCATCCACCCCGGTAAAAAACACACCGTCTGTCGTTCCGAGTTCTCCGTTGTCCACCCCTCCGGCGATTCCTTCCAGAGAGAGCTGCAGATTTCCCCCTGAAATCTTCGGTAGAAAACTCCACAGAGACTGCAGGAGCCGATTCTGTATCCTTGTCGTGCCTCTTTGAATTGCCGGGATCTCCACTCCTGCCAATGGCATGGAAATACACCATGACGGGACAGATACGACCACAGCAGCAAGAAGTGCCGTAAGCCCCGCTTTCCATCCACAGAAATAACTCCGCCCTGCAGTAAACAAAAGCAGAATGCTCATTGCCAGAAAATACATCCAGAGATTTCCCGGTCTGCCTCCGGCGATCATCATCAGAGCGACCAGCGGAAACAGTATGGAAAGAATCAGAAGCCAGTTCCTCCTTCTGACAATTCCAGCCCCCAGAAGCCCCGTCACCAGAAACAGTACAGGCAGCCAGAAGATCACCATATCACCGCTTTCATATGCTCCATACAGCCTCATGTTTCCATGATAGACCTGATTGATCCTGCTCATCACAAAATCAGCTGTCTGATAAAAGCCTGCGGTGATCCTGTTCTGCAGCACAAAACAGACTGCCATGTAAAGGATCACAATTGCAAGAAAACCATAGATTCTTCTCGAATCCAGCCTTCTGTCCGCATAAAACCAGCTGAAAAACAGGCTGAACAGAAAGATTCCCGGTATCAGAAGCCACAATCTCTCATCCCTTATCGAAAACGCTGAAACCAGACTTCCAGCAAGAACTCCGACCGCCCCAAAAAGCACCAGAAAAGACAGAAACATTCCACCTTTCTCTGTCTGCTTCTTTTCTGACTGAGGAACATACCCTGAATCCAGGATAAGCACCTCCATATTGTTCTGTTCCTTCCGTGTCTGTTTTTTTCTCATAAACGTCCTTCACCTTCCGGAAAATATCGCTGTATCCGTCCGTCCATCGTGATTCTGACACCGCCATGCTCCGGCACCAGGACATTGTCGGATATTCCCTGACAGATTCCCGGGATACACTCCAATGCCTGATAAAAAGCTTCTCTTCCGTTCACCTCAAAATGCAGGGCTTCCTTCGTTCCCTTTTCCATCCAGACATATTCAAACAGCTGCTCTTTCTCAACCAGCGCATTTCCCAGAGATGCCGCAAGATCCAGAAACTCATCCAGCTGATCCGGTGTTGTTTTTTCTTCCGTCCCGTCCGATGTATCCAGATAAACACTGACCATCCTTCCGGCCGGCATACTGAATTCCTTTACAAGAAGTTCATCTTCCTTGGCACTGAGCTTCCAGTGGATATTTTTGAGCATATCTCCCTGATGGTAATATCTCGTATCAAAAATCTCCTGACTGTCCGTACCTGCCCTGGCTGCATTTTCGTTGTCTTCCTCTTCCCCGTAAAATCCCTGTACTGTTTCCTCGTCCATCAGATGGATCCTGGGGATGACTGCGATTGTCCTGGCAAGAGAAGGAATCCTGATCTTTGCCGAAAAAAGTCCAAGATAGTCGAATACTCTGAGTTCTGTCACACCGACTCTGAAAAAACCGCAATGTACCGGTTCCAGAAAAATCTGCCACGAATCCCTGCTCTTTCTGTCTGCCGCAGTGTGCCGGATGATCCTGCCTGCGCCTGTGACATCCATCACGATCTGGATATCTCCGACCGGAAAAACCGTCGAGTTCTCGATCTCAAGAATAAATTTTTCCCGCTCGCCTCTGGTGACTGCAGAACTTTCCGTCTTCGCCGATACGCTAAGCTTTCCCGCCACATACCATACACCGGCTGCCATACACACTGCAAAAAGAAGCTCAAAAACCAGCAGAAAAAAAGCAAACTCTCCCCTGCCGGCTGCTGCCGCCCACAACGTAGCCAGCACCAGTACCATATATATGATCTTACTTTTCATACCTTATCTCTCCGGTCGCGGCTGTCTGACAGATTTCAGGATCTCCCCGATGATCTGCCTCTGATCTCCCTGACTTAACTTCGCCCTCGCACTGCATTTGAGACGATGCACTGCAGCCGCTGGAAAAACCTCCGCCACATCCTGCGGCAGTACAAATGTACGGTCCTGCATATATGCACTGGCTTTTGCCATCCTGGTCACTGCCAGGGCACCACGGGTACTCAGTCCCAGAGACACCAGTTCATGTGAGCGCGTTGCATTTACAAGATCCACGATATATCGACAGACCGTCTCATGGACAAAAATCTCCGAGACTTCTCTCTGCATCCGGGCGAGATCATCCGCACTGATCACAGCCTTTACATCCTTCATTGCCCCAAAGCCGGACTGCTCCATCAGAATCTGCACTTCATCCTGAATATCCGGATAGCCCATCTCAATACAGACCATAAAACGGTCCAGCTGAGATTCCGGAAGTCTCTGCGTTCCGGCAGACCCGATCGGGTTTTCTGTCGCAATGACGATAAACGGATCCGGAACATTCCTTGTCACACCATCTACGGTAACCGTTCCTTCCTCCATAACCTCCAGAAGCGCAGACTGCGTCTTGGCAGAAGTTCGGTTGATCTCATCTGCAAGAAACAGGTTGCACATCACCGCTCCGGGCTGATAGACAAATGCCTCTTTTTCCTTGATAAACATGGAAAATCCGACAATATCCGACGGCAGTACGTCAGGAGTAAACTGAACACGGTTCTGTGTCAGGTTCATTGCTTTTGCAAAAGCAAGTGCCATGGAGGTCTTGCCGACCCCCGGGATATCCTCGATCAGAATATGACCGCCCGCAAGAATCGCCGTCATTACCTGACGGATACATTCATCCTTGCCGAAAATCACCTTACGGACCTCTCTCATGATCTCTTCTGTTTTTTTATTTTCCATTTTTCACTTTCTCCTGTCTTTCTCAGTATCATCACGATTCACGCTGACCCTGGGTCAGAGTGCTTTTATCCTTTTTTCTTCTTATCATGGTGCCTCTTTATGAGAATCAGTAAAATGATCACACCTTCTGTCACTGCCACACCTGCCATCATAAACAGGAACCATGGCCATACATCTACCACTCGCTTCGCCATTGCCGCCGGGCGGATCTGCGAAACTGTTTTTGCCTTCTCCTCCCCTGTATACGGCACACGGTGTCCTCTCACAAGAAGGCGGTATGTATTGACAGCATACGGTGTGCAGGTGACAAGCGTCACATAATCCTTTCCTTCCACAATATCCAGATCCGAAGTATCCTCCGGATCGACCACCTTGATCTGATCAACTTCATACGCAAGTACCTCATCCAGCACATGAATATAAAACTGATCTTTTTTCTGTACTTTGTCCATATCTGTAAAAAGCTTGGCATCCGGAAGTCCTCTGTGCCCTGTCAGCACACTGTGTGTGCTCTCTCCTCCCAGCGGAAAAGAAGTCTCCGGAATGTAGCCAACTCCCTTGGCCAGAACATCCTGTGATGTACCTTTATATATAGGAAGATTTACATTGATCACCGGCACGGTCAGATAGCCGATCACATCTCCGATATCCAGCATATCCACATGACTGGTGCCTGTCTGCTGCTCACCGATAGCATCCTGAGTAACTGCATTTCCAAGCTGTTCATTATACTGCTGCATGGCTTCCTTTACCGCATCGATCTTTTCTTCATCCATGTCTTTAATCTCATCATTGTACTCCGTGATCGCCTGCGAAGCATGCTTCTGTGCGAGTATATTGCTGATAGTCGGATATAATGCGAGCGAGATTCCCGCAAAGATCAGGATCATACTGAAAATCGTCGTCAGCCTTGGTTTCTTCATGACCTGTAGTTCCTTTCCCTGTGATAGCCGGGGCTTTTGAACCCTGCCTCTCATTTGTCTTATATGAAGCGGTCTGAGCTGTTTTTCAGACATCTGCATATAAGGCAAATAAGACACACCCACACTCTGCCTTGCGGCAGAGTGACGAGTCTGTCCTGTAGGATTTATTCAAAAAGAGGATTTATGGTAGCTAATTAATGAATTCTTCTATTATTTAATCATTCCTCAGTTCTTATTTCACAGTTTTCTTTCTGGATGCGCCGATGATCAGAACACCTGCGAATGCAAGGGCAACTCCAAGAGCTGTGATAGCGATTGTACCCATACCACCAGTTGTTGGGAGGGTAAAGCCTTTTTTGTTGATGATAGTTTCTGTGTGAGTTCCTGTAGATGTTGCTGTATTTTCTGTGAATGTTGTAGTCTCAACTTCATGTTTCACAAGAGTTTTCACACCGTTTTCACCTTTATAATATTCATTTTTTGTAGTTGTCACATAGTCAATATTTAATTCTACTTTAACCGGTGCTTTCAGAAGATTATATTTCTCGTTTGTCTTTGTCTCTACCAGATAGTAAGTTCCATTTGCAAGACCACTCTGAGAAACTTTACCGTTTTCATCAGTTGTTAAAGGAGCTTCATTAATTTTGAGCCATGTTTTATTGGAATCAAGTCCTACTGCTTTTGCAGCATCTCCAGTTATTGCTTTAGCAGTACCTTCTGGCACTTCTTTGTAAAGATCAAATTGCACACCTTCAAGCGGGGTACGGGTACCATCTGCCTGCTCTCCTTTCTTTAATACCTGCAGTCCGAAGGTATATACAATAGTTGTATTCTCGATATAATCCTTTCCTGGTTTTGTATCTGGATTTTCTGGTTTATTCGGGTTATCTGGATCATCATCCTGTCCCGGAAGAATCTTGTTGGAGTATTCCAGCTTTGCACTGTTCGTGTTACCAGCTGTTGTTGTAACTGCTGTAGGAAGAAGTTTTGCATTGTATGTGATTACAAGCTGTTTTCCTGCATAATCAGCCATCTCTGTCGTAACAAATGTAATCTTAAATCCGTGTTCACCATCTTTTTTTTCAACTGAATATGCCTTAGCTTCAACATCGACCTCAACATCGGCCTTTTTATATGTTACTTTCACAGTATCAACTTTGTCATCAAGATTTTTTGGTGTATCAGTAAGTGTGAATTCTTTTAATTTAGTAATATTGGATGGTACATCTACTGTGATCTTGTATGGTACCATATCACCTACATTGTAATCTGTTTCCTGTTTCCAAGTTTCAGGTTCTTTTGTTCTATCTTTTACCTGTTTAGTCATGTCAGGTTTTTCGTTGGTTACAGTTATTGTGATATTGTTTTCTGTTTTTCCATCATAAGTGATCTTTCCATCTGAACCTACAACAAATTCATAAGTTGTTGCACCATCCATGATATATCCGTCATTGCCGCCACGGTCAGTCTCGATAAATCTGTATGTACCCTGTGAAAGACCTTCTACATTAATCTTTCCATTATTATCGGTTTCAAGTTTCAGATTTTTACCAGTCTTTTCATTAGTTGTTACATTTGCCCATGTATCTCCAGTCTTTTTCTGAAGTACAAAGGTTACACCACTCAGGGCTGTTTTATTATTTCCTTTTTTCTCTAATGTCACGCTACCATAAGTTGTCTTATTCTTAGGGTAAACATGTACATCATATAACCAGTTGTCTCCATCTACTGTTGTCATCGGGATAGATACCAGAAATGGATTTACCGGAGTGGTAACCTTGTCAGGAGTTGTTGTCTCGATTACTACATAGAAACCAAGATCAAGGGCTTTAAATTCTGCAATTCCGTCATTATTTGTTTTTACTTCTTCTCCGAATATTTTGTCACTATAAGCACTTTTGATTTTTCCATTTTCTACATAAGTAGTTACATCTGGAAGAGCTTCCGGATCTGTACTGTAATATTTTGTCAGTTCATTAACATCTGCTACTTTATAAATAGTAAATCCTGCATCTTCAAGAGGTTTTTCTTTTGCATCGGATGGCACATTGCTCTCATCAGATGTTTCTCCTGTTCCCGTTTTACCGCTATTACCATTATACTCATACTTATGGATTGTCAATGATCCTTTCAGTGATGTATCAATTGTAGCAGCAGTCATTTTCGGTGTATTTGTCTCTTCTGCTGCAAATGCAGTTGCTGACATGCTGCCCAGCATCATTGCACCGGCAAGGAGACCGGCAAGGAGTTTTTTGAATTTCTTCATACTCGTTTCCTCTCTTTCTCTTTCTTCATTTCCTTTTTCATTTTTCTTTTTAAGATACCTGTGGATTGTTTCGTGCATTGCACGCCACAACCCCGGTATCATATACTTGAATCATCTGTTTGCTTCTTCAAGCGGTCAGGAAGTTTTGCCCTCCTTTCTCCGCTTTTGTAACAACAGATACATGATTACCGCAGTTCCGGCGATGATTGCACCGGTAAAGCCAAGGATCAGTCTGCTCCAGCTTCCTGTTGCCGGCAGCTGGAATTTTGCCTGATTGGCAACCTGGATCGTAAGTGTATTCTTCTTGAGAAATCTAATGGAATTCTCGCCATCTACTGTGATGAAGTTTTCTCTTCTGTTGATCACAACCTTAATCGGTGATTTCAAAAGATTGTATCTTTCCGGAGCTTTTGTCTCTGGATTGTATCCTTCCGGAGCTTTTGTCTCTGTGATCTGATAGGTTCCATCTTCCAGATTTTCAAATTTTGCAACTCCAAGTTCTTCATTTTCTTTACCCGTTGTAACAGTCTGTGCTGTAAAGGCAGAATCAATAGTTCCATCGACAGTCAGTTTTTCAAGCTTAAATTCTGCCCCGGCAAGTTTTTCCGGATTATCTCCTGCTGTTCCTGCCTTTATTTTCAAAATCTGAATATTAGTCTTTGGTGGCTGATAGGTATTGGTAATCGTTGCAGAACCATTATTATCTTCCCCAATAGAGATTCCTGAATCACTATTGGTATTAGCATAATCATAAGAAACCTTAAACATACCAGCGTCCGTGAACTCGATGCAGCCTCCATTTTCCACAGGTGTTACTTTTGTCACTTTTCCATCTGCATCTTTTGTCAAGGTTACCTCAACGATACGATACTGCCATGCATCCTGCGGTGACTGTGACTTTGTATAATCCACAAATTTATCCAGGTTCTTAAATGATGTTTCCCATTTTCTAGTATAACTGTTATATGTCAGTTCTGTATAACTGCTGTTGTTATATTTTACTGCCTCCCATACAGCTTTATCTGGCGACCTTCTCTGCAGCTGGACGTAAATCTCATCTGGAAGTTTTCCTGTATAAGTTTCACCTGCTGCTGTTTTCCAGAATTTTTCCACAGACAGATTTACCTTTGGTTTTTTTGTATTTTTAAATACTACTTCTGCCTGTGATTCTTCTCCCGTTGTATTTGCTGGTTTGATATATCCCTGAAGTACGGTCGTTCCGACTTTCTGCGGCACTTGCACTCCATTCAGCTTCAGCAAAATACTGTCGAGGGTGGATCCATCGGTCGGTGTTATCTCTTCGATCGTAAAGAAGGTTCCTATCGGGATCCCTGTGATCGTATAGGATTCATTGGCTTTCAGGAAAATATCCGGCACCACAATCGGTGCTGTCTCCAGACCTGCACCACCAACATTGGTAAATGTAAGTTTAAATTTATAAGTACCATCCAACTGATCTGTATGATATGCAGCTTCTTTCTTGATTGTCAGTGAACCTGTCTTAACTTTGTTGTAAAAGACTGCCTTCAATTTGATTAAAGTCGTAGTATCATCCGGTTTCGCATAAGAACGGAATACGAAGGTATCCTCCGGTACTTTTTCTGAAGTATTCTCTGAAGATTGTTTTTTTGGTCTATCTCCATCATACTTGTTATTTTCCTGAGGGTTCTTTCCTTCGGCATCAGTCGAAACTTTATTTTCTGTTCTTCCATCATTAACGGAAAGCCCTGTCACCTTATCGAGGCTGCTCACGCTTCCATTTGTTACAGTGCTTCCTGCTCCCATGGAAGTCACCGCCTGTCCATTCTCAAACATGGTCCAGGTCGTATCAAACAGATTTGGATCGACTTTTTCTTTCAGGTAAATATAACTGCCTCGACGGAACTGATCTCTGAATGTAATGGTTTCCTTATCCCGCAATACAAAGCTTCCATCATCCTCAATTGCATAGGCTCCTGACTTTGCAGAAGAAGTGTACACCGCACCTTTTGGATTTTCCAGATTACCTGATTTGGCTGAACCATAGTCCGCAATATCATACTGCTTCGTCGCAAATCCAGTAGAAGCTGTCAGTTCTGCTGTCGGACGGAATATAAAATCCTTCAGATAAATATTTCTTGGATAGTTATAACCGAAACGGATTTTTTTCAATTTGCCAAA
>ERZ773169.2895-NODE-2895-length-11693-cov-3.288709_pt1 | contig 11693 bp, 3 predicted proteins | sample MGYA00580536_ERZ773169 | MGnify/ENA primary metagenome ERZ773169 (study PRJEB29015, sample SAMEA2737814) | human gut metagenome | biome: human gut; feature: human-associated habitat; material: faeces | place: China | collected 2012 ...
TATGGCAACGACATTAATAAGGCTAAAAGAATTATCAAAGCGAACAGTAGATGCAATTGTAAAGAGTCCGGATGCCTGGAAAAAATATTTGAATGCAGCTCCACGGATTTTCCGCTATTCTTTTGAGGATCAACTATTAATCTATGCACAAGCACCAAAAGCAACAGCCGTTGCAACCTATGATGTGTGGAATAGAATCATGTATAGAGCAGTCAAACGGGGAAGTTCTGGTATTGGTCTAATACATGCAAAAAGAAGATATGAGAAGATTGATTATGTATTCGATGTGAGCCAGACAGTAGAAAGGTATGATTCACGTCCACTAAACATATGGAAGGTTACAGATGAGAATGAATCACAGATAAGAGAATATTTACAGGATATGCTCTCTGTTGATGAATTGTCTGCAAGTATCCCGGATTTAATGCAGTCACTTGTAAAGGAGAGTGTTGAGGATGTCATTGATGATCTCTATGATGCATTGAAGGAGAATGTGAATGGAACATACCTGGATGGGCTGGAGGATGATCAATTAAAGTACGAGTTCCGTGAACTGCTTAATCATAGTATTTATTATGTGTGCCTGGGCAAATGTGGATATGATCCGGATATGTATGTTACAAACGATGCTTTTGATTTTATCACTAACTTCAATGATCTGTCAGTTCTTCGACATTTAGGCTATGCGACTACGGAAACCTGTAATTCAATTCTACATGGAATAACAATCTGTTTGGAAAGGAACAGAAAACGAACCTCTCAGGAGCGGATGGTACAGGATACTGTACCAGTCGATTTCAAGAAACAGGATGTACCGAATTTCGGTACGCCAGAGCATGAGGAGATAGTATTATCAAGCGAACCGGATAATCATGTTATGAGAACACTCCCAGAACATCCAATTCAGATTGAGGACGTGGAAAAGGGTGAGAATGACTATATTCAATTGGAATTCTTACCTTCAGAAGAACAACAGACAGAACAGATTCAGCTTGAAATCGGTTCACATGAGCTAAAAAATAATGAAAATCTCATATTAGATTCAGAAATAGATGCGATTTTACGTTTGGGTGGTGGGGAAAATAATTCTCAGTATTCTATTGCAGCACGGCTGATCAAAGGAATCGATCAAGAAGCATTTGCAGCTTTCCTTTCGGAAGAATATGGAACAGGTGGAAAAGGAGTCTATCTGAATGAAAGAAAAATATCAGTGTGGTACGATCAAGACGGACTGCGATTTGCAAGAGGTGACTCGGCACAGGAACAATATGACCGGATTATGACATGGCAGGAAGTATCGGAGCGGATGATTTCCATGTATGAACAAGGAAATTTCCTGCCGAATTCCATTGTGACAGATGCAATGAAAGTAACAGGAGAAGAATATGCTGTCAGATTGGAATTAATGTTCCGGGATGCAGGTATCCTGCCGGATGAAATGCGGCATACCGAAGAATGGGGAGACACCATTCAAGCGATGCTGTATGAAAAGTCCGGACAAGAGAAGATAATGGAATTGTTTGACGAAATCGATCAGGCTTTTCAGGAAGGTCCTTCTTTGCCAGGATGGATACAAAGTAATAATAAAAAATATCGTAGGATCTTTAAAGAATTAACACCAGATAGAAATCATTATGTCTTACAATCAATGGATATTGCTATTCCGCAAGAGCAGTTTATTACGGAAGATGAGATCTTATCCACATTGGGGAGAGGGTCTGGAGTGTCTAATGGAAAAGAACGGATTTATAACTATCTGACGGACATTAGTGAACAACATTCAGTCCAGGATAGAATAAAGTTTCTAAAAAATGAGTACGGAATCGGTGGACGAAAACCAGGAATCATAGGAGCATGGCATTCGTTTGAAGATCATGATGCGAAAGGTATTTTACTTGAAAAAGAATTTTGTGATAAAGTACAGCTCACCTGGAGCAGTGTATTACAACGGATTGAAGCATTAATTCAAAAAGATCAGTATTTAACAGAAGAGGAAGCAATAAACGTATGGTTTGACGATGCACAAAAGATTCAAAAGGATTTAGAGAATGTAGAATCACAAGAAATTGTACCGAATTTCGGTACACCGCAAACTATGGCAACTCAAAATGATCGTATCAGGGTTGCAATCGAAAGTACGGAAGACTTTGAAGACCGCAAAATAGGATTTTTTACTTTTCACTATCCAGATGGCAGAGTCGGAATTCGTTTCCGTCTTGTAAAAATTGGTGATCATGGAGTGCTACAGGCATATCCGCAGCCAACCCGGTTTTTTATTAATTTTGAAGCCATCAATGAATATATTCGGGAGCATGTCGATGAACTTGATGTCATTTCTTATGATGACATTGTACATGAAGCATGGGAAAAGCGGATACCGACAGAAATTGTTCCGGATATACAGCAGGAAGAGAATATAGAAAAACCACAGCAAGAAAAACAGGAAAATGAAAAAACAACCAAGGTGGGTAATTTCCATATCACTAACGAACAACTAGGAACAGGAACTCCGAAAGAAAAGTATCGGAGAAATGTAGAAGCGATTCAGCTATTGAAACAATTGGAAGAAGAAAATCGTCAGGCGGACAGATTTGAACAGGAAACACTTTCAAATTATGTTGGTTGGGGAGGACTTTCGGATGTGTTTGATGCAAATAAACAGAACTGGGCAGAGGAATATAATGAACTGAAGGAACTTCTTACAGATGCAGAGTATAAAGCGGCAAGGGAATCTGTTCTCAATGCACATTTTACACAGCCAGTTGTCATAGAAAGCATCTATAAAGCTTTAGAGCAAATGGGATTTAAGAGTGGAAACATTTTAGAACCATCTATGGGAATCGGCAACTTTTTCGGAGTCATGCCGGAGTCTATGCGTGAATCGAAATTGTACGGAGTGGAATTGGATGATATTAGTGGGCAAATTGCAAGACAACTCTATCCTGATGCCGAAATCCGGATTACAGGTTATGAAAATTCTGGTTATCCGGATGATTTTTTCGATGTTTCAGTGGGAAATGTACCGTTTGGCAATTACCAGGTCTATGATCGTAGATATGAACGTCATCATTTCATGATACATGATTATTTTCTTGCTAAAACACTAGATCAGCTACGAAGCGGTGGAGTGGCTGCGTTTATCACGTCGAAGGGCACGATGGATAAGAAAAGTGATACCGTCCGCTTGTATTTATCTCAAAGAGCCGAGCTTTTGGGTGCAATTCGACTGCCGAACACTGCGTTCAAAGCGAATGCAGGAACAGAAGTAACGTCAGATATTCTATTTTTCCAAAAGCGGGAAGGAATTTCTTATGATACTCCGGAATGGTTGCAGATTGGAGTAAACGAGGAGGGGATTGAGCTGAATCAATACTTCATCAACCATCCGGAAATGGTTCTTGGACATATGGAAGAAATCAGCGGTCCTTATGGGAAAGATACTGCATGTATGCCAATCGAAGGTGCAAGTTTAAAGGAACAACTAGAACAGGCAATCCGAAATATTCATGGAGAGATCTATGTAGAAGCAAGTACTGAAGCTGTATTAGAAGACAATAAGGAAGATATTCCTGCAGATCCAGATGTGAAAAATTACTCCTACACACTTGTAAAGGATCAGCTCTATTATAGGGAAAATTCCAGGATGTATCCGGTTGATCTTCCGAAAGCTACGGAAGAACGGGTTCGTGGAATGCTTGCGATCAGGGAATCTGTAAGAAAACTGATTGCATTACAAATGGATGAAAATGGTACAGATGAGGAGATTAAGGAAGAACAAAAACAACTGAACGATGTCTATGATGAGTTCTATAAAAAATATGGTGTGATAAGCAGTAAGGGAAATAAGAGAGCATTTTCCTCAGATGCTTCGTATTGCCTGTTATGTTCACTGGAAATATTGGATGAAAATGGAGAATTGGAACGAAAAGCGGATATGTTTTCCAAACGGACAATCAGCAGAGCAGTTCCGGTTACGAAAGTCGACACAGCAGTAGAAGCACTGGCAGTATCGATGAGCGAATATGCAAGGATTAATCTTTCCTATATGGCTCAATTAACGGATCGCAGCAAAGAGACAATTATAGAAGAGCTTCGGGGAGTTATTTTCTTCAATCCGGAGACGCAACAGTGGGAAAACAATGATGAATATCTTTCAGGAAATGTTCGGAGAAAATTAGCGGTTGCAAGAGAGTATGCCAAGGATGATTCACGGTATCAGGAAAATGTTCATGCTTTGGAAGAAATACAGCCGAAAGATCTTGATGCATCTGAAATTGAAGTACGGATCGGTGCAACCTGGTTAGATCCAGAGATTTACGAACACTTTATGGAAGACGTGTTTCATACACCGAGATATCATCTTAACAGCAAGCGTATTGCGGTATATTTTTCTAAGACAACAGGAGAATGGAGAATCAAAGGAAAACAATTGGATGGTTCTTCTAATACGATTGCCTACAATACTTATGGAACAGAAAGAATCAATGCCTACGAGATTCTTGAAGCCACTCTGAACCTTCATGATGCAAGAGTCTATGATCGTGTCGACCGTGACGGACAGATCAGATATGTCCTGAATAAGACAGAAACGATGTATGCAGCACAGCGGCAGGATTCTATGAAAGAAGCCTTTCAGGACTGGATTTATAAAGATCAACAAAGACGGGAGACAATCTGTAAAACATATAATGAAAGATTTAATTCAGTACGTCCACGGGAATATGATGGAAGTTATTTGAAATTTCCTGGAATGAATCCAGAAATAGAGCTAAAACCACATCAGAAAAATGCGGTCGCACATCAGATTTATGGAAAAAACACCTTGCTTGCACATTGCGTAGGAGCGGGCAAGACTTATGAAATGGTAGCGGCTGCAATGGAGTCGAAAAGACTTGGCTTATCGCAAAAAGCACTATTTGTCGTGCCAAACCATTTGACGGAGCAGTGGGGAGCGGAATTCCTGCAGTTATATCCGGGAGCGAATATTTTAGTTGCAACGAAGAAAGACTTTCAGCCAATGAACCGAAAGAAGTTCTGTGCCCGTATTGCATTGGGAAATTATGATGCAGTAATCATTGGGCACAGTCAGTTTGAGAAAATTCCATTAAGTGACGAACGGCTGAAGAAAATGCTGGAAAATCAGATTGATGATATTCTTTCAGCAATTGAAGTGGCAAAAGAAAGTAATGCAGAGAATTTCACCATTAAGCAGATGGAAAAGACTAGAAAACAACTGGTTGTAAAGCTGGAAAATCTGAATAAGAAGGAAAGAAAAGATAATATTGTTACATTCGAGGAACTTGGAGTAGACAGGCTGTTTGTGGATGAGAGCCATTATTATAAAAACCTCTATCTGTATACGAAGATGAGAAATGTTGCTGGTGTATCACAGACTGAAGCACAAAAGTCAACAGATATGTTTAACAAATGCCAATATATCAATGAAGTAAATGGTGGGAAAGGAATTACTTATGCAACAGGAACTCCCATCAGCAATAGTATGACAGAGTTGTTTACGATACAGCGTTATCTGCAGATGGATAAGTTGCAGGAGGTTGGACTGACACAATTTGACAGCTGGGCGGCTACTTTCGGTGAGACGGTAACGGCAATTGAATTAGCACCGGAAGGAACGGGATATCGGACAAAGACTCGATTTTCCCGCTTTTTCAATGTCCCGGAGCTTATGAGTATGGTGAAAGAGGTTGCAGATATTAAGACATCAGACCAACTGAATCTGCCAGTTCCGGAAGTAGACTATAAAACAATTGTCATTAAACCAACCGAAGAACAGAAAGAGTATGTAGCAGATCTGGGGGAACGTGCAGAACAGGTCAGAAATGGCGGTGTGGATTCTTCCATTGATAATATGCTGAAGATTACAAATGATGGACGTAAGTTAGCATTGGATCAACGGTTGATTGATGCTTCTTTCCCGGATGCTCCGGATGGAAAAGTAGCAGAGTGTGCAAGACAGTGTTATCAGATATGGAAAGATACAAAAGAAAAAAAGTCGGCACAGTTAATATTCTGTGATTTATCAACACCGAAAAATGATGGTACATTTAATGTGTATGATGACCTGAAAAGGAAATTGATGGATATGGGTGTACCAGAAAGAGAAATAGCCTATATTCATAATGCAAATACAGATATAAAAAAAGCGGAGCTGTTCACAAAAGTAAGAAATGGACAGGTTCGTTTTTTATTGGGGTCTACAGCCAAAATGGGAGCTGGAACGAATGTACAGGACAGACTGATTGCGTTACATCATTTGGATGTCCCTTGGAAACCATCAGATATTGAACAGCAGGAAGGTCGTATCCTACGGCAGGGTAATCAGAATCAAAAGGTGCAAATTTTCCGGTATGTGACGGAAGGTACATTCGATTCCTACATGTGGCAATTGCTGGAAAATAAACAGAAATTCATCGGTCAAATTATGACCTCTAAGTCACCAGTGCGAAGTTGTGAAGATGTGGATGAAGCAGTATTGTCCTTTGCAGAGATCAAGGCACTTGCAACGGGAAATCCATATATCAAGGAAAAGATGGAACTGGATATTGAGGTCGCAAAATTGAAGGTACTAAAAGCTAACCATAATGCCAATATTTACAGATTGGAGAATCAGATTGTACATGAATATCCATTAAAAATATCAACAGAAAAATCAACGATCCGGTATCTGGAGAAAGATTGGAACTATTATCAGTTGAACCAGATAAGAGATCCGGAGCGTTTTGACATGGTAGTGGAAGATGTACATTATAACGAGAAAGAGGCGGCAGGTAAAGCAGTTTTAATAGCTGCGAAGAAGGTGAAATCCAAGATGTCAAAAGAAAGCGTTGAGATTGGAAGTTACCAGGGCTTTACAATGGCGGTGAGGTACAACTATCTTACGGAAACTTATAATGTGAAGTTACAGCATCGGATGTCTTATCTTACAGAAATCGGAGAAAATGGATTTGGAAATATTATTCGTATCAATAATGTATTGGATAATATCCCAAAACGTATTGCAAGATCAGAGCAAAATCTGCAGACACTGGAATCACAGTTGGAGGATGCAAAAGTGGAAGTACAGAAGCCATTTTCTAAAGAAGCAGATTTAAAAGAAAAAAACGAACGATTATCGGAGTTAAATGCACTACTCAACATGGATGAGACAAATAGTCCGGTTATTGAAGAAGAGCAAATCGAGGAACAACAGATAGTGGAAGGAATCAATAAACTACAGTCAAGACATAATGTACCGAAATTCGGTACACGGTAAGGAGAGGAAGGTAAAACCATGAATGAAGACAGCAGAGAATTAGAACAGATGAAATCAGAAATCAGATTAGAAATGGAAGAGATCCGAAAGATGTTGGTTGAGATTAAGAGTAACACAGCGTATTTTCGAGAATTTATGGAAAAGTATAATATACCGATGCAGGAAGAAGTGGTAAAAGAACAAAAAGAAATAACTTCAACGCTAGAGCCAAAAACTGATGTCCGTCAGAAAAAGGAGATTACGCCGAAACTGTGATTGTACCGAAATTCGGTACAAAGGAAAATGGTTGTAAGTTTCAGAATAAGCAAGGATACGAGGAGTGAAATAGATGACAGAAGAATACAGAGATACAGAAGAGGTCTTGATGATCATAAGAAAGGCAACCATGTTTGTTGATCCGATTATGAAAATCAGTGCAAGAGGACTTGCAAAAATGATACAGTTTTTTGCAAGAATGGCAAAAGAGAAGATTATTGATAAAAGAGAGTTTAAAGATTTCCAAGATTTTGTTAAACGGACAGATGGGGAGTTTGATGTAATCAATATCCCGGTAGAACATAAAATGGGATTTGGCGAAAATGCATCTGTAGTAAGAGAATTTGCAGATCTGAAGGAAAATGGAGTACGTTTTTATGAGATGCCGGACTTAAATATGGAAGACAACTATGTGCAGATTGCTGTCAGTAGAGAAGACAAAGAGCTTTTTTCTGCATGGTATACAAGATATCTGGACAATAGAATGTCCACTGGAGGTGTAAAGACAGCAGAAAGCCTGAAAGCGTTTACAGATGGAAAAACGAGCATTTTCAGTGTACCATTGGAAGGAAAAGAAGATATTTTCAGAGATGATTTCGCAGCACTAAAAATCAATTATACGGTTTTACCGGATCTGAAGGTCGGAGATGGTCAGATTCAGCTGATGATTGCGAACAGTGATGCATCCAAAGTAAAACAGTGGTATAAATTATATCAGAAAGACATGCTGAAGAATGGAGAAAAAATTCCAGATCTGAATTTGATTGATATGTCTACCTATCAGAGGACAGCGGAGATGTCAACAGACGAGTATATTAATACTGGGGATGAGAAAGTCACTGAAGCAAATCAGAAGTATGAACAATCATCGACAAATAAGATTCCATTAGCCGATGATGGAAAAGGGTATGAATTTTATGAAAGTAATCAATTGTATCAAAAACTTACAATTGATAAGGCTACATTGGTAGATGCATTAAAAAAAGATGATGTTGTAAAGAGACAAATGATAGATTCAGATAGAAAAGGCTTTTTTATGAGTCGAATTCCAGGGACTTATGGGAAGGATGTGCAATATCTTGTAATCCAGAAAGAGAGTGTATTTGTATCTGAGGACGGAAAAACTTATACAGCATTTCTTGATAAAAATTCCAGTCCCATTGTTTTTAACGGAAATCTTGAAATGGTAAAAGTAGAATATCGGTTAAATACAAATGAATTATTCAGGAAACATTACGACCTGTCACAAAAAGAGCAGAAAGCAACGGAAAGAGCTCAGAAAAAAATTGAAAAAGTTGCTGAAAAAACACTTCAGAAAAAGTCTGTAAAAGCACCAACGCCACCGATAAAATCAAAATAAGCTGGAGGTGAAACAGATGATTGAAAAAAGGAAAACTCCTTGGGGAGTCTTTCTCATAGTGCTTATAATTATGATGATCGCAGCGTATTTTGGCTGTGGATTGATGAAATTAGATGGTGTCACCATGTCAAATTACCAGGAAAAATTATTGTATATTGTAATGCATCCGTTACGAAACTGGTGGACAGATAAAACGCCTGCGTTTATGGGCTGTGCATTTATAGCATGGATCATGTTTATCGCATATTATTTAGATCAGAATCGAAACTACCATTTTGGAGTGGAAAATGGCTCGGAACAGTGGGCAGATGTAAATAAATTGAGTAAAACATTAAGGGATAAAAATGAGCAGAATAATACCTATCTAAGTGAACGCATTGTAGTTTCTAATCATTCAGTGTCAAATATGAATATGTTGGTAATTGGAGGATCTGGTTCATATAAAACAACCTCTGTGGTTACTCCAAATCTGTTATTAGCTGGTATGACAAATGTAATATTGGATATTAAAGGAGATTTGTTACGAAAACATGGAAAATATTTAAAAGCTCATGGAATAACTGTGAAGTCTTTCAATCTGATTAATCCGGAAGAGTCCGACAGATATAATCCAATGGCGTACCTTGAAAAAGAGACAGATGTAATCCGATTAATTACGAATATGCAGGCATCCGTAAAGCCACCAGACGCAATGAAGGGAGAGCAATTCTGGGATGATGGAGTTGCACTTTATCTGCAGGCAGTGTTCTTTCATGAATGGCTGACAGCAAAGGAAGAGGGACGAAAACCAACTTTAAACAATATCTTGAAACTCGTAAATATGGAATCGAAACATGTGGGAAATGAGGATGATGATATGACAGAATTACAGCTTGAGATGAACAGACTCGAAGATATCCACGGAGATGATTACCCACCAGTGCGAGACTACCGGAAATTGAAAAAAGGTGCGGCAGAAACAGTCCGTTCTATTATTATAATGGTGAATGCAATGTTGCGATTATGCGAAACATCTTCATTAAAACGTCTTTTTGAAGACGATGATATTGATATTCCATCTTTAGGGTTGGGAGTAGACGGAAATCCAAATAAAAAGACTGCATTATTTCTGGTTATGCCAGATAATGATCAGTCTTTTAATTTTTTGATTTCCATGTTTTACACACAGCTATTTGATGTTTTGATCAGAATCGCAGATCATAAGTGCAACGGAAGTCTTCCTATACATGTAAGACTATGGGCAGATGAATTCTATGCCGGTCCGAAACCGAATAATACAGAGGTATTAATGGGAACAATACGAAGCAGAAATATGTCGATGGTTCCAGTTTTGCAGTCCATCGCCCAGATTAAGGCAATCTTTCCACAGGAAAAATGGGAAGTGTTCCTAGATAACTGTGCAGTGATGATCTATCTTGGCTCTGGTCCAGCAGCACTTTCTACGCATGAATACATATCGAAACTATTAGGTGATATGACCATTGATACGAGAAATGATGGAGTGACCACTGGTGTACATGGAAATTCAAGTTTGAATAATCAAAGAGCAGGAAGAGGATTAATGACTCCGGGAGAAGTAAAAAGAATGAGTCGTAAGGATTGCCTTATTTTCATGGAGGGACAGTATCCAATTAGAGATCGAAAAAACTTCCCATTTAACACACCTATATGGAAAGAATCTAAAAAACTTGCAGGGAAGAATGGCTATAGACATCCAGTTCGTGTTATATATAACCCGAAAACAATGACCTATCGAACAATCAAAAGTGAACCGAAGTTTCAGATGATTGATAAAAAGGATGTAGCTTTTTATAAGGAAGCTGAAAAAACTGATAAAAGTATAAGAGTTTGTGAGATTGATGAGAAAGATTTCTTATACCTTAATTTTGATGCAGATCCAAAACCAACGGAAGAGGAACTCCAGCAGATGTTTGAGAACAGCAAGAAAGATATGAAAAAATCACAGAACATAGAAAAAAGATTGGAAGAGTCACCAAGGGAAGAGGAAAAATCCAATGTACCGAATTTCGGTACATCAAAAGAAATAGAAAATCCTGAAAAATGGGACTTATCAGGATCTGTCAATCAGTGTATTCTCCGCTATGCCGCAGAACTAGATGAAGATCAGATTAATGAGATTCTCCTGGGACTGGAAAATGGATTAACAGAGAAACAGGTGAAGACCTATTTTACATTACCTGCAGATAAAATGAAACAATATCGTAGAGCGTATCAGTTTTCGAATGAATAAAAATTTCCTGAAAACAATACAGGTGAAAATGGAACTTAGTTCCGGATTGATTATGTGAAAATGTAATGTTATTCAGCAATATATTTAGGATTGTAAAAATAAGTGGATAGGATTATACATAATGACAATGTAAAATCTTCACTTGAGGAAAAATACCATATTGTCTTGTACCTAATAATTCGGCTTCTAGGAAGGAGACAATATGGATATTTTGGATTTAGTAGAAAAAATTGTACAGATTACATACTATGCCCTGAATGGTGTAAATCTTGTAACAGTACTGAAAAAAGAAAGAATCCCACATAGGCAGAAAAAAAGGATTCGTTACCGTCAAAGAAAATGGTATAAGAAGAGAAAACGAAATCATGTGAAATAATGAAAAGGTGTTGGCGCACTACTTGTGATATGTCCCCTTCTAAGTGACATTTTTTATTATTTTACTTGTCTACCTAGAAGGGATCATATCAAGTGCGACAGCATCTTTATGATTTACTATTGTTAGGAATCGAATCAATGTGTATCTTGTGCAGTAATCTGTGTTGCCATTTCTTTAA
>ERZ773169.2902-NODE-2902-length-11673-cov-5.300740_pt1 | contig 11673 bp, 9 predicted proteins | sample MGYA00580536_ERZ773169 | MGnify/ENA primary metagenome ERZ773169 (study PRJEB29015, sample SAMEA2737814) | human gut metagenome | biome: human gut; feature: human-associated habitat; material: faeces | place: China | collected 2012 ...
TCCTGATGATATTTGGAATTTACCGGGGCGAAGTGGATGTAGTCTTTACAAAGGCGATCAATATCTGTATGGAGTGTATTGGAATTGGATAATAAAAAAATGAAAATTAATGAGTGGCCGCGCCATGGGATTCAGGCACTGTGGGCGTTTCTTACCAACAGTCGCGTATCAGGATTTGTGACTGGCAAGATTTATACTGGAAATTTAAAACATGCATGTGTTCCGGGACTGAACTGTTATTCCTGTCCCGGTGCCACAGGCGCCTGTCCGATTGGATCTCTTCAGGCAGTGATCGGCAGCTGGAATTTTAAAATGGCATATTATGTAATAGGATTTCTGATCTTTGTCGGAGCCCTTCTTGGAAGACTTGTCTGTGGATTTCTCTGTCCGTTTGGACTGATACAGGATCTGCTGAATAAGATTCCATTTCCAAAGAAGATCCGGACATTTCGCGGGGATAAGCTATTACGTAAGCTAAAATATGTGATCTTTGTGGTATTTGTGATCCTGCTCCCAATGTTTGTCGTAGACATCATGGGACAGGGAGCACCTTATTTTTGCAAGCTGATCTGTCCGGCAGGTACGCTGGAAGGCGGACTTCCACTGGTACTTCTGAATAAATCCATGCGCAGTGCGATCGGCTGGCTTTTTATATGGAAGAATACGATCCTTGTTGTTACAATAATTCTTTCTATTATAATATATCGTCCATTTTGTAAATATATCTGTCCGCTGGGAGCTTTTTATTCAATATTTAATAGTGTTTCTGTTTACCGCTATAGAGTAGATATGGAAAAGTGTGTTCACTGTGGAAAATGTGCAAAAGCATGCCAGATGGAAGTAAACCCTGTGGATAACCCGAACAGTGCAGAATGTATCCGGTGTGGGCGATGTAAAAAGGCCTGTCCGACGCAGGCAATCCAGTGTGGAATTAAGAGAAAATAAAATCTTTATACAATCTTAATATCAAGTCTGATAATCTTATACTATCTTTGAACTCTGGCATATATAATAAAATGCAAAGTTAATGATAATAAAATCATCAAAAAGGAGCAGAAGTTATTTATGCCAGAGCATTTACATAAAAGAAAACATCTGACATCATTTCAATTAATTATCTTAGGTTTTGCGGGGGTGATCCTTATAGGAGCCCTCATTTTAACTTTACCTGTTTCATCTGCAAGTGGAGTTGTAACGCCGTTTGATCAGGCACTTTTTACATCAACTTCAGCAGTATGTGTGACAGGACTTGTTGTGCAGGATACAGGCAGTTACTGGTCTATTTTTGGACAAGCAGTTATTTTGGCACTTATACAGATTGGAGGTTTGGGAGTTGTAACCGTTGCAGTATCAGTATTTATGCTGTCAGGACGAAAAATATCGCTCATGCAGCGGAGTACGATGCAGGATGCTATATCGGCGCCAAAAGTAGGAGGTATTGTCCGACTGACAAAATTTATTCTGAGAGGGACCTTTCTGATAGAAGCACTTGGAGCAGTATTATTGTTTCCGGTATTTTGTCGTGATTTTGGAATAAAGGGAATCTGGATGTCGGTTTTTCATTCTATCTCAGCCTTTTGTAATGCCGGATTTGATATACTTGGTACAACAGATCATACTTTTGTATCATTGACCGGATACAGCAGAAATATCTGGCTGAATATAGTTATTATGCTTTTGATCATACTTGGTGGAATCGGATTTCTTACCTGGGAAGATTTCTATACTAACAAATTTAAATTTAAACGTTATCGTATGCAGAGTAAGGTTATTCTGATCACTACAGCCATTTTGATCATTGCACCGGCGGTCTTCTTTTTTGCCAGTGAATTTGGCAATCTGCCTGCAGGCAAAAGATTGCTGGCATCAGTATTTCAGTCTGTAACGACCAGAACCGCGGGCTTTAATACCGAAGACCTGTCACTGATGACAGAAGCAGGAAAAGCTGTTATGATACTTCTAATGCTGATAGGTGGTTCACCAAGTTCTACAGCAGGCGGTATGAAAACAACAACCTTTGCAGTGTTGATACTGAATGCACTTGCTACATTCAGAAGCCGGGAGGATGCAGGAGCCTTTGGTCGAAGATTTGATGGTCAGGTGGTTAAAAATGCTGCAACGATCGCAATGATGTATTTTATGCTGTTTTTCTTCGGAGGAATTACGATCAGTGTTTATGAGGGACTTCCATTACTGACCTGCCTTTATGAGGCTGCATCGGCCGTGGGAACAGTAGGACTTACATTAGGAATTACACCGGAACTTCACATAATATCGCGTTTGATACTGATCGCACTTATGTATTTGGGGCGAGTAGGAGGAATGACATTAATATACGCGGTATTTTCCAGGAAAAACAATAATGGTGCAAAAATGCCATTAGAAAAAATAACAGTTGGATAAAAGGAGTAAAAAAATGAAAAATATTTTACTTATTGGACTTGGACGTTTTGGCAGACATATTGCCAGGCAGCTGAATCAGATGGGACATGAGATCATGGCGGTAGATATTAATGAGGAACGTGTAAATAAAGTTCTTCCTTTTGTCACCAATGCGCAGATTGGAAACAGCACAGACGCTGAATTCCTGGATTCATTGGGGATAGGAAATTTTGACATCTGTTTTGTTGCAATTGGAGGTGATTTTCAGAATTCACTTGAGACAACATCGCTGTTAAAAGAACTGGGAGCCAAACTCGTAATCTCCAGAGCTGAGCGAGATGTACAGGAAAAATTTCTGTTACGTAATGGCGCAGACAAGGTAGTTTATCCTGAAAAACAAGTGGCAAAATGGGCATCTATCCGTTATACAGACGATCACATTCTTGATTATATGGAAGTAGATGCTTCTCATGCAATATTTGAAGTAGAAGTTCCCTATGAGTGGATTGGAAAAACAGTAGGAGGCCTTGATATCAGAAGAAAATATGATATAAATATTCTTGCAGTAAAGAATGAGGGAGAAGTCAGTATAGCGGTATCGCCGAATACGGTTCTTATTGCCGGAAGTACGATTCTCGTGCTGGGAGATTATAAGGCAATTCAAAAATGCTTTCATATCTAGGGACAAGAGGTGATAAATGAATGGCAAAGACAGTTCTGGTATTGATCGTACTTGTGATGTTCAGTATAGGGCTTTTTATAGTATCTAAAGTTGGTGTTTTTCTTAAAGAGAGTAAAAAAGAAGCTTCTGATGAAAGAGAAGGAGTACAATTAGTAAAAATACTGGAAGGAATACCAGGTGAAAGAACAAAAGTGAATATGAATATTCAAGATAGTGCGTGGACAAAAAGACAGAAAAATCATCATCCCATATATATTGAAAAACCATCGATAAAAGATTATTTGTTGACATTTTCAATATTTGTAGGTTGTACGGTGATCGGTCTGGTTTTTCAGAAACTTCATTTCACAGATATTAATATTGTTACAGTGTATATTCTTGGCGTGCTGGTCACATCTATTGTAACGGATGGTTATCTCTGCGGTCTGGTGGGATCGTTTTTAAGTGTTGTTCTTTTTTGTTTTTTTCTTACGGAGCCACGAATGTCCTTTCAAACATATGCAGTTGGCTATCCGGTGACATTTTTAATAATGTTGATATCTTCAGTGCTTACCGGAACTCTTGCTGCCAAATTAAAAGATCATGCCCGGTTATCTGAGCAACAGGCATTTCGTACACAGATCTTATTTGATACGGACAGATTACTTCAACAGGCGAAAAACAGTGAAGAGATTCTTTGTGTTACCTGTAAGCAGCTGGTACGTTTGTTGAATCGAGATATTGTTGCATATATTATGAAAAATAATGATTTATCAGAAGGAAAGATGTTTTTTAATAATACTAATAAAAGAAATGGAGAATATCTGACATCTGAAGAACAGTGTGTTGCAAGATGGGCATATGAGAATGGACAGCGCGCTGGAGTAACAACAACTCATTTTAGCAGTGCAAAATGTTTGTATCTTTCAATCCGTAGTGGAGAAAGTGTCTACGGAGTGATTGGAATACCAGTTAAAAAAGATGCAATGGATTCTTTTGAATATAGCATTTTACTTTCTGTGATCAATGAATGTGCGCTTGCAATGGAAAATTCACAAAATGCAATAGAAAAAGAAAAAAATGCTATTCTGGCGAAAAACGAACAGCTGCGGGCAGACCTTTTGCGAGCAATTTCTCATGATCTGAGAACTCCGCTTTGCTCTATTTCAGGAAATGCTGATATGTTGCTGAATAATGAGAGACGTTTGGATGATATAACAAAACAACAGATATATACAGATATTTATGATGATGCAGAATGGCTTATTGGTGTTGTAGAAAATCTGTTATCTGTCACAAGATTAAATGATGGAAGATTGAAAATAAAATTCACAGATCAGCTTCTCGATGAAGTTATTGCAGAATCCCTGCGACATATCAGCCGAAAACATGATGCTTATAAGATTCAGGTGGAATGTGAAGAACTGATTCTCGCACATATGGATGTTCGACTTATCATTCAGGTTCTTGTTAATTTGATAGATAATGCGATAAAATATACACCGCAAGGTTCGACCATATGTATTCGCGGATTAAGAACAGATGGCAGAGCGCAAATAAGTGTAGAAGATAATGGACCGGGGATTGCGGATGAAATGAAATCGCATATATTTGAGATGTTTTATACCGGAAAAACTACGATTGCTGACAGTCATCGTAGTTTGGGGCTGGGCCTTGCATTATGCCATTCGATTATTGAAGCACATGAAGGGGAATTAACACTTAAGGATAATTATCCTCATGGCTGTATTTTTGTTTTTACATTACCGTTAAGTGAGGTAACACTAAATGAATAAAACATCAATTCTTATTGTAGAAGACGATCGCCCTATACGAAATCTGATCGTAACAACATTAAAAACACATGAGTACAAATATCTTACAGCAGAAAATGGGAGAGAAGCGATTTTGGAAGCATCTTCACACAATCCGGATATCATTTTACTTGATCTGGGGCTTCCGGATATGGAAGGAGTAGATGTGATAAAAAAAATTCGTACCTGGTCCAATATGCCGATTATTGTTATCAGTGCCAGAAGTGAGGATTCTGATAAGATTGAGGCTCTTGACGCAGGTGCGGATGATTATATTACAAAACCTTTTTCAGTTGAAGAATTGCTTGCACGTATACGTGTTACACAGAGACGGCTTGCGGTTATTCAGACTGGTGAGATACAGAAGACGGCTGTTTTTATTAATGGAGAACTGAAAATTGATTATACTGCCGGCTGTACTTATATGAGAGGGGAGGAGTTACATCTCACCCCTATTGAATACAAACTTCTTTGCTTATTATCTCGTAATGTAGGTAAGGTGTTAACACATACTTATATTACACAACAGATATGGGGAAGGTCTTCAGAAAATGATGTTGCATCTCTTAGAGTTTTCATGGCAACTTTGCGTAAAAAACTTGAATCAGATAAGAATGAAATTCAATATATTCAGACACACATTGGGATTGGGTATCGAATGCTGCGGATAGAGTAAGTAACCTTTGATTATTTAAGATATAGATAGGTAAATGCAGAATTATCTGATATAATGAAGCTACTTGTATTGAAAATGAAAGAGGAGGAATAAGCAGTGATTTGTGGAATGACATATTTTCAGATATGCCTGTATTTCCTGGTCTATTCTTTTGGAGGATGGGTAGTTGAAGTTATTTTTCATGCAGTTGCGCTTGGAAAAGTAATAAACAGAGGATTTTTGAATGGACCAGTGTGTCCGGTATATGGATTTGGAGTGCTCTCCGTGTTTGCACTGCTCAATACGATCCAAAGTGGTGGACATCAGATGAGTGAAGGAATGATCTTTGTATTTGGATTTGTTCTTGCTACAGCGGTTGAGTTGATCGCAGGATGGCTGCTTGATGTGTGTTTCCATGCAAGATGGTGGGATTATTCAGATAAACCGTTGAATTTTCATGGATATATCTGCCTGGAGTTCTCTCTGATCTGGGGCCTTGCAATCGTTATGGTAGTAAAGGTTTTTCAGAAATATGTAGAAAATCAGGTGTCTCATACACCGGCAACCTGGGAGTGGGTTGTGATAGCAATCTTATATGCAGTGTATCTGACAGACTTTATTGTAACAGTAGCAGTTATCCGTGGATTGAATAAGAAACTTACCAGATTGGATAAAGTCAGCTCAGATCTGAGAATTGTGAGTGATAAGCTTAGTGATACACTGGCAACGACTACGATTGATACAGCGCAGAAGGTTGGCGAAAGAAAGGTTCAGGCAGCACTTGCAAAAGCCGAACTGCTTGAGACGACAGCTGCCCAGAAAGAAAAAACTGTTGAAATGCTCCGTATGAAAAAAGCAGAACTTCAGGCACAGTTTGACGAGTTATCCAGTTCCATCACAAATCATACTGTATTCGGTCAGGGACGACTTCTTAAAGCTTTCCCTGAGATGAAACACAGAGATTACTTTGAGCTGATTCAGGAATTGAAGAAAAAACTGAAATAAAATGAAAATCATTTCTGGCTGAGTTGTATTCTTTTGCGGTTATAAACCAGATGTAGATACATGGCATCCTGTGCCCGGAGTGGGTCATGGGATGCTATGGCATTCGTAATCTCGCGGTGAGTCTCGATGGTTTCTTCATGCAGAGGCACGTAAATTGGTTGATTCTATCCGAAAATAATCGGAGCTAATACACATATTCATATTCAGAAAAAAGCAGAACCCGGCAGTAATGCAGAGTTCTGTTTTTTGTTACAGCGAAAGAGAGAGCTTGACAATTTCTCCAACTCCTATATAATTAACAATGGTAATTATCAAAGATAACTATACAGGAGCTTTTTATGACAAACGAAAAAGTTAAGAGAATGCTTGATGCATGTTATCAGGCAAAACGAATACGGGAATTACTTCCTCCACTTCCGCAGGGAGTCATGCCGTCTTATATTCAGTATATGGATACGATCCAGAAACTGGAAAAGCAGGGAATTAAGGTGAAGATCTCAGACATCAGTGATGCAATGAATCTGCCGCGTCCGGGAGTGACCAGAACCGTAAAAGAGATGGAAGCGAAGGGCTATCTTCATAAGTTTGCATCCAAGGAGGATGGACGTGTCACATATATAGCCATCACCGAAGAAGGAAAGAAGCTGTCCCAGAAATATGATAAGGATTATTTCTGGGAACTGGCGCTTTCTCTCAGTGATATTTCCGAGGAAGATGCGGATTGTATGATCCGTACGATTGAAAAGTTCTATCAGATTATGTGCGAGAGGAGAAAAGAATATGACAAACGATAAAGCAGATTTTACACAGGGAAGCATCCTGAAAAAACTGGTTGCATTTATGATGCCGGTTCTTGGAGCCTTGATCCTGCAGGCTGCGTATGGTGCAGTTGACCTCCTGGTCGTAGGTAGATTTGGTTCCACATCAGGGCTTTCAGCAGTTTCCACCGGAAGCCAGGTGTTGAACCTGGTAACCTTTGTAGTAGTTCAGTTTGCAATGGGAATTACGGTCCTGATCGCCCGTTATCTTGGTGAAAAAAGACCGGAAAAAATTGGAGCTGTCATAGGTGGCGGCGTTGTTGTATTTACGATCATCTCAATAGCATTGTTTTTTGTAATGGTGTGCTTCGCACGTCCGATTTCTGTACTGATGCAGGCACCGACTGAGGCAGTTGATCTTACCTCCAGTTATGTACGGATCTGCGGTGGCGGAATCTTTTTCATTGTAGCTTATAATCTGCTGTCAGCAATTTTTCGTGGGCTGGGAGACAGTAAGTCACCGCTGCTTTTTGTACTGGTTGCATGTATCGTAAATGTGATCGGAGATATGGTCCTGGTAGCCGGATTTCATATGGATGCAGCAGGCGCTGCAATTGCAACGGTTACAGCACAGGCGCTCAGCGTTGTATTTGCCGTGCTTCTTCTTATCAAAAAAGATCTGCCGTTTACGATCAAAAAAAGTGATTTCAGACTGAACCCACAATGTAAGAGATTTCTTCAGATTGGTTTGCCACTTGCATTGCAGGAGTTCCTGACTCAGCTTTCCTTCCTGGCACTCTGTGCCTTTGTCAACCGACTTGGTCTGGAAGCCTCTTCTGGATATGGGGTGGCCTGCAAGATCGTTAACTTTGCAATGCTCGTACCAAGTTCACTGATGCAGTCCATGGCGTCCTTTGTATCCCAAAATGTAGGTGCAGGAAAGAAAAAACGTGCAAAACAGTCCATGTTTACCGGAATCGGAGTGGGACTGGTGGTTGGATGCCTGGTATTTGTGCTTGTGATGTTTAAAGGGGATGTAGTCGCAGGTATTTTCTCAACCGATGCCTCAGTTATCCAGAATGCCTTTGACTATCTGAAAGGTTTTGCACCGGAGACAATCGTAACTGCAATTCTGTTCAGTATGATTGGTTATTTCAATGGAAATAATAAGACCGTCTGGGTTATGATCCAGGGACTGGTCCAGACACTTCTGGTTCGATTGCCGTTAGCATACTATATGAGTATCCAGCCAAATGCAAGCCTGACCAAGATCGGTCTGGCCGCACCGGTGGCAACTGTGACAGGAATTATTTTGAATGTGGGATTCTTTATTTATCTGAATCGCAAAGAAAAAGCAGTTACTTCTCCATCTTCTTAAGTTCAGGCAGTACGGTACAGAGCATGGTCACAAAGCAGATACTTCCGCCGATCACATTTGATACAGGTTCTGCAAGGAATACGCCCTTGGTTCCCATATGTAAAGCATATGGCATCAGATAGGTAAGCGGAACGACTATAAATACTTTGCGGAGCAGGGAGAAGAAAATCGCAAATTTCTTCTTATTCAGAGACTTAAATACAGTCTGTCCGATGTACTGCAGATCCATAAAAATAAATGCTGCAAAATATTGTTTTAATGCGATCACTGCATCTTTCAGCAGCACGGTATCGGAGCTGAAGATTCGGATCAAAAACTCCGGGATCAAAATGATCATACTCCATGTAACAGCGGTATAGACGAGAACCATGACCGACAGTATAGCACCGGCTTTGCGTACGTGCTTTGGACGACATGCACCATAATTATAGCTCAGAATCGGAGAGGCTCCCTCGTTTATGGCATGAAGAGGTGTCTCTACCAGCTGGCGTACACTGGAGACGATAGTCATAACAGAGATATAAATATCGCCACCCGCGACAGAGAGTACATTGTTGCAGCAGATCGTTACCAGGCTGTTTGTCAGCTGCATGATAAATCCGGCAGAGCCAAGACTTACAATATCTTTGGCGTAACCGGTACATTGTGGAACTTCATTTTTCCTGAGAAGACGGACTCTTAATTCTGATTTTCTGGTAAGGAAAAACAGTACAAAAGCTGCGGATAAAGTCTGAGAGAGTATGGTGGCAATCGCAGCTCCCTGTACTCCAAAACCAAGGACAAAGATAAACAAAGGATCCAGCAGAAGGTTTGCAACAGCTCCGATGGCAACAGAAAGCATACCGATAGTTGAATAACCCTGGGCGTTGATAAAAGGATTCATTCCGATGGAGATCATAGACGGCAAGGTTCCAATCAGGTAGATCATTATATAAGGATAAGCATAAGTAAGGGCATTCGAAGAAGCACCGAATACGACCAGGATTGGACGGGCAAACAGAAAGCCGATGAGCATCAGGAAAACACCGCAGATGCAGAGCATGGAAAAAGAAGTATCCATGCTCTGGACGGCAGTGTTTTCCTGTTTTTTTCCTCTGTAAATGGAGAACAGCGGCGCACCGCCACTTCCGAACAGATTAGAGAAGGCCGTGATGATCACGATGATGGGAAAACAAAGTCCTACTGCGCCAAGTGCAGTAGTTCCTACTTTGGGGATTCGTGCGATATAGACACGGTCAACGATGTTATACAATAAATTTAAAATCTGAGCGACTAGCATGGGCAGAGTTGCACCTAAAATATTTCCGGTCACGCTTCCGTTTTCAAAGTCAATTCTTTTCATTTTATTCATGTCCTTAGAGTTATTATTGTAACTGAGTATAGCATTTTATTAAATATATGTAAAACGCAGTGAAGTGGTGAATTAAGTAATCATTGACAGCGTTTTTTTTACGTGTTATGATAAATTCGATTTTGAGAGACGAAGATGCAGAGTAACAGACAGAGTCTTTTCAAAGCAATTGTTTTGGACCACCCATCAGGGTTAAGGCCATACGGACAGCCGGGTCCACTGCCGATTATGGTAACTTTGGTTACCTTATTGATTGAGTTAAAAGCTCAAATTTTATAAGTAGGTTCCTTTGATAACCGAGATGCGCCCAAAGCGCAGACTTGTGAAACGATCAATAAGAGTAGTAAAAGTATGATTGCTATATAGACTCTGATACGCATGCAAATACAGATCAAACGCAGGTTTGTGGCTTAGTGCCCTGATCTGCGTTTTTTTACGTTTTTTATTCAGTCTGTGGAATGTATATTAAGGGGTGATACAAAGGAAACTGGAATTGGAGGAATGATGAAAGGAAGTCGTTTTAAATTAAACCAGAATCATGCACCAATACATGAAGCGCTGGAGACTTTCCGTCGTATGAGGGTTGTACCATTTGATGTACCTGGCCATAAACGAGGAAGAGGCAATCCGGAACTGACAGAATTTCTGGGACAAAAATGTGTAGGTGTCGATGTTAACAGTATGAAGCCACTGGATAATCTCTGCCATCCGGTATCAGTAATACGGGAGGCAGAAGAACTGGCAGCAGATGCTTTTGGAGCAGCACATGCATTCTTGATGGTAGGAGGCACGACAAGTTCCGTACAGACGATGGTCCTGACTGCCTGCAAACGTGGAGATGAGATCATACTGCCTCGTAATGTCCACAGGAGTGTTTTGAATGCACTTGTTTTATGCGGTGCGATTCCTGTTTATGTAAACCCGGAGGTGGATCAGCGGCTCGGAATTTCCCTTGGAATGAAAAGGGAACAAGTGGAGAAAGCAATAAAAGAACATCCAAAGGCAGTTGCAGTACTGGTAAACAATCCGACTTATTATGGAATATGCAGTGACCTGCGTGCGATCGTCAAGATGGCCCATGATGCAGGAATGCTTTGCCTGGCAGATGAGGCACATGGAACGCATTTTTATTTTGGAGGAGGTCTTCCGGTTTCTGCCATGGCAGCAGGTGCAGATATGGCAGCTGTGTCCATGCATAAGAGTGGAGGAAGTCTTACACAGTCAAGCCTTCTTCTTACTGGTCCGGACGTACACGCAGGATATGTGCGCCAGATCATCAACCTGACACAGACGACCTCAGGAAGCTATCTTCTTATGTCAAGCCTTGATATTTCAAGAAGAAACCTTGCACAGCGCGGCCGTCAGATTTTTCACCAGGTAGCCGATATGGCAGAATACGCCAGAGAGGAAATCAATGCGATCGGCGGTTATTATGCGTTTGGCAAAGAACTGGTAAACGGAGATTCCGTTTTTGATTTTGATATAACGAAACTGAGTGTACATACGCTGGATATCGGACTTGCTGGAATCGAAGTGTACGATATTCTGCGTGACGAATATGATATTCAGATAGAGTTTGGAGATATCGGTAATATTCTTGCCTACCTTTCCATAGGAGACCGTGCACAGGAAGTAGAACGGCTTGTGAGTGCACTTGCAGAGATCCGCA